>Ga0315901_10004358_pt1 | contig 17682 bp, 16 predicted proteins | sample LakEriMetagenome_10_FD_203761 | JGI IMG/M metagenome (GOLD analysis project Ga0315901, IMG submission 203761) | Freshwater fungal communities from buoy surface, Lake Erie, Ohio, United States - Buoy 2 MA116 | ecosystem: Environmental > Aquatic > Freshwater > Lake | place: USA: Lake Erie, Ohio...
CAGCGTGGCGCCGAGCGCCTGCACCTGGCGGTTGATGTTGCTCTCGGCCACGTGGTCGAGGTCGACGAGCACGAGACGTGCGACACCGCTGCGCGCCAGCGCCTCCGCGGCCCACGAGCCCACGCCGCCGAGGCCGACCACGGCCACGCGCGCGGCGCGCACCGCGGCAAAGCCGTTGTCACCGTACAGGCGCCGCAGGCCGCCGAAGCGGCGCTCGAGATCCGCGTCCGCCAGCACAGCCACCGCGGCCGGCGCGTCGGCGTTCACGCCATGCGCTCCAGCCGCCACATCTGGTAGCGCAGCGCCAGCACCGCACCGGCCACGATGCCGCCGAAGGCGATGAAGCTGCCCAGCGCGAGCGTGGAGACGCCGCTGAGGCCCTGCCCGATGGTGCAGCCCATGGCCGTGACGCCGCCCACGCCCATCAGCACCGCGCCGACCACGTGGTTGGCGGTGTCCTCGGTGCCGGCGAAGCCTTCCCAGCGGAAGCTGCGCGTGGCCAGCGCCACCGCGGCCGAGCCGAGCACGACGCCGAACACGCTGACGATGCCCACGGTGAGCGTCTTGCTCTTGTCGCTGAACAGGATGAGCCAGTCCACCGTGTAGGCGATGGGCGCCACGAAGGTGAGCGACTCCATGCGCTGCGTGTTCGTAGCCAGCCACACCTCCTCGAGCGTGGCCGGGTGCTCGGCCAGGTGCCCGAGCCGGCCCGTCACCCACCACACGCCGACGATCACCGCACCGAGGCCGAGGCCCGCCAGCAGCGCCTCGCCGCTGCGCCCTTCGGGCCGGGCCAGCGCAAACACGATGAGCCCACCGCCGACGAGCCCGCCCAGCAGCAGCGCGGCGTGAGGCGTGGCCATGCCGATGGCGTACGACAGCAGCGAGGGCAGATCCTGCCCGGCCGGCAAGGTGATGGCCACGGCATCCACCGTGGCCACGCGAGCCACCGCGGTGATGCCGCGCAGCGTGGCGTACGAGGCCACTGCCAGCACGAAGAACACCACCAGGCTCTTCAGGCTGCCGCCGCCGATGCGCACCAGCGTCTTGCTGCCACAGCCCGAGGCCAGCACCATGCCGAAGCCGAACAGCAGCCCGCCAAACACGTTGGACAGCCAGATCAGCCGCGGCCCCGCATACACGCTCTGCCCCGCCTGCACCCAGCCGGCGGCGACCATGCCGTTGAAGCCCAGCATGGCCACGCCGATGGCCAGGAGCCACATGCGCATGCGGGCCCAGTCGCCCATGTTGACGATGTCGGCCACCGCGCCCATGGTGCAGAAGTGCGTGCGCTGCGCGATGGCGCCAAAGACGATGGCCAGCGCGAACGCCGCCGCCAGCACCTGGGCGATGAGGCCCGGAAGATCAGACTCTTGAATCATGGGGCCGCGATGCTAGGGCATCGCGGGGCGGCGTGCCGGCCGTGGCCGGCCGCGCGATCACTTGGGCAGCGTGGCCAGGCGGTCCTTGCCGGCCTGTGCGGCCTCGGACGAGGGGTACTCCTTCATGAGCTCCTCGATGGTGCGGCGGGCGGCCCGGCCGTCCTTCATCTCGGCCTGGCTGTTGGCCAGCGCCAGCAGCGCATCGGGTGCCCGCGGGTGCAGCGGCGCACTGCTCACGAAGGCGCGGAACAGGTCGATGGCCTGCTTGTAGTCGCGCCGGCCGTACTGCGAGTTGCCGAGCCAGAAGCGCGCCCCGTCGGCGTAGGGGCTGCCCGGGTAGCGGCGCAGGAAGCCGGTGAACAACTGCACCGACTTGTCGAAGTCCCCGCCGCGAATGGCCGCGAAGGCCTCTTCGTACGAGCGCCGCTCTTCCTGCTCGACCATGAAGTCGCGGCCGTCGAGCGTCACCTTCACCGGCTCGATCTTCTTCAGCCGCTCGTCGAAGGCCTGGGCCACGTCGCGCTGGCGGCGCTGGGCCTCGCCAATCTCCTTGAGCAGCGTCTCGTCGGCGCCGCTGAGCTTGGCCAACTCGCCGCGCAGCGCGACGAGCTGGTTGTTCAGGTCGAGCAGGCTGCGGCGCAGCGTGGCGATCTCTTCGGTGAGCCGCGTCCGCTCGGCGGCGGCGGCGGCGGTGATCTCGGCCTCGCGCTTGGCCGACTGCTCTTCCATCGTGACCAGCCGCGCGCGCAGCTCGACGATGGCCTTGCGCGCTTCTTCGTCGTTGAGGAAGGCCGCCGCCGGGCCGGCGCCGAGCAGGCCCACGAGCGGCACCAGCACCAGCCAGGCAGGCGCCTTCATCAGCGGTCCTTCAGCTCGGCGCGGCGGTTGCGCGACCAGGCGGTTTCGTCACCGCCCTGGGCGGCGGGCCGCTCTTCGCCGAAGCTCACCGCCTCGAGCTGGCGTTCGGCCACGCCCAGCAGCACCAGCGAGCGCACCACGGCCTCGGCGCGCTTCTGGCCGAGCGCCAGGTTGTATTCGCGGCCGCCGCGCTCATCGGTGTGGCCTTCGATCACCATGCCCTTACCGGTGTCGCGGGCCAGCACGCGGGCATGGCCCTCGATCAGCGACTGGAAGTCGCTCTTGATGGCGAAGCTGTCGAAATCGAAGTAGACGGTGCGCTGGGTCGGCGCCGCGAGCATGGCCGCGGCAGCCACGGGGGCGGCCGAGCGGGTGCTGGCCGCCGCGTTGCGCGCCGCCAGGTCGACGGTGGACACGCTCGACTGTGCAGTCCCTGTCGCGGCCGCCGCCGGCGCCGGGGTGGGCGCGGGTGCCGCAGCCACCGGCGTGGCGGCGGCGGTCTGCACCGGTGCCGCGGCGGTGGGGGCCACGGGGCTGGGCGATGCGCAACCGGCCAGCAGCGCCAGCGCGGCCAGCGGGCCCAGCAGGGCGGATCGGTGGGGGGACAGCAGAGCGGTGGTGGGCTTCATCGGGCGTTCCGTTTCAAGGGCGGGTTTTCGGATGGAGTCGGTGCCGGTCGAAGCGACCGGCGCCACGGGCCTTGTGCAAGGATGTCAGCCCGCGTGCTATCGACCAAAAGGACCCCAGGCGGGTTCCCTCATGTCGGCACCGCTGGACAGCAGGCGTGTCTTGATCTTGCCATCCAGCGTGGTGGTCATCAACACGTCGCCGCCCGGCTGGCGGGTGGCGTAGACGATCAGGCGGCCATTCGGCGCAAAGCTCGGGCTTTCGTCGTCGCGCGTGTCGGTCAGGGCCAGCGGCGTGCCGCCAGGCAGCTCTTGCAGCATCAGCCTGAAGGCACCGCCCTGACGCGACACGTAGGCCAGCTGGCGGCCGTCGGGGCTGATGGCGGGGCTGATGTTGTAGTCGCCCTGGAAGGTGATGCGCTCCACCGCGCCGCCGCCACTGGCACCCACGGCCACGCGGTAGACCTGGGGGCCGCCGCCGCGGTCGCTGACGAAGTAGACGAAAGCGCCGTCGGCGCTCCACACGGCCTCGGTGTCGATGGCGCCGCTGGTCGTGAGGCGCTGCGGCGCACCGCCGCCCTCGGCGTTGATCAGGTGCAATTGCGCCGGGCCGTCGCGCGAGAGCGTCACCACCAGGCGGCGGCCGTCGGGGCTCCAGGCCGGCGCGCTGTTGCTGCCGCGGAAGTCGGCAAGCACGCGGCGCGCGCCGGTGGCGACGTCTTGCACCCAGACCACGGCCTTCTGCGTTTCGAAGGAGACGTAGGCCAGGCGCTTGCCGTCGGGGCTCCAGGCCGGGCTGATGATGGGCTCGGGGCTGGCCAGCGCGATCTGGCCGCCTTCGCCGTCGGGGTCGGTGATGTGCAGCGTGAAACGGCGGCCGGTGCGCAGCACGTAGGCGATGCGCGTGGCGAACACACCGCGCTCGCCGGTGAGCTTTTCGTGGATCTGGTCGGAGATGCGGTGCGCCGCCAGCCGCAGATCGGCCGGCAGCACGACGTTGCTCTGGCCGAGCAGGTCGGTGCCGCGCACGGCGTCCCACAGGCGCATGCGCACGTCGATGCGGCCGTCGGCCAGCCGCGTGAGCGAGCCGGCCACCAGCGCATCGGCGCCCTGGCCGCGGAAGGCGGGCAGATCGGGCGTGCTGCGCTCATCCAGGCCCGGCGGCACGCCGATGATGCGGAAGGCCCCGCTGCGCTCGAGGTTGGCCTTGATGATGGCCGACAGCGCCGTGCCGATGGCGGGCTCGTCGCGGAACGGCGCCAGGGCCACGGGGATCTGCGTGGCGCCGACGCCGGTGATCTCGACCCGCAACTGCGCCAGCGCAGCCGCCGGGCCCAGCGCCAGTGCCGCGCCCGAGGCCTGCAGCCAGTGGCGTCGGTTCCAGGCCGCTGGCGGCCCATGGTTGTGTTGGGGGGGAGGAAGTGCGTGCATCACGTCGCCGGGATTGTAGGCAGCGACCCCAGCGAGCCCGGTGACGAGGCGCAAGTGCACCCGCCGATAATGCGGCCGCTTCCTTCAGAACCAGCCGAATGCCGTCTTTGCTGCAGCGCCTTGCGCGGATCAAGCCCTACCTCCGCGGAAGCCACGCCGGGCTGGTGGCCGCCGTGGGCGGCGCAGTGGTCACGGCCATCACCGAACCGCTGATCCCGGCGCTGATGAGCCGGCTGCTCGACCAGGGCTTCACGGCCGGCACCTTGCAGCTGTGGATGGTGCCTGCGGCCATCATCGGCCTGTTCGCGATCCGCAGCCTCTCGGGCTTCATCTCGCAGTACGGCCTGGCCTGGACGGCCACGCGCACGGTGCTGAAGCTGCGCGAGCACCTGTTCGCGCGGCTCCTGGCCAACGAGCCGGGTCTGTTCTCGCGCAGCAGCGCGAGCAGCATGACCAACACCCTCGTCTACGAGACGCAGGGCGGCGTCACCACGCTCGTGGGCTGCCTGCTCACCCTGGTGCGCGACACGCTCACGCTGGTGGCGCTGATGGGCTATCTGCTGTGGCTGAACTGGCAGCTCACGCTGGTGGTGGCGTTGCTGTTCCCGGCCGTGGCGCTGGTGATGCGCGTGCTCGGCAAGCGGTTGCACCGCCTCACGGTAGAGGCGCAGAAGGCCACCGACTCGCTGGCCTACGTGGTGGAAGAGAACATGCTGGCCTGGCGCATCGTGCGCCTGCACGGCGCCGAGCCGCAGCAAGCCGGGCGCTTCTTCGACCGTGCCGATGTGGTGCGCCGGCTCACGCTGAAGGGCGTGGTCGCGGCCGCCAGCATGACGCCGGTGACGCAGATGCTGGCGGCCTGCGCCTTGAGCGGCGTCATCACCGTGGCGCTGTGGCAGAGCAGCCAGGGCGGCGCCACGGTGGGCAGCTTCGTGGCCTTCGTGATGGCCATGCTGCAGCTGATTGCGCCGGTGAAGCACCTGTCGGACGTGATGGCGCCGCTGACACGCGGCCTGGCCGCCGTGGAGCGCGGGCTCGATCACATCGAGCACACCGCGGTCGAGGTGGGCGGCACGCACGACGGCGGGCGCGCGGCCGGCGAGATCCGCTTCGAGAACGTGGGCCTGTCGTGGCGCGACGATGCACCGCCCGCGCTGGCCGGCATCGACCTCGTCATCCGCCCCGGCGAGGCGGTGGCGCTGGTGGGGCCCTCGGGCGCGGGCAAGACCACGCTCGTGAACCTGCTGCCGCGTTTTCTGCAACCCACGAGCGGCCGCATCACGCTCGACGGCGTGCCGCTGGCCGACTGGGACATGCACGCGCTGCGCCGGCAGTTCGCGCTCGTCAGCCAGGACGTGGTGCTGTTCAACGACAGCGTCGCGGCCAACGTGAGCCTGGGTGCGCCGATGCCACGCGAGCAGGTGCGCGCGGCGCTGGCGGCGGCCAACCTGCTGGAGTTCGTGGAGTCGCTGCCCGACGGCCTGGATACGGCCATCGGCCACAACGGCAGCCAGCTCTCGGGCGGGCAGCGCCAGCGCCTGGCCATCGCCCGCGCGGTGGCCAAGGACGCGCCGGTGCTCATCCTCGACGAGGCCACCTCGGCGCTCGACAGCGAGAGCGAGCGCGCCGTGCAGGACGCGCTGGAGCGGCTGATGAAGGGCCGCACGACGCTGGTCATCGCGCACCGGCTGTCGACCATCGAAAACGCCGACCGCGTGGTGGCGCTCGAGGGCGGCCATCTCGTCGAACAAGGCACGCACGCCGAACTGCTGGCCGCCGGCGGCGTGTATGCGCGGCTGCACGCGATGCAGTTCAAGACCTGAAGGACACCCCCCGATGAGCACGCCCCCGATCAGCCGCTACCCCGTGCCCGAACTGACCGGCCTGCCCGAAGACCTGCGCACGCGCGTCCTCGAGGTGCAGGCCAAGGCCGGCTTCGTGCCGAACGTGTTTCTGGCACTGGCGCACCGGCCCGCCGAGTGGCGCGCCTTCATGGCCTACCACGACGCGCTGCTGCTCAAGGACACCGGCTCGCTCAGCAAGGGCGAGCGCGAGATGATCATCGTCGCCACCAGCGCCGCCAACCAGTGCCTGTACTGCGTGGTGGCGCACGGCGCCATCCTGCGTGTCTACGAGAAGGCGCCGCTGCTGGCGGACCAGATCGCGGTCAACCACCGCAAGGCGCCGATCACGCCGCGCCAGCGCGCGATGCTCGACTTTGCGATGAAGGTGACGACGGCCTCGCACACCCTCGACGAGGCCGACTTCGCGGCACTGCGCGCGCACGGATTCGATGACGAGGATGCCTGGGACATCGGCGCCATTGCGGCGTTTTTCGGGCTCTCCAACCGCATGGCCAATCTCACGGGGATGCGGCCGAACGATGAGTTCTATCTGATGGGGCGGGTGCCGCGGGCTGGGAGGTAGCGCGCTCCGGCAGCGGCCCTTCGACACGGGGGCTTCGACAGGCTCAGCCCCCTGCTCAGGGCGAACGGGTGGGGGTCCCACTCTCCGTTCGGGCCCCATGAAAAAGGCCGCCCGAGGGCGGCCTTCATCTCACAACTGAAGCGCTCAGCTGCCCTGCTGCAGCGCGCGGATGCGGTCTTCGATCGGCGGGTGGCTGCTGAACAGCGCCATCAGCCCGCTCGGGCGCGAGTTGATGCCCATGTTCTGCACGCTCGACGGCAACTGGCCCGGATCCATGCCGCCCAGGCGGGCCAGCGCGTTGATCATCGGCTGCTTGCGGCCCATCAACTGCGCCGCGCTCGCATCGGCCCGGAACTCGCGCTGGCGCGAGAACCACGACACGACGATGGCCGCCAGCACGCCCAGCACGATGTCGAGCACGATGGTGGTGACGTAATAGCCGATGCCCGGGCCGTCGTTCGTGTTGCGCAGGATGACCTTGTCGACGAAGTAGCCGATCACGCGCGACAGGAACACGACGAAGGTGTTCATCACGCCCTGGATCAGCGCCAGCGTCACCATGTCGCCGTTGGCCACGTGCGCGACCTCGTGGCCGATGACGGCCTCGACCTCGTCGCGGTTCATGCTGTGCAGCAGGCCCGTGCTCACCGCCACCAGGGCCGAATTCTTGAAGGCGCCGGTGGCAAAGGCGTTGGGCTCGCCCTCGTAGATGGCGACTTCGGGCATGCCGATGCCGGCCTTCTGCGAAAAGCGCTCGACGGTCTGCACGATCCAGCGGTGCGTGGGGTCGGTGCTGTTGTTGATGATCTGGGCGCGCGTGGTCCACTTGGCCATCGGCTTGCTGATCAGCAGCGAGATCGCCGCGCCGCCGAAGCCCATGACGGCCGCAAAGCCCAGCAGCATCGGCAGGTTCAGGCCGTTGGCGGTGAGGAAGCGGTTGAGCCCCAGCAGGTGCACGGCCAGGCCCAGCACCAGCATCACGGCCAGGTTGGTGACGACGAACAGGACGATGCGTTTCATGGTCTTTCAGCAGGTGGGAGCGGCCCCGATGGGGCACTGCGAACTCCGACAGGAGGGGATGTTAGGGCGGACCCTGGCGCTTCAAGGAGTCCGGCCCGGCGTAGGGGTTCTCAGCGGCGCAGCAGCACCTGGGTGGGCTTGCCGGCCGGGCGCAGCTCGAAACGATCGGCCAACGCGGCGAAGAACTTGGTCGACGGCGTGTTGCGGCCCAGCAGCTGGGCCTCGCGCAGGCGCTGCACCGCCACGTTGAGCGCCAGCGACTGGCCGGCGGCGAGCTCGGGCAGCACGGCCAGCACGGCATCGATGCGGGTGTCGGCGGGCGGCGGGGACGGCGGCGTGCCTGCCGGCGCCATGTCCAAGGGCGTCGGCGCTGTCGGTGCGGCTTTGCGCGCCGTCTTGCGGGCGGCGGTCTTGGCGGCGGCCCTGGGGGCCGGCTTGCCCGCGGGCTGCGCGTCCTCGGCCGGACCTGCGGGCACCGCGGGCACCGCGGGCGCCTCGGCTGCCGCGGCTTCTGCCGGGGCGGCCTTCCTCGAGGTGCTCCGCTTCGTGGCGGCCTTCTTGGCGGCCGGCGCCTTGGCCACGGCCGTCTTGCGCGCGGCGGCCTTGCGTGCGGGCGCTTTGCGCGCCGCCGTCGTGGCCTCGGACTTGTGGTGCTCCAGCACCGTGTAGTCGTCGTAGACGTCCTGCGTCTCGTCGCCCGTCTTGCCCTTCTGGCCGATGCCGCGCACGACACAGCCCTTCTCGCGCAGGCGCTGCACCAGCGGCGCGAAGTCGCTGTCGCTGCTGGCGATCACCACCACGTCGGGCCGCTCGGCCAGCACCAGGTCGATGGCGTCGACGGCCAGCGCGATGTCGGTGCTGTTCTTGCCAGCAGCCAGGTTGACCATCGGCTTGATGCCCAGGCGCTTGAACGCCGACTGGTGCTTGACGGCGCTTTCGGCCGTGCAGTACGCGCGGCGCACGTGCAGGCCGCCGTGCTGGTTGAGCAGCAGGCGGATGGCCTGCTCCATGATGTCGATCGACACATTGTCGGCGTCGATCAGCAGCATCACGCGCTCGGGGTTGCTCATGTCAGGGTCCAGTTCAGGGTTTCGCCGGCGCGCAGCGGCTTGATGACGGCGTCGCCGAAGGGCAGCGATTCGGGCAGGGTCTGCGGCTGGCGCTTCAGCGTCACCGTGCCCTCGTTCAGCGGCAGGCCGTAGAAGCGCGGGCCGTGCTCGCTGGCGAAGCCTTCGAGCTGGTGCAGCGCGCCGACGGCCTCGAAGGCCTCGGCGTAGAGCTCCAGCGCCACCGGCGCGGTGTAGCAGCCGGCGCCGCAGATGCTCTGCTCCTTGAGCTGCGCCGCGTGCGGGGCGCTGTCGGTGCCGAGGAAGAACTTGCCGCTGCCCGAGGTGGCCGCGGCCACCAGCGCCTGGCGATGGCGTTCCTTCTTCAGCACCGGCAGGCAGTAGTAGTGCGGGCGCAGGCCGCCCACAAACAGCGCGTTGCGGTTGTAGAGCAGGTGGTGGGCGGTGAGCGTGGCCGCCGTCAGCGGGCCGGCCTCGGCCACGTACTGCGCGGCATCGGCGGTGGTGATGTGCTCGAACACCACGCGCAGGCCGGGGAAGTCGCGCCGCAGCGGCTGCATCACGCGCTCGATGAACACGGCCTCGCGGTCGAAGACGTCGATCTCGCCGTCGGTGACCTCGCCGTGCACCAGCAGCAGCAGGCCTTCGCGCTGCATGGCCTCGAGCGTGGCGTAGGTCTTGCGGATGTCGGTGACGCCGGCATCGCTGTTGGTGGTGGCCCCGGCCGGGTAGAGCTTGAGCGCCACGACGCCGGCCGCCTTGGCGCGCACGATCTCCTCGGGCGGCGTGTTGTCGGTCAGGTACAGCGTCATCAGCGGCTCGAACTGCATGCCGGCGGGCAGGCAGGCCAGGATGCGCTCACGGTAGGCCACGGCGGCCGCGGCCGTGGTGACCGGCGGCCGCAGGTTGGGCATGACGATGGCGCGCGCGAACTGACGCGCCGTGGCCGGCAGCACGGCGGCCAATGCGGTGCCGTCTCGCAGGTGCAGATGCCAGTCGTCGGGGCGGCGGATGGTGAGGGAGCCGGCGTGCTGATGGGTTGCGCTCATGTCGAAGATTCTCCCATCGGGCTGGGGCCAGCGGCGGTTTCCGGCCCCGGGTGGCGCACCGTCCTAGTAGCGCCCGGTGATCCCGGCCACACGCAGGTACAGCGTCGCCGCCGAGGCCACGACGACCCGGGTGAGCCAGCCGCGCAGGCCTCGGCGCATGGGCTCGGTGACCTGTGTCGACAAGGCGAACGCCGCGTCGAAACGCTGGGCCAGCTGGTGTGAGAAGCCGGCGTCGCGCACCACCACGTTGGCCTCCAGGTTGAGCAGCAGGCTCAGCGGGTCGATGTTGCTGCTGCCGACCGTGGCCCAGTCGTCGTCGACGCGCGCCACCTTGGCGTGCAGGAACGCCGGCGTGTACTCGAAGATCTGCACGCCGTGGCCGCGCAGTTCGTCGTACACGGCCTGCGCCGCCAGCGCGGCGATGCGGTAGTCGACCTTGCCCTGCAGCAGCAGGCGCACGCGCACACCCCGCTGTGCCGCGGCCCGCAGCGCGCGGCGGAAGCGGTGGCCCGGGTAGAAGTAAGGCACGGCGATGTCCACCGACTCGCGAGCACGGCGGATCGCCTCGGTGAAGCTGCGCTCGATGACGCGGCGCTGGCGCAGGTTGTCGCGCACCAGGAAGGCGGCGCGCATCGGGCGCGGGTCGTCGATGGCCTCGTCCAGCTCCAGCGCCGCCGGTCCGCGCAGCTGCTGCAGCAGGCCCATGGTCTCGCCGACCGGGTGCTCGCTGGCGGCAGCCATGCGGAACTCGCTGCGCCAGTGGCGCGCCAGGTGGGCGCGTGCCCACATCGCCCGCGTGGCCGCGCGCGCGCTCAGCGCCAGCGGGCCGCGCAGCTCGATGGCGAAGTCCAGCCGCGGTTGATCACACCAGCCGTGGTTCAGGTCGTGGCGGTCGTCGATGAGGTTGATGCCGCCGACAAAGGCCGTGAGGCCGGCGCCGCCGTCACACACGCACAGCTTCTGGTGCAGCCGCCGCAGCTGCCCCGGCTGCAGCCAGGCCCACCAGCGGTCGAGCGGGCGAAACACCTCCAGCTGCACGGCGCTGCCGGCGAAGCGCGCGCGCACCGCCGGCAGCGACTTGATGCTGCCGAAGCCGTCGATCACCACGCGCACCGTCACGCCACGCGCGGCGGCGTCGATCAGGGCCTGCGCCACGGTCTGCGCCGCGGGGTCGTCGTGAAAGATGTAGGTGGCCAGCCAGACCTCGTGCCGCGCCGCGCTGATGGCCGCCACCATGCGCGGGAACAGCTCGTCGCCACCCTGCAGCAGCGCCACCTCGTTGCCCCCCATGAAGCGCGGCACCGGCACGCCCGCCAGCTCGCGCAGCGTGTCGCGCAGGGTGCGCTTCATGTGGCCTTCCGAGAGGCCGAACCAAGCTTCCCGCCGCGGAACCGGCTTTGCCGGGCCGCTGGCGGACGGCCCCCTCGGGGGGTAGCGAGCGATAGCGAGCTTGGGGGCTTCATGTCAGCGCCAACTCGGCAATCAGCGGCAGATGGTCGGACATGCGCGCCCAGGCCATGCCGCGCGGCACCATGGTGGACGTGCAGGCCAGGCCGCGCAGGTAGAAGCGGTCGAGCGAGAACACCGGCGCCAGCGACGGAAACGTGGCCTGGGCCGCCGCGCCCGCACCGGGCCGGCGGGCCCGCTGCAGGCCGGCTTCGCGCATCGGTGCGTCGAGCCGTTCGCCCCAGTCGTTGAAGTCGCCGGCCACCACCAGTGGCGCGTCGGCCGGCACGTGGCGCTCGATGTAACGGGCCAGGCGTTCGACCTGGCGCACGCGGCTGCGGTGCACGAGGCCGAAGTGCACCACCACCGCGTGCACCATGACACCGGACCAGGCCACCGGCACGTGCAGCAGGCCGCGCTGCTCGAAGCGGTGGTCGCTCACGTCGTGGTGGCCGATGTCGCCCATCGGCCAGCGCGCCAGCAGCGCGTTGCCGTGCTCGCCGTGGCGGGTGTAGGCGTTGCTGCGGTAGGCGACCTCGTAGCCTTCAGGCGCGAGGAACTCGGCCTGCCCCTGTTGCGGCCAGCCGAAGTGCGTGCGGTCGAAATGGCGCGCCTCGCGGGTGTGGAACAGGCGCACCTCCTGCAGGAACACGAGGTCGGCGTCGAAGGCCTCGACCGCCAGGCCGAGGTTGTGGATCTCCAGCCGCTTGCGCGGGCCGACGCCGCGCACGCCCTTGTGGATGTTGTAGGTGGCCACGCGCAGCGCACCCAGGCCGGTGTGGGGAGTCAGCAGTGACGACTGCAGCGTGGAATGGCCGCCGCCGTGACCCAGGTGCCGCGGGTTCATCGCGTGATCATCGCGCCCTCAGCGCGCAAACCGAAGCGGCAGCGTGCGGATGGCCTCGGCGTTGCTGGGCGAAAAGCAGCGCTCCGCGGCCTCTTGCCAGGGCAACCACGCATAGGCCACGTGTTCGCGTGGCGCCAGCACCGGCACGCAGGGCGCCGGCAACTCGAGGCCGAACCAGTGCTCGGTGTTGCTCGTCACGCCCGGGGCGTAGCGGTGGCGCCACTGCGGAAAGATCTCGTAGTCGAGCTGGTGCTGCCAGTCGGTGAGCACACCGCCCTGGGCCGGGCCGAGGCCGGTTTCTTCTTCGGCTTCGCGGCTCGCGGCGGCTGCAGGCGGTTCGTCCAAGGCGTCGAGCGAGCCGGTGACGCTTTGCCAGAAGCCCGGGCGGTCGGCGCGCTCGATCAGCAGCACGTCCAGTGCCGGGGTGTGGATCACCACCAGCACCGAACGCGGGATCTTGAACGGCCGTGCCACCGTCACGACCCAGGCCCCTTGGCCGCCGCGGCTCAGGCCGCCTTCGGGTTGCGCAGGCGGATGTGCAGCTCGCGCAGCTGCGCTTCGTCGACCAGGCTGGGCGCGCCCGTCAGCAGGCACTGCGCGCGCTGCGTCTTCGGGAAGGCGATGACGTCGCGGATGCTCTCCGCACCCGTCATCAGCGTCGCGATGCGGTCCAGGCCGAAGGCCAGGCCACCGTGCGGCGGCGCGCCGTACTGCAGCGCATCGAGCAGGAAGCCGAACTTCACCTTCTGCTCCTCGGGCGTGATGTTCAGCGCCTCGAAGACCGTGGCCTGCACGTCGGCGCGGTGAATGCGCACCGAGCCGCCACCGATCTCCCAGCCATTGAGCACCATGTCGTAGGCCTTGGCGATGCATGCGCCGGGGTCGGTCTTCATCAGCACCTCGTGGCCGTCCTTCGGGGCCGTGAAGGGGTGGTGCACGGCGTTCCAGCGCTTGCCGTCGTCATCAAACTCGAACATCGGGAAGTCCACCACCCAGAGCGGCTTCCAGCCCTCTTCGAACAGGCCGTGCTGGCGGCCGAACTCGCTGTGGCCCACCTTCAGGCGCAGCGCACCGATGGCGTCGTTCACGACCTTGGCCTTGTCGGCGCCGAAGAAGATGAGGTCGCCGTTCTTGCAACCGGTGCGGGCGATGATCTCGGCAATGGCCGCGTCGTGCAGGTTCTTCACGATCGGGCTCTGCAGGCCGTCGCGGCCCTTGCCGGCGTCGTTCACCTTGATCCACGCCAGGCCCTTGGCGCCGTAGATCTTGACGAACTCGGTGTAGGCGTCGATCTCGCCGCGGCTCATCTCGCTGCCGCCCGGCACCTTGAGCGCCACGACACGGCCACCCGGCGTGGTGGCCGGGCCACTGAACACCTTGAAGTCGACGTCCTTCATCACCTCGGTCAGCTCGGTGAACTGCAGCTTCACGCGCAGGTCGGGCTTGTCGGAGCCGTACTTGAACATCGCCTCGGCGTAGGTGAGCTCGGCATAGACCGGCAGTTCCATGCCCAGCGTCTTGCGGAACACGGTGCGGATCATGGCCTCGGTGATGGCGCGGATCTCGTGCTCGCTGAGGAAGCTGGTCTCGATGTCGATCTGCGTGAACTCGGGCTGGCGGTCGGCGCGCAGGTCCTCGTCGCGGAAGCACTTGGTGATCTGGTAGTAGCGGTCGAAGCCGGCCACCATCAGCAGCTGCTTGAAGAGCTGCGGGCTCTGCGGCAAGGCGAAGAACTGGCCGTCGTGCACGCGGCTCGGAACGAGGTAGTCGCGCGCACCTTCGGGCGTGCTCTTCGTGAGCATCGGCGTCTCGATGTCGATAAAGCCCTGCTCGTCGAGGAACTTGCGCACCTCGATCGCCACCTTGTAGCGCAGGCGGAGGTTGCGCTGCATCTGCGGGCGGCGCAGATCGAGCACGCGGTGCGTCAGGCGCACCGTCTCGCTGAGGTTGTCATCGTCCAGCGGGAACGGCGGCGTGACGCTGGGGTTGAGCACCTCCAGCGTGTGCGCCAGCACCTCGATCTTGCCGCTGGTGAGCGTGCTGTTCTCGGTGCCGGCCGGCCGTGCACGCACGACGCCGGTGAGCTGCAGGCAGAACTCGTTGCGCACGCCCTCGGCGGTGCGGAACATCTCGGGGCGGTCGGGGTCGCAGACGACCTGCACCAGGCCTTCGCGGTCGCGCAGGTCGATGAAGATCACGCCGCCGTGGTCGCGGCGGCGGTGGGCCCAGCCCATGAGGGTGACGGTCTGGCCGAGCAGCGTTTCGCTGACGAGGCCGCAGTAGGTGGTTCGCATGTTGTCGGTTCCAGCTGGAGACTTGTCTTGGTTCGTCGCGCGGCCGCGCCATCACCGGGGACGGCGCCGCCTCGACAGGCGTTGAAGGCTCTGCATGCGGCTGGCGCACGGGGCGCCAGGCGTCAGGACGGGCCGGTTGCCGGGCCGGCCCGCCCGGTCAATTTCGGGCCACCACAGGGCGCGGCGCCGCCGGCGGCGGCGGCACGACCACGCCCATCGAAATGACGTACTTCAGCGCCTGGTCGACGCTCATCCGGAGCTCGATGACATCGGCGCGCGGGATCATCAGGAAGAAGCCCGAGGTCGGGTTGGGCGTCGTCGGCACGTACACGCTCAGCATGTCGGCCGGCAAATGGGCCGCGACCTCGCCGCCGGGCCTGCCGGTGACGAAGGCGATGGTCCACGAGCCCTGGCGCGGGTACTGCACCAGCACCGCCTCGCGGAAGGCGTTGCCGGAGCTCGAGAACAGCGTGTCCGAGACCTGCTTGACCGAGTTGTAGATGCTCTTGACGATCGGGATCTTGCCCAGCACGCGGTCCCATTGCCGCAACCACCACTGGCCGAAGATGTTGGCGGCGAAGGCGCCCGTCAGGATCAGCAGCGCCGCCAGCACGATGACGCTCAGGCCGGGCACATGGCGCAGCCGCTCGATGCCGGCGTGCGCGCTCTGCGGCAGCACCGCCTGGCTGGCCGACAGGAACCACGCGAACACCCCGTCGACCGCGCCGAGCAGCCAGCTCAGCACGGCGATCGTGATGGCCAGCGGCATCCACACGAGCAGGCCGGCGACGATGTACTTCTTCAAGATGCAGGCCGGTCGGTCAGGTGCTGGGGGCGGGCGGCGGCGGCGGCGAGGCCGCGGCCGGCGCTGCGGCGGCGGGCTTGTCGGCCGCGGGCTTGTCGGCAGCCGGTTTGTCGGCCGGCTTGCCGTCGCTGGCGCTGGCATCGCTGGCCGGCTTGTCGGCCGCAGCTTCGGCAGCCTTGCCGCCGGTGTTGCCGCCGCGGAAGTCGGTCACGTACCAGCCCGAGCCCTTGAGCTGGAAGCCGGCGGCCGTGACCTGCTTGGAGAAGGTCTCGGCGCCACAAGCCGGGCAGGTGGTGAGCACGGGATCGCTCATCTTCTGCAGCACGTCTTTCGCGTGGCCGCAGGCTGAGCAGCGGTAGGCGTAGATGGGCATGGTGCGCCCCGGAGGGAGTAGTCGCCGTCTGAAGCGGCCGAACCCGCGATGATACGGGCAGCGCTCCGGGTTTGTCCTGGGCTCAGTGACCCCGGCGTGCCGCCGCCCTCAGCCTGCCAGCACCACCACCAGCGCGGTGAGCACGGCCAGCAATACCGCACCCGCGCCCCACACCACGGCCTGCAACAGCCGCCGGATGTGGCGCTGCTCGGCCACCAGCTCGGCCAGCATCGGGTCGGAACGGGGCTGCGACCGCTCGCGCAGGGTGTCGTGCAGCAGCCGCGGCAACGCCGGCAGCAACTGCACGTAACGTGGCGCCTCGCGCTCCAGCCGGCCGAGCAGGCCGCGCCAGCCGACCTGCTCGTTCATCCAGCGCTCCAGAAACGGCTTGGCCGTGGTCCAGAGGTCGAGGTCGGGGTCGAGCTGGCGGCCCAGGCCCTCGATGTTGAGCAGCGTCTTCTGCAGCAGCACCAGCTGCGGCTGGATCTCGACGTTGAAGCGGCGCGAGGTCTGGAAGAGGCGCAGCAAGACCTGGCCGAGCGAGATGTCCTTCAGCGGCCGGTCGAACTGCGGCTCGCAGACGGCGCGGATGGCGCCTTCGAGATCGCCGACGCGCGTGCCGGGCGGCACCCAGCCGCTTTCGATGTGGAGCTCGGCGACTCTCTTGTAATCGCGCCGGAAGAACGCGATGAAGTTGTAGGCGAGGTATTCCTTGTCGGTCTCGGTGAGCGTGCCGATGATGCCGAAGTCGAGCGCGATGTAGCGCCCGAAGGTGGCCGGCTCCAGGCTCACCATGATGTTGCCCGGGTGCATGTCGGCGTGGAAGAAGCCGTCGCGGAACACCTGGGTGAAGAAGATCGTGACGCCGTCGCGCGAGAGCTTCTTGAAGTCGACGCCGGCTTCGCGCAGCCGCTCGGTCTGGCCGATCGGCACGCCGCGCATGCGCTGCATCACGATGACGCTCTCGGTGCACAGCTCCCACACCATCTCGGGGATCAGCACGAGACCGAGGCCGTCCATGTTGCGCCGCAGGTGCGTGCCGTTGGCGGCCTCGCGCACGAGGTCGAGCTCGTCGTGCAGGTAGCCGTCGAACTCGGCCACCACCTCGCGCGGCTTCAGGCGGCGGCCGTCGGCCGACAGACGCTCCACCCAGGCGGCGATGGTGTGCAGCAGGGCCAGGTCCTGCTCGATGACGTCGCGCATGCCCGGGCGCAGCACCTTCACGGCCACCTCGCGGCCGTCTTTCAGCTCGGCGAAGTGCACCTGTGCGATGGAGGCACTGGCCACCGGCTCGGCGTCGAAGCGCGCGAACACGGCGTCGATGGGCCGCCCGAAGGCCTTCTCGACCAGCGCACGCGACTGCGTGGCCGGGAACGGCGGCACGCGGTCCTGCAGGCGCGCCAGCTCGTCGGCCACGTCCAGCGGGATCAGGTCTCGGCGCGTCGACAGCACCTGCCCGAACTTCACGAAGATGGGCCCGAGGCGCTCCAGGCCCTGGCGCAGGCGCTCGCCGCGCGGGCGGTCGAGCTTGCGGCCCAGCGTGGCCAGGCGCACGAGCAGGCGCACCCAGGGCTGCGGGAAGACGCTGAGCGCGACCTCGTCGAGGCCGAAACGCAGCACGGTAACGACGATGAACGCCAGCCGCAGCAGGTGCTTCATCGGCCGCACCCCGGCGGGCGGCGCCGGCGGCGTTCAGCCACGGCGCGCGCGCAGGCTTTCGCCGATCGAGGCCAGCCCTTGCAAGGCGCTGCGCAGCCCCTGTCCGAGCGTGCGGCCCAGCGGGTGCAGCACGCCGGCCACCTGGGGCCCGAACAGGCGCTCGAGCTCGGCGGCCACGTCCCAGCGCAGGTTCTGCAGCAGCCAGTTCACGTCGCCGGCCAGGGCGGCATCGCCATCGATGCGCACCGCCGGCGGCTCACCCGCCAGGGCCTGCGCCACCAGCAAGGCGGGGTTGGAGGCGTCGATGCTGACCGCCAGCCGCGGCGCCGTGCCTTCGGCCGGCGCCAGGCCGTCGATGCCGTTCCACTGCAGCAGGCCGGCCGGCGTGATGCGCCACG
>Ga0315901_10004362_pt1 | contig 17675 bp, 16 predicted proteins | sample LakEriMetagenome_10_FD_203761 | JGI IMG/M metagenome (GOLD analysis project Ga0315901, IMG submission 203761) | Freshwater fungal communities from buoy surface, Lake Erie, Ohio, United States - Buoy 2 MA116 | ecosystem: Environmental > Aquatic > Freshwater > Lake | place: USA: Lake Erie, Ohio...
TGCGGCAAATTCAGTTCATGGAGCAGCCGAGGTTTGCTAAGGAAAAGGTGAAGTCTGCAAATGGTAAGGATCAGATGACAGGACTGGCGACAGCCGGCATTGCGGGAGACCCTAACGACCCTAAACGGGATCCAAAATCTAAATTGATCGTGCCCTTCGCTTTTACTTCCCAAGATTTTTTTGAGCAGGTTGATAGAATGCTAACACAAGATGACCATCCCGCTCACTACCCAGCAGTTAAGCCGGATTATAGGCGAAAGGTTGATATCCCTGGAATCCAGCTAGCGAATAGCACAGCTGGTCTAAAAGTTGCTAGAGCGCTCCTTCATGGCCCCGATCTTGCAAGGCCGGATGCCAGAACTATGCGTCGGGTCAATGAAGCAATTGAAATAGCCCGCAACCGTCGCAAGGAAATGTTGTTAGCCCGCTAAGCCGATTGCCACATTCGCCCGTTTCCATTATACCTGTGCGTTATTAACGCACAGGTATTTTCATGTCCGCAACCGCCCAAAACACCGCCAAAAACGCTGCCCCTAAAACCGCGATCACCCCCACCCGGGCCGAAGATTTTCCTGAATGGTATCAGCAAGTGATCAAGGCCGCTGATCTGGCCGAAAACGCGCCGGTGCGCGGCTGTATGATCATCAAACCCTATGGCTATGCGATTTGGGAAAATATCCAACGGTTGTTGGATGATAAAATCAAAGATTGCGGCGTGCAAAACGCCTATTTCCCCCTGTTGATTCCCATCGAATATTTATCCAAAGAGGCCGAGCATATCGACGGCTTTGCCAAGGAATGCGCGGTTGTCACCCATCACCGCTTGGAAAAAGACGCAGCGGGTAAATTGGTGCCTGCGCCCGCCGCTAAATTAGAGGCGCCGTTCGTGATCCGACCCACATCGGAAACCATCATTGGCGAGGCGATGGCCGGGTGGATCAATTCGTACCGCGATTTGCCGTATAAATTGAATCAATGGTGCAACGTGATGCGGTGGGAATTGCGGCCGCGCATTTTCCTGCGTACCACGGAATTTTTATGGCAAGAAGGGCATAACGCCTTTGCTTCGGCCGAGGAGGCGCGGGCGGATGCGTTGCACATGCTGGGCGTGTACCGCGAATTTATGGAAAATTCCTTGGCGCTGCCCGTATTCGCGGGCGAGAAAACGGCGGATGAACGTTTCCCCGGTGCCATTGCCACCTATACGGTCGAGGCGATGATGCAAGACGGCAAGGCGTTACAGGCCGGCACCTCGCACGATCTGGGCCAGACATTTTCCAAATCCGCCAACATCAAATTCCAAGGCCGCGACGGCCAGGAACATTTCGCCCATACCACGTCCTGGGGCGTATCGACGCGCAGCATCGGCGGCCTCATCATGACGCATGGTGATGATGACGGCGTGATTATGCCGCCCGCCGTGGCGCCGTATCCGGTGGTGATAATACCTTTTGTAAAGGACGAGGCCGGGCGTGGTGCGGTGATCGCGCATTGCCAAAAATTGGCCGCGCAGATTAAATCGCTGGGCATTCGCGTTCATGTTGACGTAACCGAAGAGCGCAGCAGTAATAAAATGTGGAAATACATCAAATCCGGCGTGCCCTTGCGCGTCGAGGTGGGGGACAAGGAAATGGCCGCAGGGCAGGTAACCGTCACCCCGCGCGATTTGGGCAAGGATGCCAAACAAACGATTGGCACGGATCAATTTTTGGCCGAATTGCCGAAAACCCTTATGGCATTGCAAACACGGTTATTGGACCGCGCGCGCAAATTTCGTGACACGCATGTATTCGATGTTAAAACCGTGGCCGACATCGCCGAATTTTATAAGGCGGATAAAATGGGCCTGGTCCGCGCCGATGCAGCGATATTGAACGATCCGGCATTAGTGGCAGTGCGCAAGGAGTTCAGCCTCAGCCCGCGTTGCCTGCCGTTCGATGCACCCGGCACGGTGTTGATCGGAAGGTCGTATTAAGTACCAAGTTCAGAGTACCAAGTTCTAAGTACAAAATTTGTGTGTCATCCTGAGCGAGGGACGTAGTCCCGAGTCGAAGGATCTTATTGTCATTCCAATTAAGAATTCCCCAATCTTGTCATTCCCGCGCAGGCGGGAATCCATTTGAATGAAAATGGATCCCCGACAAATGCTGGCGCATTTTCGGGGATGACAATTTTCGAGCGTGAGGCATTCTTAATCGAAACGACAATAAAAAGTTTTTATAGACCCTCCGTAGCTTTAGCGAAGGAGGGCGCCGGAATGACACAGAATTTTAGAGTGGGCGACGGCCTAAATACCTAGCCCTTGGCTTTTTGCGTGCTGCGGTACCAGGTTAATGGCATCGACGAGTCAATCAAGCGCGATGTTTTGATGGCGGCGGCCAAATCGCCGTTGTGACGATCCAAAAACGCCTGGGCTTTTTCCGGTAATTTGCGGTTCAGCCCGGGGTACTGCGCGTTGATTTCCAGATCGCGCACGCCCCAAGTAATTGCACTACTATCTTCGCCCCAAATTTCACGCGCCATAACACCCAGGCGCATAAGTTCCGCGCTTATGCTTTCGGTTGCGGGCTGTACATAAAAGTAGTTGCGCCGCAAAGGATCTTCGTCTTTGGAAAAACTAATTTGCTCTGTGCCAGAACCAGTTTGATTAACTTCAAGAGTGGGTCGATTGGATGTTCCCGCCAGCAGCATTAGCTCATCATTATTGGCGATTTCGGTCAGAATGACGCTGGCCCAAAATACTGCTTCCAAGCGGTCTAACTGGCGCGGCAGTTCCAATTTGAAATTATCTATGGGAACTATCTTAGGAAAAAGATATGCTGATGGGTTTGGCAGTTCCAATGTGTTAGCACTGGCCTTGCCACTTTCCATTGGAGTGGAGCTGTAGTGCAACGTATATGTTGGCAGTGCTGCTGACTGGCCCTTTGTATAGCTCATGATTTACCCTCCAAAACTTCTTGTATATCTTATAAAGAAAATATTTTCTTTGTCAATAGCACTTGCGAGGGCAAATTTACCCGCAACAATCTTGCGCTCGATTGGTTAACGGCCTATACACTCTCCACCCTCCACTCTACACTGCCAGCATGTTTTCCCGCCTTGAACGCACCATTGCCTTTCGCTATTTGCGCCCGAATCGTTCCGACCGCTTTGTATCGGTGATTACGGGGTTTTCGTTTTTGGGCATTTTGTTGGGTGTCGCCACATTGATTGTGGTGATGGCGGTCATGAACGGTTTTCGCCAGGAATTATTCCATAAAATCCTGGGCATGAACGCCCATATCGCTGTCTATGGCCAGGTCGATGGCCGTACCGCGCCGCTTGGCGATTACATGGCATTGCAAAAATCCATCGCCGCCTTGCCCGGCGTTTTGGCCGCAACGCCCGTGGTCGAGGGGCAGGTGTTGATCAGCCAGCAGGGTAAAAGCTTTGGTGCCCTCGTGCGCGGCCTGGCGCCCAAGGATTTAATGGCCAAGGAATTATTGGCCAAATCGATTGTGGCGGGAGCTTTGGATCAAGTGGATGGCAACGACGCCGCCATGATCGGCAGCCGGTTGGCCAAACGCTTGGGCGTCGATGTGGGGGATCGGATTACCCTGGTCTCGCCCAACGGTCAAACCACGCCGTTTGGGACGGTGCCAGCCATTCGCGCCTATACCGTGCGGGCGATTTATGAAATCGGCATGTTCGAATATGACAGCGGCTTTGTGTTCCTGCCGCTGCGCGCTGCGCAAGTGTATTTTAATTTGGAAAAGCAAGTCAGCGCGATTGAAATCACCATGGCCGATCCGTTCGATTTACAGCCGGTGCAGCAAAAACTATTCGCGATCATGCCCGATAACGCCGCCTTGACCAATTGGCAGCGTGCGCATGCCAGTTTTTTTAACGCCATTCAAATCGAGCGGAATGTGATGTTTTTGATCTTAACGCTGATTATTGTCGTGGCAGCGTTTAACATCGTCTCGGGCCTGGTGATGCTGGTCAAGGACAAATCCGGCTCCATCGCCGTGTTGCGCAGTATGGGCGCCAGCCAGGGCATGATTATGCGGATTTTTGTCCTGGCCGGATCGGCGGTGGGGATTTTGGGCACGCTGGGCGGCGTTGTCTTGGGCGTGTTGCTGGCCGAAAACATCGAATCGGTGCGGCAGTTTTTTGAATGGTTGTCGGGCAGCAATTTATTCAATGCCGAGATTTATTTCCTCTCGACCCTGCCGGCGGCGATTGATTGGAGCGAGGTGATCAGCGTCGCGCTGATGGCTTTGGTGCTCTCGGTGCTGGCAACCATCTACCCGTCCTGGCGCGCCGCGCGTTTGGACCCGGTCGAGGCATTGCGCTATGAGTAAGAAGAGTAGGGGTTAGGGTTTACGGCTTAGGGTTTAGGGGCAGGTATGGAAAAAGTTGTACGGGATCATAAAGACTTGCTTGTATGGCAGAAGGCCAAAGATTTAGTCAAAGAAATTTACAAAGCAACCGCCGGATTTCCTAATGCTGAAAGATTTAACTTAACATCGCAAATGCAGCGTGCTGCGGTATCAATACCGTCCAATATTGCCGAGGGTTATATGCGATCCTCGCGCAAAGAATATGTTTATTTTCTAGCTATTGCCGCCGGTTCGGCCAGTGAGCTCGAAACTTTGACAATTCTGTCTTTTGAATTAGAGTTTTTAACCAAAGAGCAATATGATTCGATTAATTCTAAATTAAGTGAAATCCGTCGCATGCTGTTTGCTATGCGCAAAAAACTTTCCCTAAACCCTAAACCGTAACCCGTAAACCCTATGCTTCTTCTTACCAACATCCACCACAGCTATCGCCAGGGCGAAAACCGGCTCGAGATTTTGCGCGGTGCGAATCTGCGCATCGAGGCCGGGGAGATGGTGGCGCTGGTAGCGCCATCGGGAACGGGCAAATCGACTTTGCTGCATCTGGCCGGATTGTTGGAAAAATTGCAAACCGGCTCGATCCGCATTGACGGCCAAGAAACCAAGGGCTTGAGCGACCCCAAACGCTCGGCGTTGCGGGCGGGGTCCATCGGCTTTGTGTACCAATTTCACCATTTGCTGCCCGAATTCACGGCGCTGGAAAACATCGTCCTGCCGCAGTTGATTTTGGGCACCGAGCGGGATGTGGCCGCACGCCGCGCCATGGAGTTGTTGGCGCAGGTAGGGCTTAAGGCCAGGGCCGATCACCGCCCCACCCAATTATCGGGCGGGGAGCAGCAACGCGTGGCGATTTTGCGCGCCTTGGCCAATAAACCAAAAATTTTATTGGCGGACGAGCCCACGGGTAATTTGGATTTGGCTAATGGCTCGGTCGTGTTCGATCTCATCCGCGATCTGGCGCGGGCGGGGAATATGGCGGTGTTGTTGGTAACGCATAATACCGAATTGGCCGGGCGGTTGGACCGCGTCGTTACCCTGCGCGAGGGCGTGATTCAGGATTTGTCGGCATAGTTTAGCGCAGTTGTATTTTTTGGTGCAAGCCACCGCCACCAAGCTTGGGCTTTGGCGCTTCGACCACGAGTCTGCTGCGCATACCGCGTTCGTAATGTTCTGCTATACCAATGTTTGGGGCAATCGTAGGGTTCGCTTTGCCGTCCACGATCAATGCCACTGTATATTCCCCTGGTACAACCGATGTTTTGTAAGACCAGTGTCCGGCCTCTAGCCGTGTCATTGGTGTGGGCTTCCCCTCGGTTAAATTACCGATAACCTCGACGCTGATAGCGTTGGGCTGAAAAAATTTGACGGTCACGGCAACTTTGGATGGCGTTGTCATCTTACCCTCGAAAATTATAGTTTTTTTTATCCTAACTTGGGCTTGGGTTTTGTCAAGCCGCCGGGCGCGGGCTCACTTTGGGCGCGATATCCCCATAATCCCCAAAACAACGCGTTGGCGGAGTGTGGCAAGATGGGTTAGATTAAAACCATGGCCCATGCCGATTTCATTCATTTGCGCAACCACACCGCCTATTCGCTGGCCGAAGGGGCGTTGAAAATCGATGCCTTGATCGATAATTGTAAACGCCAACGCATGCCTGCTTTGGCGATCACCGATACCAATAATATGTTCGGCGCGATCGAATTTTCCGATTATGCCACCAAGGCAGGGATTCAGCCGATTTTTGGCGTGCAACTGGCCTTGGCCCAATTCGACAAACTGGGCAAACAAATCGGCGTGCAGGAATACGACCCGATTGTCGTGCTGGCGCAAAACGAAACCGGCTATTTGCGCTTATTGGCGTTGCAAGCTTTGTCCTATGATCGCGTGCGCGACAACCAATCGCCGCATGTGACGTTGGACGAATTATTGGCCCATCACGAGGGGTTGATTTGTCTAACCGGCGGCGCGGAGGGGACGTTGGCGCGCTTGTTGCGGCAAAACCAGGCCGAGCGCGCCCAAGAATTTATCACAAAGTTACAATCCGCCTTTGCCGAGCGTTTGTACATTGAAATCCAGCGCCATGATTTACCGGCCGAAAATGCGGTCGAGGGTGCGTTGATCGATCTGGCCTATGCGCGGGATATTCCGCTGGTTGCGACCAACCAATGTTTTTATCCCAATCCCGAAATGTTCCAGGCGCATGATGCGTTGCTGTGTATCGCGCAGGGCAAGGCCATCGGCGATCCCGACCGCCGCCGCGTCACGCCGCAGCATTATTTTAAGTCCGCGGCCGAGATGCGGCTGTTGTTCGCCGATTTGCCCGAAGCTTGTGACAACACGTTGGTTATTGCCCGGCGCTGCAGCTTCATCCTCAAAGGGCGCAATCCATTGCTGCCGCATTACGACGATGGCACCGGCGCGGCCGAGGCCGATATCCTGCGCCGTCTGGCGCGCGAGGGGTTGGATAAACGCCTGGGCGGAGCCGTGCCCGACAGTTACGCGGAGCGGCTGGAATTTGAATTGAATACGATTATTCAAATGGGTTTTGCCGGGTATTTCCTGATCGTTGCCGATTTTATCGGCTGGGCCAAGGCGCAGAATATTCCGGTCGGGCCGGGCCGGGGTTCGGGCGCGGGTTCGGTTGTGGCTTGGGCGTTGTTGATTACGGATTTGGACCCGCTGCGCTGGGGATTATTGTTCGAGCGGTTTTTGAACCCCGAGCGCGTCTCGATGCCCGATTTCGATATCGATTTTTGCCAAAGCCGCCGTGACGAGGTGATCGACTATGTGGCGCAAAAATACGGTCACGACAAAGTCGCACAGATCATCACCTTTGGTAAACTCCAGGCCCGGGCGGTGGTGCGCGATGTGGGGCGCGTTTTGGGTATGGCCTATGGCCAGGTCGATAAAATTTGCAAACTGATTCCCAATAATCCCGCCGCGCCCGTGACACTGCAACAAGCCATCGACGGCGAGACGGCGTTGCAGCAAATGCGGCGCGAGGATGAAAATGTCGCCCGCTTGATGGATATCGCCTTGCAGCTCGAAGGGTTGTACCGCCACGCCTCGACCCATGCGGCGGGGGTGGTGATCGGCGATCGGCCATTGCAGGAATTGGTGCCGATGTTCCGCGATCCGCGCTCCAATTTGGCGGTGACGCAATTTTCGATGAAATATGTCGAAAAAGCGGGTTTGGTCAAATTCGATTTTCTGGGTCTAAAAACCCTGACGGTCATTGTCAAAACCTTGGAATATTTGGCGCGGGATGGCGTGGTGGTCGATATCAATGCAATCCCGCTAGACGATGCCAAAACCTATGCGATGCTGGGGCAGGGCGATGCGACGGGGGTGTTCCAATTGGAATCGTCCGGCATGCGCGAGGTGTTGAAAAAACTGAAACCCGATCGGTTCGAGGATATTATCGCGGTTGTCGCGTTGTACCGGCCCGGTCCCATGGATAATATCCCAAAATATATTTCAACCAAACAAGGGGCGGAGCAGGCGGATTATCTGCACCCCACGCTCGAGCCGGTGTTGCGCGAAACCTATGGCATCATCATCTATCAAGAACAGGTGATGCAAATCGCGCAGATTTTGGCGGGCTATAGCCTGGGTGGTGCGGATTTATTGCGCCGCGCCATGGGTAAAAAAATCCAATCCGAAATGGACGCCCAGCGCGCGATTTTTGTCGAAGGTGCGGTCAAAAACGGCGTCGCCCCGGATCAAGCCAGCCATATTTTTGATCTGGTCGATAAATTCGCGGGCTACGGTTTCAACAAATCCCACGCCGCCGCTTATGCCCTGATTTCCTATCAAACCGCATATTTAAAAGCCAATTACCCCGCCCATTTCATGGCGGCGCAAATGACGCTGGATATGGGCGATACCGACAAGCTGGCCGAATTCCGCCAAGAATTGCGCCGGCTGTCCTTGCCGTTATTGCCGCCGGATTTGAACGCGTCGCTGGACGAATTCGCGGTCGAGGGTAATGGCGTGCGCTATGCCCTGGCCGGATTAAAGGGTGTTGGGGCCGAGGCGATGCGCGCGCTCGTGGCCGAACGGCAGAGTAATGGCAACTTTGCCGATTTGCCGGATTTGCTGGCGCGGTTGGATGCCCGCGCCATCAACAAACGGCAAATGGAATCGTTGATCGCGGCGGGCGCGTTGGACGGATTGCACGCCAACCGTGCCGAGTTATCGCACAACATCGAATTGATTTTGCGCACGGCACAGGCAAATCGCGCCGATGCGCAATCACAGCAGAATAATTTATTTGGCGGGGCGGCAGCGGGCGGTTTTCGTTTGGAAAAAGCCGCGCCCTGGACCGGCATGGAGAAATTGAACGCTGAACGCGCGGCTTTTGGCTATTATTTCTCGGCCCACCCGCTGGATGTCTATGCGCCCTTGTTGCGCCGGTTGCATGTGACGGCGGCGGTGGACATCGCCGCCAAAACGGCCGAGCGCAAGGCGGGGAAATTATCCCTGGCCGGAGTAATGTTGTCGAAAAAAGAGCGTAGATCGCAAAAAGGCAATAAATACGCATTCGTGGAATTTACCGACGCGTCGGGCAGTTACGAGGTCACTTTTTTCAGCGAGATTTTGCAATCCGGGCGCGAATTACTGGATTCCAACCAGCCGGTTTTATTGACGGTCGAATTTACATCCGAAGAAGAATCCTATCGCTTAACGGCGCAATCGCTGCGCCCGCTCGAAGACGTGGCGCGGGAACATCGGGGGAATGTGAATTTGATCCTGGATGACCCGCGTGCGGTTGCGGGATTAAAACCATTATTGAAACCCGGCCCGGTCGGCAAACACGCACTTAAATTATTTGTGCATCTGCCGGAATACGAGGTCGAGGTGGATTTGCCCGGCTACCCCGTGCCGACCGGCGCGGTTCTGGCCGATTTACGCAGCATCGCGGGGGTCAGGGTCGAGGAGGTTTAAGTGCGCTGTTGACGCTGCTGTATTCCGTGTGTGGCGGCACGCGTGGTAGCTTTGTCGGCACGGACAGCGGCAAAATAATTCTTTTGTGCCTCTTCTGCTCGATTCAGTGCGAGATATTTTTCTGTGGCAGTAAGCCTATCAATTGTTACCAAATCCAGCAGACATTCTCGATGCGACGGCTCCACCGTCGTTGCTGCCAGTGGTTTTAACGCTTTGCATATCCTATCTGCATTTGTCATCGCAGTTGGATTGCCGTGTTGCACGGTATATTTTTTCCACCATTCCGCCAATTCTTCCGGGAATAAATCTGGAACCGGCAGCGAAGCGGGCATAGGTTCATCCCCACGGACAACAGCTGCTCGCACGCAGTAAAGTAATTCCAATACGCCTTGCAAATTCGCAGCTGCGGTCAATAGCGGGTAGGGGATGCGCTCGTCTTGGGGCGATAAAGATAGGCCAGTATTTTTTTGCAGCATTTCATTTGCTGCGGCATCGCACCAGGTGGCGACAAAATCTAAGCGCGCTTCTAAATTTGTTGTAAAATCATCGCCCCACAATGCTTCTTTGCGGCGGAGTACTGCCATCATGTTGTGACATAGCAGCTGGGGATTTTTTGAAGAAGCATTGGCCGCTTGGTCTAATCCATCGAGAAAATCATCTAAAACCTCAGTCCACTTTTCTTGCGACAGCGGGATGTGGTTGACTAGTTCGGGCATCCCAACCAATTCAAAAATTGCCGCCTGCATGGCTAAAGGTGTGGGGATATGCGCATCGTTGTGTAGGTTAAGAAACCAAACCTCTGCAAGAGTTTCAAGTAGATCAGGGCGCTGTTGAAATATCTTAAGGAAAGTCTCTTTGGGAGCTAGTGCAAGATGCGGTCGCCTATCCCTCATACCTTTTACCATGTACCGCACGCCTTTATCCCGACTAGCGCATAAAAAATCCGCGCTGTCGTATTCTAGCAAAGCCAGAACCGTTGTTTCTGATGGTATAAACCACATTTGTACCCCAATTTTCTTTGAATTTAGGGTGTCGTTTCTTTTTAGTCAACATTAAATTCTCTTGTGATTAGTACCAAAACCCCCTATAACCGCCCTTAATTCACACGCAAGGATGGCGTATCGCCCTCGGGCTGATTTCGCTTCCGGTCGCATTTTGCGCACTTACCCTTGCGGAGGTTTAACCGGATAAAACAGCGACGTTGCAACAATTCATCCGAATTGCCGCACTCCTGTTTTGACAACAGAGAGAGAATGATTATGTCCTATCAAAACTTTACCATGCGTCAGCTATTGGAAGCCGGCGTGCATTTCGGCCACCACACCCGCCGTTGGAATCCGAAAATGCGTCAATATATTTTCGGCGAGCGTAACAACGTGCACATCCTGAATTTGGAAAAAACCGTGCCGATGCTGCAAGCCGCATTGAAAATCATCCGCGACACGGCAGCCAATGGCGGCCGCGTATTGTTCGTTGGCACCAAGCGCACGGCCCAAGATCCGATTGCCGCCATGGCGCAACGCTGCGGCCAGTTTTATGTCAATCACCGCTGGTTAGGCGGTATGCTGACGAATTGGAAAACCGTCTCGCAATCGATTAAGCACCTCAAAGAATTGGAAGAGAAATTGGCCAACCGCGAGAAGTTGGGTTTGACCAAGCGCGAGATCCTGGGCCTACAACGCGAGCAGGTGAAATTGGAAAAAGCCTTGGGCGGGATCAAAACCATGGGCGGCTTGCCGGATGTGGTGTGCGTGATCGACACCAACAAAGAAGCGATTGCGATTGCCGAAGCCAATAAATTGAACATTCCGGTTGTGGCGATCGTTGATACCAATTGCAATCCCGACGGCATCACCTATGTCGTGCCGGGCAACGACGATGCGATGCGCGCCATCAATTTGTATTGCGAATTGTTCGGTGGCGCCGTTTTGGATGGTTTGGCCGCCGAGGCCGAGCGTGGTTCACGTCATACCGACGCCAAGCCCGAGCCCGTGGCCGCTATGACCGAAGCGCCTATGGCTGCCAGCGCCTAAGTCAGCTTTTAGGGCTTGGCTTTTAGCTTTTAAAAAGGCTGAGTCTTGCTTCCTAAAACCTAATAGCTAACAGCTAAAACCTATAGAGGATATCATGACAGAAATTAATGCCAAAATGGTCGCCGAGCTGCGCGAGAAAACCGGCGCACCGATGGGCGATTGCAAAAAAGCTTTGGTTGAATGCGGCGGCAATATCGATCAAGCGGTCGATTGGCTGCGCAAAAAAGGCATCGCCACCGCCGCCAAAAAATCCGGCCGCGCCGCGGCCGAAGGTTTGGTCGGCGTCGGCGTAGCGGGTCAAACCGGTGCCTTGGTTGAAATCAATGCGGAAACCGATTTCGTATCGCGCAACGCCCAGTTCCAGGAATTGGTCAAGAACGTTGTCCAAGTGGCCGTCGCCAAAAAAGGTGTCATGGCCGATATCAACGCTGCCCCTTGCCCGGGCTCCAGCCGTAACGTTGCGGATGAGATCACGCATTTGATCGCCAATATCGGCGAGAATATGAATTTCCGCCGCTCGGTCGCATTGACCGCGCAAAATGGTGCTGTGGCTTCTTATATCCACAATTCGATTGCGCCGAATATGGGCAAAATCGGCGTGCTGGTGGCATTGGAATCTACCGGCGACAAAGCGAAATTGGAATCGCTGGGCAAGCAAATCGCCATGCACATCGCCGCCGCCAATCCGCTCGCATTGTCTTCGGACAAGCTTGATCCGGCGTTGGTCGCACGCGAAAAAGCCGTGTTCAGCGAACAAGCCGCCGCCTCGGGCAAGCCGGCCGACATTATCGGCAAAATGGTCGAAGGCCGTTTGCGTAAATACTACGAAGAAGTATGTTTGTTGGATCAATTATTCGTCGTCGACGGCGAAAACAAAATCAGCCAAGTGTTGGCGAATGCCGCCAAAGACATCGGCGCACCCGTGACTATTTCCGGTTATGTGCGCTTTGCCCTTGGCGAAGGTGTTGAAAAGGAAGTCAAGGACTTCGCCGCCGAAGTGGCGGCGATGGCTAAGATTGCCTAGGCTCTGGCCGATGCGATGAGAATAGAAAAACCCCGCAGCGATGCGGGGTTTTTTATTTATCTTGTTTGTGCTAAGGCTCTTTTCGACATTACCGCTATGGCGCCGCGCCGATTGACAGGTTCCCACATGCTTGCTGTTCTTACAACCAAACCTGCTGCGATCATTTTATCATCGTAGCGGCAGAAGCGTTGTAGTTTGGGATGCACCACCGCAGCAATCGTATTTTGGCTACGCAAAGCTTTGTGTTGGGGCGCTTGTGATTTTAGCCATGTACGACGGATTTCTGCAGCTAACGATAAATTAGATAACATTTTTTTATTCTTAAGACAGGCCGTGATTAGTTGATTGGATAAACACTGAGTGTCTAGCACAGACAGTGTTCGCAAATTTGGTGCAGCACTGGGGTATAATTCTAATAATTTTTTTACAGAGGCTGCGGGATTTTCGGTGTCTTTCATTATCGCTGCCAGCAGATAAGCGCAGGCACGGGAATTGCCACCCGGAGAGCATATAACAATATTGCGACCATTGGCCATGGATTCGGCGATAAAATCCCAAGCGGTCGTTACCGCATGCTTATTTGGGGCCCACCCACCTTGTTTTTCCAGATCACAGTACTCAACCTGGCAAATTTCTATGCCCTTAACATTCTGTAAAAATTGTGGCGGCTGTTTGTTGGCGCTGGGATCCTTGATTATTAAGATCGAGAGCAGTTGGGTATCAGAGATGGATGCGTGCTCTATGAGCGTGTCGATGCTGCTACAAACCAAAAAATTTGTTGAGTCGTTGTAAAAATATAGTGGTGCCGCTTGCCTGCTGGCAGCTGTTTTAGTAGTCATCTCTGAACCCAATAAGTTTTGTTTTATTTTCTGTTAGATAAATAGCATATTTTATCAATATCGACAATTTTTTTTTATATCTATGCCCTAAGTGGGAAGGTTGCTCTGGCTATTAACCTATGGCATAACCATACCACAACAAATTGGATGACAGATGGAATCAGCCGTGAAAATCAAGCCAAAATTGCAATTCAAGCGCGTGCTATTAAAGCTGTCGGGCGAGGCGCTGATGGGCGAGCGCGATTACGGCCTAGACCCGATTGTGGTTAACCGCGTTGCAACCGAAGTGTCGGAAATCCACGCCATGGGCGCGCAGGTGTGCATGGTTGTGGGCGGGGGCAACATCTTTCGCGGCGTTTCCGGGGCCAGTGCTGGGATGGAGCGTGCCAGCGCCGATTACATGGGCATGTTGGCAACCGTCATTAATGCTTTGGCGTTGCAAGACGCTTTGGAAAAAATGGGCACAACGACGCGCGTCCAATCGGCCTTGCCGATGCCGTCCGTGTGCGAGCCTTATATCCGCCTGCGGGCCGAGCGGCATTTGCAAAAAGGCCGCGTCGTAATTTTCGCCGCCGGTACCGGCAATCCGTTTTTTACCACCGACACGGCGGCCGCCTTGCGCGCATCAGAAATGCAATGCGATGTGTTGATGAAAGCCACCAAGGTCGATGGCGTGTATTCGGCTGATCCGAAAAAAGACAAAAACGCCACGCGCTATGATCGTCTCACCTATCTCGAGGTTTTGGCCAAGGATTTAAAGGTCATGGACGCCGCCGCGATTTCTCTTGCCCGCGAAAACAAAATTCCGATCATGGTCTTTAACCTTGAGACCCACGGTGCTTTGGGCGACGCGGTCCAAGGCAAAGGCAAGTTTACCTTAATCGAAGAAAAATAGAGAGGACCACATGCCCGATCCCGTCATCGTCGATACTAGCAAACGCATGGACAGCGCCATTGAGACCTATAAAAAGGAATTAGGCGGTTTGCGCACTGGCCGCGCCAGCCCGCAATTACTCGATCCCGTGATGGTTGATGCGTATGGCAGCAAAATGCCGCTCTCGCAGGTTGGCAGCGTCAATACGCCCGAAGCCCGCTTGATCACCGTGCAGGTCTGGGACCAAGGTCTGGTGGGCGCGGTTGAAAAGGGGATTACCGAGGCGAATTTGGGTCTGAACCCATCGTCCGAGGGGAATGTGATCCGCCTGCGTCTGCCGGATTTGACCCAAGAACGCCGCCAGGAATTGACCAAGCTGGCCGGGAAATACGCCGAGGCTGCCCGCGTATCAGTGCGCAACGTCCGCCGCGATGGGATGGAGACGGTCAAGAAAATGGAAAAAGACAAAAAGATCAGCCAGGACGATCTGGCCCGTTTGGAAAAAGAAGTGCAAAAACTGACCGATGATCACGTCAAGAAAATTGACGAATTATTGGCCGGCAAAGAAAAAGAAATTTTACAAGTTTAGTAATTGGCCGGTAGTCGATAGTCGATAGATTCTATCGGCTATTGCCTATTGCCTATCGACTATTGGCATGTCCACACCCTTACAACATCTCGCCATTATTATGGACGGCAACGGCCGGTGGGCCAAGGCGCGCGGCTTGCCGTCTTTGGCCGGGCATCAGCGCGGGGCCGAGGCTGCCAAGGCCGCAATCAAGGCCGCGCTGGCGGAGGGCATTCCCTTTTTGACCCTGTTCGGCTTTTCATCGGAAAATTGGGCGCGCCCCGAAGACGAGGTAAAGGGTCTGATGCAATTGCTGCGCCGGTATTTGCAATCCGATACGGCGGAATTTCATGCTAACAACATCCGCCTGCGTTTTATCGGCGAGCGTTCGCGCTTTGATCCCGATATTGTCGATTTGATGCAACGGGCCGAAAGCTTGACCGCCAGCAATACGGCATTGAATTTGACCGTGGCATTGAATTATGGCGGGCGGGCCGAGATTTTACGCGCCGCTTCGCGCATGCTGTTCCAATCCTATCAGGCGCTGGACAAAAACGAAGGCTTCGCCGCCTGGCAAATGGATGAAAAGCAATTTTCACAATATCTGGACACCGCCGGTTTGCCCGATCCCGATTTGGTGATTCGCACCAGCGGCGAAAAGCGCCTGAGCAATTTTTTATTGTGGCAATCGGCTTATGCGGAATTTGAATTCCTCGATGTGTTGTGGCCGGATTTCGATGCCGGGCATATTCGGCAGGCGTTGCAGAATTTTGCTGCGCGCGAACGCCGTTTCGGAGCCCGCATTGCCTAATCCCATCCCCAACCGCAAATTTTGGCTTAATCTGCGGCTGCGGATCGTGGGCGGTTTGTTGTTTCTGCCGCTGGCGTTGTGGCCGATTTTTATGGGCGGGAACTGGTTGTTGGCGATGTTGGCCATCGCCGGGATATTGATGGCATATGAATGGTTGCGCCTTGTCGATAAGGCACCCAAGGGACGGATCTGGCTCTGGCGCGCTTTGGGTGTTGTTTACATCACGCTGCCGTTATTCAGCCTCTATCAATTGCGGATGGTGCATGACGGGTTGGATTTATTGCTATGGATTTTTGTGGTTATATTTACAACCGACACCATGGCCTATGTATTCGGGAACATGATCGGCGGACCAAAATTGGCCCCGTCTATCAGCCCCGGTAAGACCATCAGCGGCACCATAGGCGGTGTAATCACCGCCGCGCTTGCCAGCAGCTTGTTCGCGTTATGGTATAGCACGCCCTGGTCGATTCTGGCGGAAATGGGTTTGTTGCTGGGCGTACTTGGCCAATGCAGCGATTTGTGCGAATCGGCGATCAAGCGGCGTTTCGGCGTCAAGGATTCGGGCCGGCTGATCCCCGGCCACGGCGGCATATTGGATCGCACCGACAGTTTGGTGCTTACCCTGCCGCTGGTTTATCTGGCTTGCCTGTTAGCGGGCGAAAATATTTTATTTTGGTAAGAGCATGAATTTACAACCAACCGGCATTAGCATTTTGGGATCGACCGGATCGGTTGGACGCCAGGCCTTGGCGCTGATGGGGGCGCATCCCGGCCAATTCGAATTACAAACCCTGGTTGCGGGCGAGAATTGGCAGCTATTGGCCGAGCAGGCGATGCAACACCGCGCGCGCTATGCCGTAATCGCCAACCCCGCGCATTATGCCAAATTAAAGACCGCTTTGCAGCCGCACGGCATTATCACCGCCGCTGGCAGCGAGGCGGTGATCGATGCGGCGCAACAACCGGTGGATGTGGCCGTGGCCGGGATTGTCGGCTGTGCTGGCTTGGCCCCAACCATGGCCGCATTGCGCGCGGCGCGCCGGTTGGCTTTTGCCAGCAAGGAATGCTTGGTTTGCGCCGGGCCGGTTTTTTTGCGCCAGGCCGATCAATATGGATGCAAAATTATTCCCACCGATTCCGAGCACAGCGCGTTGTTTCAATTGTTGCGCCACGAAGACCGGCAAAATTTATCGCGGGTCGTCTTGACCGCATCGGGGGGGCCGTTTTTGCGCACGGCTTTGGCCGATTTGGCTAATGTTACGCCCGAGATGGCGGTTGCACACCCGGTCTGGTCCATGGGCAAGAAGATTTCTGTTGATTCTGCTACCTTGATGAACAAGGGTCTGGAATTGATCGAGGCGCATTATTTATTTTCTCTGCCGCCCGAGCAGATCGAAGTATTAATCCACCCACAAAGCATTGTGCATGCGCTGGCAGAATTTAAAGACGGTGCGATTACCGCGCATCTGGGACTGCCTGATATGCAATTGCCGCTGGCTTATGCGATGTTTTGGCCAAAGCGGGCGGATTTGCCAAAAATGCGGCTGGATTTTTCCAAGCTAACGCAATTACAATTCGAGCCGCCACGTTACGATGTTTTTCCAAGCCTGCAACTGGCGCGACAGAGTATAGTCCAGGGTGGGGAAGCGCCGTTGGCGTTGAATGCGGCCAACGAAGTGGCGGTGGGGCGGTTTTTGGCTGGGGAAATTCGTTTCCTTGACATTTTCGCGCTTTGCGCCAATTTGATGGAACGTTGGCAGGGACGGGCCAGTTTCGGCAAATCCCCTATGGAATTAAGCCATATTTTGGCGCTAGATTCCGAGTTCCGCTCTCAGGCATCCGCCTGGCAGCCGGTCAAACACGGCGGTTTTACGCCGATCCGTGTTGCTTAACCTTATTTAGGGACTAACCATGTTCGAATATGTTCTGGGCCATTTGGATTTCATTTGGAATTATTTGCTGCCGTTTTTGGTGGTGCTCAGCGTGCTGGTGTTCGTGCATGAATGGGGCCATTACCAAGTGGCGCGGTGGTGCGGGGTCAAGGTTGATGTGTTTTCCATCGGCTTTGGGCCGGAAATATTCGGCTGGAACGATCGGCGCGGGACACGCTGGAAATTTTCGCTGATCCCACTGGGTGGGTATGTAAAAATGCTGGGCGATATGGATGCCTCGTCGGCCCGCTCCACGTTGGAG
>Ga0315901_10004363_pt1 | contig 17674 bp, 20 predicted proteins | sample LakEriMetagenome_10_FD_203761 | JGI IMG/M metagenome (GOLD analysis project Ga0315901, IMG submission 203761) | Freshwater fungal communities from buoy surface, Lake Erie, Ohio, United States - Buoy 2 MA116 | ecosystem: Environmental > Aquatic > Freshwater > Lake | place: USA: Lake Erie, Ohio...
ATATCGTTTGTGACATGATGAAAAGTTGCCCCTTCCGCGTCAGACCCGCCTCGAATGAGAGCGGCACGGAAGGGGCGATGAAAAAGGCTTTTGAGCCGGTCTGAATCGGCGCGTCGCCGTGATTGGCGACGCGGGGAGTATTGCACCGGCACGGCGCGCTGGCAAGGGGAATTCCACCGTAGCGGCTTTTTTCGACTACGGTGCGCCGAGCGTAAGCGTGGCAAGCCGTCGTCAGCCACCGTCAGCCGTGGCGGATTATTGTCAGCATGAAATCGTGCAAGCGGCTTTTCATCGCGCTGCGTAGCTGCCCCACAACTCAGCACTTTACGCACGGTCGAAAATACTTTGAAAAAATGCTTGCGCGCTTTCAAGTGCGGGCCTAGCTTGGCTCCAACGCAAGGCACCACGCCGAGCGACAAACCCGACAAACCCGACAAAATGAAACTCACGCAAGTAATCCAAAAACTGAAATCAGAAAAGGCCATCAGCGCAATTCGCTGGTATTTCAATTCATCCGCCGCCAAATTCGGAATTGGGAAAAGCGCAATCGGCATCTGGGCGATTGAAGTTTCCAAAACCAGAAACGAAGTCCGCGCACGGTTCGGAACGCCATCGCATTTGTCGCCGACGCCAAAACTTGCGCGCGGGCTAGCCTCTGCAATCAACGCCCTCGCCGCCTAATCCCTCACCACTTCCAGCCATGACATCCGACTCCCTTATCATCGCCGCCCTGATTGACGCCATGACCCGCCGCGAGGCAAACGGCGACCTCTACACCGCCCGCGACGTGCTCTCAGTGCTGCGCGGTGCCGCCGATATTCACGACCGGGCGCTTTCCATGAAAATCGGCGCGTATCTCGACGCATCCCGCGCCGCGCACATTGCGCTGATTTGCAAATGACACGCGGCGGCAAACGTCCCGGCAGTGGCCGCAAGCGCAAGCCGCGCCCCGTGGCGCTGTGTATGCGCCTCTCGCCGGAATTGCACGCCGCTTGGCTCGCGCGCAAGGGCACGACCAGCGGGCCGAAATTACTGAAACACCTACTCGAATTATGACGGAACCGAACAGCACTAAACACGTTGGCCTTTACGTTGACCGCGATGGCGGGATGGTTACTATTTTTCCAATGCAGCAGGGGCGCACGATAATTGGGGGCGAAGCCGAGGGAATCGCATGGGCGATTGCCAACGTGAAAATTCCAGACGCGCGACCGATTCGCGCCGATGAAATCGCAGTTGTGGCGTTGAAAATGAAAGATTTAAATGGCCGCTAAAAAGAAACCCGAAGCCGCGCCGGATGCCGTGCAAGAACTCGCCGCGCCTGCCGTGCTCAAACGGCTGCAAATGTCCGCTGCCAAGTTCGCCGCGCAGGAGGACGACGCGGAAGCGAGGCTTGACGCGCTCCGCTCGCTCTCGCCAAACGCCGCCGAGACGCAGGAAAACAAAGGCGCGATTGCCCGCGCTGAGTGCGACCTACTGAACGCGCGCGACAACTTCAACAAGACGGCCAAGGCGCTTTTGAATTATGACCGGGGAGTTGCCATCGAGCGCAAGGAGGGAGAAAAGGCAAGCATCGAAGAATGCCGCGAATGGATAAAGCACATTCTCGACTGCGTGCAAATCGCGCACCAAAAGTGCCGGATCACGATGGCGCAGGCCGCAGCAAAAGCGAACTCGCCGGAGGATTTTGTTGCTGCTACGGATGGCGCATTCAGTGCGGAGGTCAATAACGCGATTAGCTCCGCGCTGGAGGACGGTGTGTTGCCGAAGTTTATTGGCGCATGAGCACGCTACAATTCGCCGCTGATAGCATCGTTTTTGAGAAGCTGTCCCTCTACACCGGGCGCTTCAATATCGAGCACTACAAGCGGCTCCGCGCCCCGCTCGCTGCCAATGACGACATCCGCACGAAACGGCTCGTCATGCTCGCGGCGGCGGGCTGCATGAAAACCGTCGCGCTGCAAATTTGCATCGCGCACCACATCGCGCGTGTAGGTGGCGACTGCAAATTCTTCGCGCAGAATGACGACAAGGGCGACACATGGAGCCAAGATCGCGGGCAGCCTTTCATCCTCCCGATTCCAGAGTGCAGACGGCTGCTCAAAATGAGCATTACGGAACGCGGGCGAGTGACAAAATCGAAGTGGTATTTTCGGAATTGCACGTTCCACATTTCCGGCCCGTCAAAAGCGCAACGGCAGACCGACCAACTCCAAACCGTGTGGATTGACGAGGCGCATTTGCCGGATTCGTTTGAAGATGGCGCGCTGAAAGAAATCGAAGATCGCATTCAAAGCGCGGGCTGGCTTGGCAAGGCGGTCTATGGCACCACGGCACCGGACGACGGGCGCGAGATTGCACAGTTTTTCCTCGCCGGGCCGCAGAACGAATACCACTGGAAATGCCCCAAGTGCGCGAAGCTCATCTGGCCGTTGTGGAGGGAAGTGACTCCGACGCAAAAGCACGCGGTGGAGGTTTACGGGAAGGACGTTTTCCTTTGGGATGAGACACCGGACAAGAAGCCGATTGTCGAATCCATCCGCGCGCGTTGCCCGCACTGCGACACCATATTTCACGATACGACACAGGATCGTGAATCGCTGTGTGGTGATGACTACGTGCCGATGAACCCGAACCCGCAGCCGGGCACGGACTCCTATCGCTGGAACGTGTTTTCAGTGCCGGAGCTTGAATGGAAATCCACGCTGCAAAAATACGTTGAGGCCATCGAGTATGCCTTACTCGGCAACTTGGACGTGATGGAGAATTTCGTGAAGAAGCAGATTTGCGGAATCTGGACGCCGACTATGCCCACGCTCTGCGACGCCAAAGGCAATCGTGACTACCGGCTCGGCGACGTGTGGCAGCCGGGGGGTGAGACATTGCGTGTCCTATCCTGCGACCCGCAGGCGGGCAAGGCAGGCGAACCCGCGCACCGGCACGCGCTTGTGACCGAGTGGGATCGGCAGGGCAACTCGCGCCGCGTGTGCTACCGGAGAATTGACACGGCGGCGCAGTTGCACGAAATGGCCGCTGAGTTTGGCGTGAGCGAAGGCAAGCCGGGCAGAAATTCGCACGTCATAATTGACAGCGGGCACGAACCCCGCCGCACGTTTCGCGAGTGCGGGCAATTCGGATGGTATGCGTTCAAGGGGAGCGACCTCCAGCAGTTCCACGCGGTCAAGCAGGGCATCGGCGCGGACGCGATGAACGTCACTCATCCCATGCCGTATTCGCAGCCGGAGCCGCAATCCGGCGTCGTCGGCGAGGCGCTGCCAAAGAACGCACGCAAGGTCAAGGCGGGGCGTTTGCCGGATGGGTGGGCGTATTGCATTACGTCGCACAATCCAGAACTCTACGGATACCTCTACGCGCTCATTACGGGCACTTCGGGCCGCTATTTCGGCATCGCGCAGGACATGCCGGAGTGCTACGTGAAAAACATGCCGGGCTTTATGCCGTTGATCGAACCGGACAAGAAAACGGCTACGGTGAAAAAAATCGTGTGGAAGAAAATCCGCGAAGATCATTATTGGGATTTGGAAATTCTCGCGCTCGTCATTGCGATTCGTAGCGGCTTCTTCCCGCTCGGCAAACAATCCGATATTGACACGCCGCCGCCGCCCGTGTAAATACACGGCAAACCATGCCATCTCCGCAACGCCTTTATCGCCATTATTCCACGCCCGATTTGGCGGCTGCGTTTGCGAAAGCCAAGGCGGAATTGGAGGAGTGCTGGCAGTCCGTTGGAGGCGGCGCAAAGAGCGGCACAAAGGCGATCACGGATGCCAAGCTGAGGCTGCATGAGATCAACGCGGAAATGGATTTTCGGGCGGGTATTATGACGACGAAAAAAGTGAACATGGATTTGACCGGATACAAATGAGCAAGCGCAACCGATACCAGAAACACACGGCAACCCTTGAACGGTCAAAGCGTAGCGGACTCGCGCTCGCTTCGATGTCTAGCTATGATGGAGCGATGCCTGACAAGACGCGGCAAATGTCGAACCGCATCGGCACGAACCCCAACTCGGCATACGCGCAGCAGCAGCGCGTGACGCTCATGTGGCAGGCCGAGGACTTGGTGAAAAACTCAGACTGGGTTTCTGTTTGCTATTCACTGAAACAATACTGCCAGCCGATTGGCTACCTCGCGCAGACCGGCGACCCGGCGCTCGACAGCGAAGTGAACCAATACATGCGCGAAGTGATGAAGCGCGGCGGCATTAACCAGTCCGCGCTTTCCGCTTTTTCGTGCGCAGCCCATGTTGAGATGCCAGTGCGCGGCGATTCGATTCTGGAGCGGTATGACGACGAAACGCAGCTTCGCTTCATCGTTCGGTGCGCCGATCAAATTGGCGAGCTTTACCGCTTTGTGAATCCCGCCAGCTACGGTGCCGAGGCATTCGTGCAACCTCCCGCGCCATCCGTGCGCTACATCGCCGGAATTTTCCTCGCGCCAAACGGGATGCACGAAGCGTTTAAGATTTACGAGCGCGGATACAATCAGACATACCTCAACCCACAAATCGTCCCGGCGTGCAACGTCATTTATTTCCAAGACAACCTATTCGACGGGCATCGTGGAGTGACCAAGTTCGCGCCTGCAATTCAGTCCATCCAGAAGCGAAATAAAATCTGGCAAAGCGGGATGGACAGCATGGCGATTCAGTCGAAGATTGCAGCCATTGCCAGCAACGCCAGCGGCTCGCCAGACCCGCTCGACTACGAGACGACCACGAACTCAGACGGCACCATCACCTACACGGAAAAGATGGCTGACGGCGCTGTAGTGAAATACCAGTTCAGCGACGGCGACTCATATCAGTTTATGAAGTCGGAAGCGCCCGGCCCCGCGATGCTTCAGGGGCTTGACTACTCCGACGAACGCACATGCCTCTCGATGGGATTACCAAAGGCGTTTCTCATTTCCGCGCGCGACGGCGGCGGCGCTCCTACGCGATTTGATATGAGCCGCGCAGGAAGGGAAATCATGCGCCTTCGCAATGACGTGTATCTTCCGCGCTTGGAGAAAATGGCCTACCTTTTCCTGATGGACGGCATCGCGCGCAAAAAGCTACCCGCCCGCGCTGGCGTGCTCAACGGGCATTGGCACTGGCCTTCGCTGCCAACGGCAGATGCCTTTAGGGATGACAAAAGCGACGTGGAAGCGATGCGCGCGGGCCTCACGACGCGCACGGCTATCATCGCCAAGAACGGCGACGGCACGTTCGAGGACGTTCTCGCGCGTGGCACTCAGGAAGCCATTGCAATCGAAATGGCAACGCAGGATGCGAACCGCGAGCTTGTGCGGCGCGGATACAAGCCCACCGTGGCAGACCTGAACATCGCGCAGGACACGGCCAACCCCACGCAGCAGCCGGAACCAGCGCCCGAGGCAAACAAACCGCAAGGCGAGGTTCCTGCGAACGCTACGGCGGCACTGGCGTTTGACGAATCGAAGCATCCCCGCGCAGACGATGGCAAGTTTGGAAGTGGCGGGGGCGGAGGCGGAGGCGGGAAGGATGAAGAGATGGGCGCGGGCGCGGACGGAAAGCAAAAGCCAGTCTCGCAAATGTCCAAGGGCGAAAAGAAAACGCACGACATGCGGAAAAAGCTGGAAGCCTTGCGCGCGAAAAATGCGGAAGGAGCAAAGAAGCTCGCCGACACAAATGCGCGCGTCTCGGAATTGCACTCGCAGCTTGTGGAACAGCTAAAGGAGGGCACCGGCACGGCGAATGACGACTTGAAAAAGACCGTGAGCGAACTCGGCGCGAAGATTGCGGAGACGAAGATGCACACGAAAACCATCCAGCACGCGCTGCGCGGAGAGGACATTGCCGCCGATGAACATGGGCAAGATTCGCCGCAGCATGAAGCGGCACGGAAGCGCACGGAATACGTTGCAGAGAAAGCGAAATGAAGCCTATCCCGCACACACAGATTGCAAGGCTCCGCGCATCGCGAGACGTGCGCGCAAAGGAGCTAGCCGGGGAGCTAGGCGTTCATCCAGTGCATCTCTCCTACGTGGAAAACGGGCGCAGGCAAAGCGCAAGCCTAGTGCAACGCGCGGTGGCGTTTCTCTCGGCACTTCCCGCGAAAAGATAACGCGTTAAGCGTCGCTGCTTTACGGCATAGCATGGCCGCGCTAGACATGCGCCGTGCTCGCAACCTTTCAAGCAACTTTTCGCAAACCGGAAATCACGGCGGATGACCGTGCCGCTGGCATCATTCGCGGCGTGTATGTGATGGAACTCGGAAAGCTCGCGCAGTTTTCGGCGCGTAAAGAGGACGGCACGAAAACGCATAGGGCTGTAACGCTCGACGATGCTCACCTTGCGGCTTTGATGAACCACGCGGGCAATCGCAGCATCCCGGTTCACATGACGCACTCTCACACGTCCAAGGAACAGGACGGGCTTGTGACGAAGGCTGGCGCGCTAAAGGGATTTTACCGCGACGATTCCAAAAACCTCCGCGCTGATTTGCATCTAGCACCCGGCGCAACCCGTGAGACGGCGCTTTGGCACGCGGAGAATGACCCCGAGAACTTCATGCTCTCGGCGGTTTATTCGTTTCTTCCCGATGACCCGCTTTGCATTCCGCAGGATTTCCAAGCCGCTGACCTTGTGGAAAAAGGCGCTGGCGTCACTGCACTTCTCGCAGCCGATTTAACAACCTCACCTATGGACGAAACAACCACACCCAATGTTGACGACCTGCTCTCAAAATTGAGCGCAGCTTGTCAGGCCGACCCGCACACGCTCGCCGCAGTCAAGGCGATGCTCAAATCCATCGAAAAGGCTGACAAGCCCGAAGATGAAACCGAAGTCACGGAAGTCGTGGAAACCCCGAACGATGACGCCGGAGCCGTCGCAGCTATGGCCGCGCTGGAAAAGAAGTTTGAGGCTCGCCTCACCGCGCAGCTTGCCGACTTCACTAAGGCGCAGGAGAAATCCAAGGCTGATTTGCTTATCGAAGCCAAGGCGCAAATCATCGCGGAACTCGGAAGCGTCAAAGTTCCCGCTGAAAAATCCAAGGCCGAAACCGCGCTTTTCGGTATGCAGAAAGTCAAAGCAGCAATCACCGCACAACTCGAAAAACAGAAAAACTAACCACCCTACCCTATGGCATACTCCTACCTCACCATGCTCGATCTCGCGAAGGTCAACGGCTCCGACCAGACCGTTGGACTGATCGAGGAAAATCTGAACGCCGCGCCGGAAGCCGCAATCCTTCCCGCCCGCCAAGTCGCGGGAACTTCGTTCAAGTCGCTCGTCCGCACCGCTTATCCTTCCGGCGCTTTCCGCTCCGCAAACGAAGGCACGGAGCCGGTTAAGAGCACCTACCTCAACCGGACGCATGAGACGTTCTACTATGACCTCCAGCTCGAAATGGACGCTGCTATCGCCAGCGCTGACGAGAACGGCCCTGAGCACGCCCTCGCGATGGAAGCGGACGGCGCGGCGCGCGGCTACATGCTCGACATCGGGCCGCAAGTCTGGTATGGACGCGGCACGAACGGCGACGCGAAGGGCTTTCCCGGCGCGAAGGAAGTCGTGGATTCCGACCTTGTGCTCGACGCCACAGGCAGCACGGCTGACACCGGAAGCTCCGTGTGGGCTATCTGCGCGATGCCTAAGTTCTTCGAGCTTATTTTCGGCAAGAACACCGTGCTGGAAGTCGGCGAATGGCGCAAGCAGACCATCACGCGCAGTTCCAAGGAACTGACCGCGTGGAAGAACAGCCTCGAAGGATGGGTGGGCGCGGCGTTCTATTCCAAGTATGCAGTCGGCCAGATTAAGAATCTGACCGCGCAGAACGGAAAGACGCTCACCGACTCGCTGCTTTCGCAGCTCATCCAGAAGTTCCCGATTGGCGTGAAGCCGACGCACTTCTTCATGAATCGCCGCAGCCGCCAGCAGTTGCAGGCGTCGCGCACGGTTACTCTGTTCGGACAGGGCACGACCCGCCCGAATCAGGAACTGCTCGCGCCGATTCCCGACAGCTATGACGGCATCCCGATTATCTGCACGGACTCCATCCTGAGCACCGAAGCAATCGCCTAACCTCAACCACTAACTAACACACCATCATGGCTAACGAATTCGGACGTAATATTCAAGACGCGGTTTTTACCACGTCTAAGGCGCTTCCCGCCGCAACCGCAACCAATGTTTCCGACTCCTTTGACCTCGGCAATGTCGGGTTCAAGCCGGAGGAGCTGGAAGTTGAAATCAGCGTGCCAGCAATGCCGCTTCACGTCACCGCGAACAACACGACGATCACGCTCCACGACAGCGCGGACAATTCCAGCTTTGCCGAGGTTGTCCCGATGACTCAGGTGAAGGTTCTCGGCGTTGTTAGCACTGGCAGCGTCGCGGTTCTCTGCCGCTTCCGCCTGCCTCCCAACACCCGCCGATACATCGCGTTTTCCCAGACGTGCGGCGCTACGGACACGCTCACGGCAACGTCCATCACCTACACGCTCCGCTTCTAACGCACGCACAATCCACTTAAGACGCCGCGCTGTATCATTGCGGCGCGGCGTCTTTCCTTTACCTACCTACTAAAATGGCCGCACTCTCACAAACTCCCGCTTCAGTTCTCCGCTCCGTCAACGGCGTCATTGGCACCGGCATCGCCGCTGCTGGCGTCACCATTGTTGCTGGTAACATGGTATCACTCGACTCGGCTACCAACACCTACAAGCTCGCCGACGCGAACGTTTCCGCCGTCAAGGTTCCCGCAGGCATGGCGCTCGGCGGCGCAGGGCCGGGGCAACCGTTTTTCTTCGTGAGCGGCGATAGTTCGCTCACGCCGGGATGCACGATGACGGTCGCGGCGGTGATTTACCTTTCGCCAACGCCGGGGGCAATCACCGAGACTCCGGCAGACGTGGCGAGCGGTGAATGGCTTGTCCCGATTGGGCAGGCGCTCACGGCAACCACGATGCGCCTGAGCATCACCGGCGACGCAGTCGCGAAGCCCTAGCGCATGAGTTGGGCCGCTTCAATGGCCGCGCTGAACACGGCGTTGATGGCAATCTTCCCTGATTCCATCACGTTCAACGGCGCAACCATTGCGTGCATTGCGCCGCCGTTGGATTTGTTCAAGACGATCAACCCTAACACATATGACGCCAAGGTGACGTTTTCCTTCCAGATACTCGAAAGCGACCGCGCAACGGCGGGCATCAAACTCAGGGACACAATCGAATTTGCCACACCCTACGCCTCTACCTTTGGCGAGGGGCGGACGACGCTGGCATTCCAAGTCGCAAACTTCCAGCCGGACAAAGACGATTCAATAGTGCGGCTGATTTGCAACCTTAAGCAATGAGAAACTCCGGCTTCAAAATGGACATGAGCGGGATTCGCCGCAAGCAAAAGGAGCTTGCGGCCATCCCAGCGAACATATTCAAGCCGGAAATCAGCAATTACTTCCTCCGTCCTTCGCTCAACAAAGCCAAGGCCGCGACTCCCGTGCGCGACCTCGCCACAATCCGCGAGAATCAAATCGGCAAGCCCAACAGCCAATATGCCAAGTGGAGGGCAAGGGGAGGCGGTCAGGGCGTTACAAAGGCGCAATTCTTGGCGGACCGCGCGCCCGCGCGTTTCCTATTCCAGCTTCAGTGGGTGCAGGTTGGCTATTCGCTCGGCGTGAATGTCACTGCATCGGCAAACGTGTTGAATGCGCAGACTCGAAATCACAATGAGCCGGAAATCCCGCGCGGGTATGGCCAGTGGCACGGCGGGCAGACCAAGCTCACGGCGAGCATCAGTGTGCCGTTCTTGGACGAGCCGGAACGCAAATACAAGCCTTTCACAGGTCAAGGCATCTTGACGCCCATAATGGCCGCACAGTTCCCCGTTTTCAACCGTGCGTGTGCGCGCAAGATGAAGCGCGCCGTCGCTGCAATCGCGAGGAGCTAGCATGGAACTTTCCGAAATCCTCCAACTTGAAGAAAACGCCGAAGCCGTGCTTATCGGCGCGCTCGAATCTGTTTGCCCGAACATCTACGGTTCCCGGCAAAGCGACACGAACGAAAGCCCGCGCATTTCGTGCTCCGTTATGGTGGGCGCGCAGTTTCAAGAACAGAAGCTAGCCATTGGAGTTGAGCCGTATTTCGTCCATTCCGCCTACGAATGCCGTGCGGAGTTTGTCGTGACGACGAACAGGACAAGCGAGGAAACTACCGGCGCGCACAACACGCTAGTCGGCAAAGTCGCGCAACGGCTGAACGAGTTCTATCTATTGCAATACCAGAACGATCAGCTTGCAGTCAGCAGCGCGGCGCTTCCGTGTCTTGTCACTCAGGTCAAACCGGCTGAAAGCGACAACTCAGAGCAGGACATGGAGAACCTCGACAACACGACGCTCGCCATCACTTTCATCCTAGTCATAAATCCCGCAGCACTAACCAGCCTCAACTAACCCACCATTATGCCATCACCCAATCGCGTTCTCGTCCTCGCACCCGGCTACGGCGTCGCGCCCGTCACCACCAGCGAAAGCGTCACCTACAACGTCAACACGGAGGAAATCACTCCTGAGATTACGAGCGACCACAATAAAGACCAATACGGCAACCCGAATCAGGCGTTGCATCAAAAAGGTCTCTACCAATACAAAGCCGAGTGGCAGCTTGCCAGCAGCAGCACGCTTCCGCCGACGCTTGGAGCGACCTTCACGCGCACCGTTGAAAACGAGGCGAGCGCCGTCACGTTTGTCGTGCTGAAAGCCATCGTCGCGAAAACCACGGAGACCAAAATCCGCACGGCGTCCATCGAAGCCGAGCAAGCTACGGGCGGCGCTGGCAACGTCTCGACCTCCAACAGCTAAGGCATGTGTCGGACGCCACACTCGATGAACATGCGGACGCGCTAGACAGCGAGCGGAAAGATCGCGCCGTTGCGATGCTTGGCTTGCCCGAGCTAATCGCGGGCGTGCAGGTGGAGCCGCTGACACCGCGCCGACTCGAATGGCTGCGCGCAATGGGCAACCCGTTCGTGTGCGGCGGGGAATGCCCGATTGCGGCCATACCTGATTTCCTTTGGTATGTCACAAAGGATTTTGCGTTTGGCGACGATGAGCGGCGGCGGGCGTTTCTCGCTGCGATCCTCGACCTCGACGTGGACGAAGCGCGCGAAGGAATTGACGAGTATCTCGACCGCGCCTTTCTCGACGCGGGGCCGGGGCGCGAAGGAGTGTCATTCTACGGCTCCACCGCTGGCCTCTACTGTTCGCTCAACACGGCCTATCCCGGCGCAGGGTGGCACCTAGAGCGCGTCCTAGACACTCCGCTGCGCATTCTCTATCAGTTGATCAAAGCGGCAGACGATGCGCGGGGATGCACGATGCAGAATCGCCGCTCCTCGCCGCTCATTTCCAAGTTCCTTTCCGAGATTGAGCACTTCGAGCTTTCCATCGTGTCGGACTTTGAAACAGAAATGGACGCATTTGTTGACGCGAAGTGCGCGGAAGGCTATAAGCTGTGCAGTGAACCGATTCAAAAGATCAACCTCGCGATTCCGGCAGCTTGCCAGCAAGACGCGCCGTGGATTATCCCCATGAGAAAGGTGAACTGACATGGCCAAGAACGATTTCACAGCGCAGGCGGGGATCAGTTTGGAGCAATGGAAGAAGGACATTGCGACGATGACGAGCAGCATGATCGCCGTGCAAAAGCAAGGTGCCGAGCTTAATCAGGAGATGCAGAAAACGTCTCACGCTACCGCCAATGCTGCAAAGTCGGCGGGATTCTTGGCCGGTTCCCTAAAGCTCATCGGCGGCGCGCTGGCGGTGCGCAAGGTCGCGCAGTTTGGGCAGGCGGCGGCAGAAATGGGGGTGGAGATAAACGACGCGGCGCGGCACGCGGACGTGAGCGCGGAATCATTTCAGCAGCTACAAAGGGCCACCGAGGGCACGCTTTCAAAGGGAGAATTTACTTCCGCGATTAACAGCGTCACGCAGGCGCTTGACGCGGCAAGGGGCGGAAGCGCGGAAGCGGCGGATGCCTTGCAGGAAATCGGCGTTTCGATTCAAACAATCAGCAACGGAAAAGCAGACCAAGCATTTCTGGAAATCGCAGACCGCGCTGGAAAGGCGGCGCAATCCGTCGCGCAACTCAACAAGGTTTTCGGCGACAACGCCAGAGCCGTAAAGCAGTCAATCGCTGGCGGCGGCGGTGCGATTCGCGAGAAGATGAGCATCAGCGCAGTGTCGGCGGAAAACGCGCAATCAGTCAAAGAAGCCGGAAGGTTCATCAAAGGAAAATTGCAGGGCTTTATGTCCAGTGCGACAAATCTTGCCGGTGAAATCACGGCCAAAATAGCCGGAACCGGGGAGTATTCCGAAGAAGGCCAGAAGAAGTGGGAAAACCGATTCCATGAGCCGAAAGGGAAAATTGAGGAGAAGAAAAAGGCATCATCGGAAAACATCATTAACGTCGCCGCGAACCAAAAAGAGCTTTTGCTTCAACATCAAAAAACGGACGTTTCCCTAGAGAGTCAGCTTAGAATCTTGCTGGCAGAAACGAATGTGCTAGCCGATCAAATCGCGCTTTCCGAAAAGCAAAACGGCGTCAATTCCATCGCCACGCTTCAACTTCGCGCGCAGTCGCATGAGCGAACGATGGCTTACAACAACATCGAGCATCAGATTCTAATGACGCAGCGCGCGGCCAAGAACGCGACCACGGAGCTTGATGTTCAGTTGGCTGGCAATAAGGCGCTGGCGGATTTGACGAAAAACCGCTTGGGATTCGAGATGAAAATCGCGCAGGCGGTTCACGAAAAGCGTTTCGACGTTGCGGAGGAACTAAAAAAACAGCAGGCGCTTTCCGAGCTTGAAATAAAGGCCAAACAACTTCGCCGCACTCCTAATCAGGTGCGCGCGGAACGAAGGGAGCAAGAGCAACAAGACCTCGCCATCCGTCGCATTAACGCAGCGGAAAAACTGAACCCCAACGCGATTGCAGCGGACGGCAGGAACCATGTGAGCAAAGCGGCAGCGCGCGCTCGCGCCGAGTTTGCAGCACGCCACGCCGCGCCAGCAGTCAAAGCCGCTGACAAACAGGTGAACGAAATCAAGGCAAAAACCATCGTGGTTCAAGCAATCAAATCATCGCTATGAGCACTCCAAACAGAGTCTTAGTCGGCACGCTCTCATCCGTCACCTTTGACGGGCCGGGCCGCTACGTGCGCCCGTTCCAAGACAGGGGCGACACGCAGAGCTTCGAGTGGCATATTGACTGTTACCAGCTAGCTGCGAACTTCACGCCGTTCCAAAACGCGCGCTTCTATTCGCCGGGCTTCGTGTCGCCAGTGGAGAACATGCAATATGTCACCACGTCTCTTGGCGTGGCATACCTAGTGCATGAAGATCAACCGGAATACACCGCGTGCAAAGGCTGGCTCAAATTCCGCCGCGTGTATGCGAGTCTGCCAATCACGCGGCAGGAAGGCACTTCCGTTGTCCATTCGTTCCAGTTTTACAGCACTTCCGCTAGCTATGACTGGGAGAATCCACCGCCCGCGCCGGAAGTCGCAGAGTGGCCGCTAGTGTGCTCCGGCTACTACCTTTACGAATACTTTCTGTCAGTGTGGCCGGAGCCGCTTCGCGCGCCGAAAATCACTTCACTATTCGGCTTCCTGCTAATGACAAACCAAGTGCCGCCAAACACCGGCACGTTCGTGTCGAAGGATTCCGAAATCAGCATTTACAAGGGCAGTATCATCGAGCGCAAAACGCTCTACGTGAACACGCCGACGATTGCCGAGCTTTCCGCCTAATCATGGAACCCGTCAAACTAGCCAACCCTGAGAACGCATTCGAGGGCGGAGTGCTCGACAAGAAATGGATGTTCAACGTGGTTGGGCACTTGAACCTTTGGCACGCTGGCGAAGTGAAGCTCCCGTCAACAGAGTGGGGCAGCGGCAGGATTCTTGTGAGCAACACCGGATGGGTGATTGACCTCACGCGGATGAAAGTGCCAGCGTCGTCGCAGGTGCAATCGCAGCGCGAGTTTCAGATTGTCGCATTCGGCGCGAACACGGTGAAGATTTACAACGGTACGCTTTTTGGACAACTGCCAACGGGATTCTCAGTAAATAACAGCCCGATTAAAACGCTGACGGTCGCGAACGGGGATAAGATTTACGCCAAGGTGACGTGGAACAGGACGTTGCCTATATATGGCGACATCGTGAGTTCGATCACGACGCGCACAATCGAAGCGGCGGCGACGGTGCCAGCAGACGATCCGCAAACGGCCACGCGGCACTACCAGCTTGCCACGGTCACGCTCGGAGCCGGAAACATCCCAGTCATCGCGCAAAGCCGATGGGGGCCGATTGACGATTTGCCGGGAACGGCTCGTTACAACTACGCGATGAACAGTGCCAGCACGACCGCACAGACGGACTACTGGGATTTGCTTGCGACGGGCAAGGGAAAACAGGCAGGCGGCGTCACTGACCTCGCGCCAAGCTACGACTCTGTTCAAGTGGCAGGATATGGCGGATGGTTGCGATTTATTCAGGATGGCACCAACCTCAAGATTTTCGGTCGCGGAACTACAATGAACTCCGTCGGGCAGATTACATATATCGGGCCGGAATATGTAGTATTCAACAGGCCCGTTGTCTGCGAAACCACCGTTGACGTGCTTGTGGGGCTGCGGCTGGACGGCACGCAGTTGCAGGGGCAATACAAAACGATCACAGTAAACGCCTCGGCAACCGCATCGCCTGAGTGGAGGAACCTGATCCCGCTGACGGCTTCTGGAACCACGATTGACGTCTCGTGATTCCGATTGCCACACCTTGACAACCGCACCCGCAAAACCTAAAACACACCCGCAATGCTGATACTTCTCATCAACGAAACAAAGCCGCTCGCTGGCCTTTTTGCGAGCACAACGGGCGGCATCGGCAGCGTGCCGGATATTTCCGTTGCCGACGAGGGGCAGGCCGTATCGGTGCAGACCTTCACGCGCATGGCGGGAGTCATTACCGATTCGTTTGTTGCTGGCGACGTGCTGCACATCGGCATCGGCGACGGCGTGAATGCGCCCGTGTGCTACATCGAGCTTTCCAGCGCATCGCCAGCGACGGGCACGATGGCGATCAATACCGTGGGCATGGTTGCGCTATTCGCTGCGACGGTGGCGAATCGGCTTTCCCTGCAAGTCGGCGTCGTTCGCACGCGAGGCGGATACACCAACACGATTTTCTCCGCGCCGATTGTCATTCATCGCAGCGTGATTGACCCCGATACAGCGGTTCCAACGCCGTCCATCCTCGGCGATGGCGTAGCAGCCGCGCTGCAAGTCGCGATCAACACCGCGCTCGGCTTCGTGCGGCTGGATGCCTCGGCACGGCTCCCGGCAGTGGACGGCTCGCAGCTAACCAACGTCCCGAATGAATTGCCCTCCCAGACCGGCAACTCTGGAAAATACCTCACCACGAACGGCACGGCGGCATCGTGGGGCGCGGTGACGGGCGGAGTAACATCCATCACCGGCACGGCGAACGAAATCACCGTGACCGGCACGACGACGCCGACGCTCTCGCTACCCTCGGCGCTGACCTTCACCGGCAAGACGGTGACGGGCGGGACGTTCACAGGCGGCGCATTCAACGGCACCGTAGGCGCGACCACGCCGAGCACGGTTGCTGGGACGACAGGGACGTTTAGCGGTGCGGTGACTGGTTCGACGTTCAACGCGATCAATATCACGCGCGGTCTGCTTTCATCCGTAACCAATATCGGCATTGGGCTCAATGCGCTTTCATCGACAATCTCCGGTTCTTCAAACAGCACCGCCATCGGCAGTTCGTCTCTCGCAAACGTAACCAACGGCACGAACAACACAGGACTTGGGGCGTCAACATTAACGAACATGGTGACTGGCGGCTCAAACACCGCAGTCGGGTCAAACTCTATGGCGTCTGCCACTGGCGGCTCAAACACCGCAGTCGGCGTGCTTTCGCTCGCAAACGCAGCAGGAAATCGCAATGTCGGCCTCGGCTACTCAGCGGGGCGATACGAGACCGGCAGTGATTCGCTCTACATCGACAACCAAGACCGCACCGACACCGCAGGCGACAAGGCCAAGGCGCTTCTTTACGGCACGTTCGCAGCAACGGCGTCGGCGCAGCAACTCACCATCAACGCTGGCACTGTGACACTGAACGGCAGCGCGGTGACGGCGGCGAGCTACTCGGGCGCGGGCACCGGACTGACCGGCACCGCCGCGAGCCTCACAGCGGGCAACGTCACGACGATCCCGGCCCTCTCGGGCGCAATCACGAATACCGGGAACGCCACCGTGCTTGGCAGCTTCACGATGTCGCAACTCAGCACCGCAGTGAGCGACGGCGACCCGGCCTATGTCGGCGCGGCGAATACGTTCACCGGCACGACGAACACCTTCACGCTGCCCACGACGACCGGCACGACCACGACCAGCGGCATCGCCGTCGCGGGCAACAGCCTCACGACCGGCACCGGCATCTACGCAGCAAGCTCGACGCTTACGAGCGGCAAACTGCTTGACCTGCAAGTGAGCGGCACGGCGGCGGCGGCGGGGCACACGGCGCTGAATATCGGGATGAGCGGCGCAAACGCGACAAGCGGCATCACGACCACGGGCCTCACGGTCTCCAACACGCGCACCGGCACAACGTCCGTCAACTCGGGTGGGAAATTCACGGCGACAGGTGGGGCGACGAACTACGCCGCAGAGTTCGTAACCGACGGCAGCAGTGGCGTCGTGCTCCGTTTGCAGTCGCAGTATACGAGTGCATCTTTAGCATTAGGCACCACCACTTACACTATCTCGGGATGTAGTCCGACCGCATCAAACGGGAGCCTGTCATTCTCAATCGGCGGCGGTAGCGTCTCCACTATCACGACTCTCGGCACCGGCTCGCTGCAATTTCCATCTGGAACTTTCACGGGCGCGCTCATCACCACGCCGCAAGCCCTTTCCGGTGCGGGCGCGGTGAACGTCACGACAGCGGCGACAGCATTCACGTCCACGGGTGCTGCGCAGGCTCTCACGCTCGCTAATGGCACCGCAGGCCAACTCAAGACTATCAGCCACGTCGTTGACGGCGGCAGTGGAGTGCTCACGCCGACGACTTGCAGTGGCTTCACCACGATCACGTTTACCAACGTCGGAGACTCCGTGATCCTCCAATATCACACGACCGCAGGCTGGTGCATCGTCGGAGTCTTTGGCGCTGTCCCTGCCTAATCTCAACCCACAAACATCATGCCTAAAACACTCGCAGAAATCAACGAAATCCTCGGCACCGAAACAGCCGCGGACCTCACCCTTATCATTGCCGACGTAAAGGCCGCAGTGCGCGCCAGCGACGCCGGAGTAATCGCGGACTTGGAGGCGAAGCTCGCCGACGCAACCAAAGCAGGCGCGGACGCACTCAAGGCCGCGACCGACAAAGCAACCGAGGACGCCGCAACAGCGAAAGCCGCGAGTGACGCAGCCCTCGCGACAGCCGCCGCCGAACTCGCAACGGCCAACGCAGCGCGCGACAAGGCCGTTGCCGACCTCGCCGCGATGACCGCGCAAGACCAGCAGCACGCCGCCGCATTGCTCGCCGCGCTGAACTGGCAGGCCATTGACGCGGAGTATGCCGACC
>Ga0315901_10004364_pt1 | contig 17670 bp, 31 predicted proteins | sample LakEriMetagenome_10_FD_203761 | JGI IMG/M metagenome (GOLD analysis project Ga0315901, IMG submission 203761) | Freshwater fungal communities from buoy surface, Lake Erie, Ohio, United States - Buoy 2 MA116 | ecosystem: Environmental > Aquatic > Freshwater > Lake | place: USA: Lake Erie, Ohio...
TTCAGTTACCTTTTCCCAGTCTTCTTGAGAAAGGCAGATTTCCTGCTGATCACCATTGGCGTTTGTGTAGCGACGAAGGATCATGATTAACTCCTATTAGTTATAATATTTCGTCATCTCAAGGATGAGTGTGTAAGTATCACCACTAGACGCGTCAGCAGTACTTAGCAAAATATTTCCAGTTTTACCGGCACCAGCGTTGTTTCGAAGTCCACCAAAATTTGACAGGTCGAATGTATATTGGTCGTTCTGTGCGGATCCAAAGAAAAACACGTTACTGGTTGCGCCCCAGAAAAGACGAAACTCCATCCCGTGACATGCTGTGTGGATTTTCTGAACACTCACACCAGTACAGGCTTGACCAAGAGCGTTGGCTGCGAGGTTGGCAACATTAACCTTGGTCACGAGCGATTCGCCCGTAGCATCTGAAATGTTCGTGAACAGCATAACAGCGGTTGTCTGATTATCGACCAGCGTCTGAGAAGTTACTGCATCAGCCATTATTTCATTCCTTTAAGAGTCATAGCGAGACGGGCGCGCTGGCCCATTTTGCCGGGCTTCTTAGCGGCTGCCTCCAGCTTCCCGGCAGGGATCGGCTTGCCAGCTTTAGCGCCAAGCGCTTTACGAAGTGCGCCGGGCTTCTTAACAGCTTCGGCAATCCAATTCTTTTTTCCACGCATATTAGCAATTCCACGCTTTACGGGCCAGACGAAGCCGTGACTTCGGATCTTTGGCCGCTTCAGGAAACATCTTCATTTGCCCAGCAGAGCGCGCACAGTAACTATCTCTGCGCTTCCCACCTTCCGGCTGCGGACGCTTTAAGTTCGATCCAGTGGCTGCATTATACGCCTTACGGCCAGCTTCATTTAAGCCGCCCTTCGAATTCTTATGCTTAGCCTTGAACTGAAAATCTTTCTTCGCCCGCATTACAATCTCCATGTAACTAGGGCGACCCGAAGGCCGCCCCAATCATTAGGCTTGTGTTACGCCATAGAGGCCGGTCTGAGTATCGTCGTCAAGGACGAATACCCAAAGTGTCAGCCGCTTAGAAGCGTCGGCAGCGTCGGCAGGAGCAAAAGTGCCGCGAACGTCGCCAGTTGTGGTTGTTGCGGTTGTCGCATCGGCGGCAGTGAATGTGCCAGTCGTTACGAATGCAGAACCCCAAGCAGTCAGAACGTAGTTGCGGGCGTTCGCACGGATAGGAAGGCCGAACACGTCACCTGTACCGACAAAGAAGTCGGTTGCTGCAGCGGATGCCGCAACGCTGGTGATTGTCTTAAATGCCTTCTTGCCAGCAACAGCAGTCGTGCCATTCAACGTAATGGCTTCCGACATCGGAATACCATAAACGTCGGTGCCAGTAACCGTCAGAACAGCCGTGGCTGCACCAGCAGCGTCAACAATGACGTTGCGAGGAACGTCAAGGGTAACAGTGCCACCAGATGCCAAAGCGCCGTTTATAAGTGCGTTACCAGCTGCTGCCAATGTTTGCTGAGCGCAGATGCCATCTGCATCCAAAGCCGCAGGAACCACGTTATAAACATTGATTGGCGACAGAAAGACACCCGGTTCCGAAGCAGTACCGTTATTAGCAAAGTTCCTACCTGCCCGAACACCATCAGAGAAGTGAGTCATGAATTTTCTCCATAGTTAGGGGGTGACGGATGCCACCCCCTGAGTCCGATTAGGAAGCGCCCTGTGAACCCCAGCCTGCGCGGAAGTTCGAGCAACCGAACGAATAACGCTCAATGGCTTTCGCCTTGAGGTTGTCGGTGTCGAAGTCCGTGTAGACATCGGTTTCGAGAGCTTCACGCTCATAGTGCTTGAAGCCGTTTGGAGCGTCGGTGAGCAGGAACCAAGAGTTGGTGTCCGTCAAGAACATGTTGACGCGATGACCCTGCGGAACCGCCGAGTTGTTATAAATCGCGTTGATGTCGTTGTTTGCTGTATCGACGCGGAACTGCGATTGGAGCAGGCGAGTCGCCGTCCACTGCAGTTCGGCTGGAACGATGAGCTTCGTAGGCTTCGTCATGATGCGGAGGCCCGCAGCATCACGGAAGCGCTGAACGCCAACGATGGCGTCCTGAAGCGACGTTTCGTTCAAGTCAGCTTGCACCGTGAAGGTGTTAGCGACAACACCGTTTTCAATCGGGTGCTGAGTCGAGAACAAAGGCTGACCGTCACCGATTGGGAAGTTCGACGAGAAGCCGTTGTTTAGAACGGATGCGCCGAGAACTTCTTTGGTCTGTTCCATCGACTGACGAAGAGCCTTCGCCTGCAGTGGGAACGACGATTGGTAAAGGTTGTCTTTGATCGCCTGACGGGTGATGATGAAACCAATGCTGGTGTAACGGTTTACGTAGTTCGTTACATAGCGTTGACCCATTTCGCCGTAAGCGGTCGAAGCGCCTTCTGCCTTGATCTGAGCCAAGCCGAGCAGCTTGACTTCGACTTCGATTTCAACAGCCTTATCGGATGTGTGCTTCTCGAAGATTTCCGACCACTGACCGGGGTACATTGGATAGTCGCCGAAAACGGCGGCCAAACCGGGCCGGAGCAGATCGCGGATTGCGGTGGTATTAATAGCCATTTTAAATTCTCCCTACTGGCGTATCAGAGGCCGGTCACGCCACCCTTATACAGGTGGTTGTTGAGGACGACGAGCCAGTTAGCAAAAGCGCCAACAGCGTTACCCGGAGTTGGGTCGAGCTGGAGGATTTTGCAGTTCAGCGTGCTAGTATCGGCTTCCGTTGCATTGTTGATCGAAACGGCGGACGAACCCGTCGAAGTCGAACCAGAAGTGTACAGGAAGTTGATGTTCAAGCCACGATCAGCGAGAGCAAGCGGAGTGCCCGCAGCGCCCGAAGCGTTCGTTTCTTGAATCGAGAACACTGTGTTCGGATCGTCAATCACGAGAGCTTCAACGACAGAGCCGGTGAGAACGCCCGGGTTGCCCGGCCAGTAGTTCATGAATTTTACAACGCCAGTGCTGTCGGTGTACTTGACACCCCAGAAAACACCAACGCAGGTTGAGCCTGCAACGCCGACACCGAGTGTGCCGTCAGTAAGAATTGTTACAGGATCGCCACGGAACAATGCAGTCGCGTAGGCGTTTGCGATTTGGTAAGGGTTAGTCGCGCCAGTCCAAGCAGATCCATCAAGTTTCTTGACGGGCTGAAAACCATTAGGCGCATTCGTGCCGTAAGACATACGGTTTCTCCATGCTAAAATGAATGATTGGGCTTTAACCTGCCTGCTAGGTGACGCGATACGTAACGCGACATCGAATCGACTACCCGCCGTAGGAGTGGATACGTGACCACCATCGAAGTGCAGGATACGTGACCTGCGTCGAGAATGCGATAATTAACTCAATTCAACACATGCGTCAACAACATAAAAAAGCCCCCACCCAGTTTCCCGGGCGGAGGCAGTTTCCACAGCGCTAATTCGTGCGCCGTGGCCGGAGGTTAATCCTTAAACGAAGTGACGCGCTCAAATCCAACACTACTGTCGTCAATGCGCGGCATATTCGGATCCGACTGACCAGTCCAAGCCACATCCTGCAGAACTTCCATATTCTCGATGTCGCGTTCCTGACGTGACATTTCCACGTCTGCTGTGATCCGTTCGCAAAGAATAAGACCGCCGCGACGAATAACCGTTGCTTCCATGCCTTCGTGACCGGGCAGCGGAGGCGGAACCATTTCAGAGTGGCGAGCTGCCGGGACAGGCTGCCATCCGCGAACCATGCGATCCGTCATGTTGTCGGGATCAGGCTCGTTGAGCGTTGACTCACGAACCCAAGCATACGTCATCCCATCAGGGATCTTGTTGCTTGGAATGTGCAGCTTGGACTGAAAGTGCGTTTCAGACTGCGGACGCATATCCGAGCTGCGGGTTGTTGCTGTGCGGCTCTGAGCCACTCGTGATACTCTTGCCATAATACTTTACCCCTTCCTTTGCTTTAACATAAAGGCAGCGTGATATCGCTCTGCCTCTGCGTCGGTCATGCGCTGACCATTTGGTTTTTTGTATGCTCCTGATGCGGCCATGTTCCGAGCAAATTGGCGATCAGCCGCTGACATGACAATTTTGGCAGTACGCTTCGTAGGGCTGTCGGAACCTCCGCTACGAACGACTGGAGCGACTGTATTTTCTCGCTTCATCTTTGGTGTTGCCTTCTTAGGGGCTGACCTGTCTGGAATAGCATCGGCAAACTCAGCCCGCATGTGCTTGTCGATTTCCTTAAAGTAAGAAGAGCTTCCAATCTCATCCGCACGACCGTCGGCTTTAAAACGACGTTCCAAACGGCGAGCAAAAATTGTGGCTTCTTCATGCATTTCAGCGTCAAATTCAGACGACTGAGGCTGGAACCAAGGGTTCTTCTCGATCCAGTCACGAGTACGAGGCTCCAGAGTTACCTGCTGTTGCTGCTGCTGAGGTTTTGGCTGGGCCGGAGCTTGCTGCGCCTCAACCATCTTAGCCTCAGCATCTTTGCGCCATGCGTCGATGCCAGACAGATCGTTTTGAAGCTGATTGAATTGCGCCTGCAATTCAGCCTGCTTGCGGCCGTCACCCATTGAGATTGCTTCTTCGATCTGCCCAAGAACCACATTAGCATCACCACGCAGGCGTTGCTCATAGTGGGTCATCATAGCAATGTCGGATTGCTGCCTTAATGTGGCTTCCTGCTGCAGCTTAGCCTCAACCTCTTGAGCGCGTCGTTCAGCTTCTTGAGCCCGGCGAGATAGTTCGGCAATGCGCCGTTCTGCGTCACGCTTGCGAGGGCGAGGCTCTTCTTCCTCTTCCTCCGGCTCGACCTGATCATCGTCTTCAGCTTCGGCTTCCTCTGCATCATCCTCGGAGTCTTCTTCCTCATACTCCTCTTCGTCTTCAGCAGCAGCTTCGCCATCTTCCTCGGACTCGTCCAAGTAGTCAACTAGATTGCCACCAACGTCATCGTCATCAAGTTCAAGCTCAACACTATCGGTAGGGCCTTCTTCAAAAAGTGGAAGATCCAACTCTTCTGGGCCATCATCACCATCAATCATCTAAACCTCCATTAAAATTTCGTGGCGTCTTTAACTGACTTTACGTCGGTCGGATCGGTAATGACAGCCATGATGCGGTCATCAGAAATGAGCGCCACAGCTACACCACGATAGGAAACAGCAGTAGCTTCATAACGAGGAATCATCACCCAATCTCCAACCTTGCACCAAGGCCCACTGTCCTTGAACTTTTCGCCCTGATAAGCTTCAGGTCCAAGTGCGCATACCAGTGCTGAACAGGACTGGTACTTCTCTTCAGCCTGTACACTGATAGGCCGGTAGAGGGTGACTGATTTACCGTCATCAGTTTGAACGACGCTCAACTCATCCGGTTCGACGTAGATTTTCAGCGCGACAAGGTAGCCGGCCGGCCGCATATCAAACGGCTTGCCAGTCATGGCTATAAATTGCTGATCAATCAGCTCCTGCGCCAGACCTTCTTCGTGCGCCTCGACATGGCTCAAGCCTTGATTAGGCGGAAGCTTAATTCCTAAGATGTTCTCACTCACCAGAAATTCTCCTTTTTTGTTTGCTCCGGTATTTTATCGTCGTCAGGCTGATGCATCTTCCTGTAGACCTCGTTAATCACTGCAATCGCGTCCGTATACGCACGCACCAGCGCGTTCCCCTCAATGACTTGAAGGGCTATTTCTTCTGCTGTGGTTGCGGGGATGCGACCATCGCTTGCATAAGCAGATGGTGTAAATCTTGCGTTAAGGCTGTATTGCGCCGCGCGGTCGCGCTGTTCACCAATTAGTTCAACGCTTTTGCGTCTTATCTCTTCCGCTGACATTCTTTTTCTCCGGCAGTTTCTTATAGTTTTTCGTCGCAGAGATGAACTCTTGTCCTACCTTCTGCGATATATTCAACTTCTTAGCAAACGCTGGAGAATGTGCAACAGCAGACATCAATCTAAATTGTCTTTTTGACCGCGCGGGCATTACTTGCCGCGTATTTTATTCATGGCATGAATGATATTGCCTTCAGGCGTCATCATTCCTTTGCGAACCTTACCGGCGCCGCCCTTGGCAAACTTCTCAGGGGCCATACCCTTGCGGGTTTTGCCAGCGCCACCAACAGCTTTCTTAACAGGCTTCTTCATAGGCGAACCAATAGCGATCATGACAGCAAGGCCGTTTGCCTTCGGCTTGCCGCCCTTTTTCATGTAGCCCATTTTGTTACGGACTTCTGAAGGTAGCTTACTCAAGCCGGGGTTCTTAGCTTCATCAACGGGCTTCATGGCACCGCCATCTTTCATGCCGCCCATTTCTGTGGCCAGCTTACGGGCTGTGTCAGCAGAGGTCTGTACCTTGCCACCTCCAGCTTTTTTCATGGCGCCCATTGACATATCAGTGTTCTTGCAACGCGCCATCTTACTTGCCTTTCATCATGCCCTTGCGGACTTTGCCTGCGCCACCTGCGGCGTAACCCCTTGCTTTTTGACGTTTTGCATATGCGGCATTTCTTTCCGCCATTGCTTCAGGGGTAAACATTTTTGCTGCCATACCAGCAAGAGAGTTGGGATTTAGAGCCGTTTTTGTAGATGGCCCTGTCGTTTTAACCGTAGCCTTATCTGCTTTAGCTGCTGTGGCAGCAGGAGCATTCCCAGCGTTTGTCAACTTGGCAAAAGCTGTTTTATCAAACTTGCTAAAAGGTTCTTTCTTGGCTGCTGCCTCGATTGCTTTACGGTTTTCGGGGCTAATAGTATAATTTCTGTCTAGCTTAGCAGGCGCCTCAACCCCTGACTGAACAGGACTCTGTACAATCCTCTGTACGACTCTCTGTACAGGCTTAGTCGCTGCCTTAACCACTGGCTTTGCCGCTGCAGGTTCCGCTGCCTTAGTTGGTTCCGCTGCTTTAGCCGTCATTGTCTTACCGGCAAAAAACTTATTAATATCAGCTGCCATGTCGCGCTTTTTGATGCTCTCACCCTTGGTGCGACGAGCTTCCGTCAAAGCGGCCTCAGCGGCCTTCTCACCAGCCTTGGTCTTAGTGCGATCAGCCTTGGTCCGCTTGGCGTAATCGTCGGCGGCATCAGCCATGCGCTGCTCGTACTTCGCCTTGGCAACGCCTTCGTTCTTACCCTTGGCAAGCGCGATCTTATAATCCTTCTCGATGTCCTTCATGCGCCGGTCGCGAAGCAATTCAGCACGGCCACCATCCTTGAAGTTACCAGCCTTGATGCGAGACATCACGCGCTTGGCGGTGTACTCGTTTGTAGCGCCGCCGTCCTTCATCACAGGAGTGCCCTTGGCAGCAGCGCGGTTAGCAGCCTTCTTCATGAGGCCAGTGAAGTCTTGATTGGCTTTGCCGCCATCCTTGTAGCCCGAAGAACGGTTGCCACGCCCGATAGCCGCCGCATTTTCTGGTGTCACCTTCATCTTGGCATACTCTTCGCGGCGCTTACGCTCAGCTTCACGCTCAGCTGCAGTCGGCTGGGGAGGCGTGTTCTTCTTCACAGCGCCGCCAACCTTATAGGTCGGGATAGGACGATCATTTGCGCGCTTCTGCAGAGCAGCCGCCGCATTCTTTGGATTAGGCAGAGCCTTAGAATTCTCAAAGAAAGTTTTACCAAAAGTAGCGCGTGCTTTGTCGCGTTGTGAGTCGTTAGCCATCTTAGCCTCCAAAAGAACCTGAGTCTTGTTTCTGTAAATCAGCTGCCAGCTTCATAGCAGCAATTGTTTCCTTTGTCTCGCGATCAGCAGCTTCGCTTTGCGCGACCATCTTAGCCTTTTCCATTTCGACGTTGGCCTTGACCTGATCACTGACCGCCTTCTGCTGAACTTTCTCGGCTTCGATTTGAAGAAGCGGGTCAGGCTGCGGCTGCTGCTTGTACTGCGGCGCCAACTGCTGCATCGCTTGTGCGACCATCATCGCAAGTTGATTTTCCATTTCCGGCGGCATCGGCGTGCCCGGAGGCGGCAAAGGCTGGCCGATCATCTGCTGAACCTGTACGCGCAGCTTGAGCGCCATATGCTCATTGATGTGCGCCTGCAGATTCGGATTCTGCTCAGCAAGCGGCATATGCGCTGCAATGTGCGCATCGTGATCCTGATACTCGCCAGCCTTGAGAGGGCCACCCATCATCGCCGTCTGGTTCTCAGTCAGCGGATCCATTGGCATCGGAGGCTGAGCTTGCTTGTTCGGCAGCAGCATTTCAACGCGCTGAGGATCAATCCCCATCTCGATGTACATCTGCCGGAAAGCTTCCTGCGTATTGTGCAGCTCAGGCGCCTGTGTCGCGAAACGCAACAGAGCTTCAGCACGCATCATCCGCTGCGCAGAGCTGCTGATGTTCGGGTCGCTGACCGGGATGACATCGACGTTGTTGTCGAAGTCGTCGCGCATGATTGCCTTCGTTCCGCCCCGCACAGGAAACGGATACGGCATATCGGGCAGGTACTTGCCGAACAGGTCGGCAATCAGCTTCAGTTCCTTGCCCAGAGATTTGTGCGCACGCTTGAGCGTTGCCGACTGCACGCGAGTCGCAGCTTCCATTAACGCTACCGTTGTTCCCACCGGCGCGTCCTGCCTCCCGTCACCAACAGCAATCTCAGCCGTGTTGGCCAGATTACGCGCACCCTCATACGTCTCCTGCAGCAACTGCAGGGACACTGCCGACGGCTCCTTATAGGGCATCGTCATGATAGCGTTCTGAATCGGCAAACCAGCCGTGTCGATTTCGCGGAACTCAGTCGGCCCGATGCCGATGTTGTTATCCTCGATACGCATACCCTTGACGCGCAAACCGCCCGGGAAGTTATTCAGCGTACCAGCGTCAATCAACTGCCGACGGATCGATGTCGCCGTCTTTGCGCTGTTACCCAAGATATGGGCATAGCCCAGACCGTAGAAGCCAAGGCCCGGGATGAACTTGTAATGCACAAAATAGTCGCGCTTCTGGTATGTTTCGTCGCCTTCGTCCCAGTTGCGGCGGATCGACAGAACCTTCTTGCTGTTCTCGTCAACCGTCACAATGTACGGGAGAGGAATGCCGTCTTCGTTCTCAAAGCCCTTGAGATCGATATCGGCGTAGATTTCGTAGATGTTGTATTCGTCTGTGCCTTCAGCGCCGGGCTCAATGCCCTGAACCTTGTCCACCTCAGACTGAATCGGTGACGAAGAACTCAGGTTCTGCTGCGGATCACCCAGATCAAGCTTGCGGTACGCACCGCTCAACTGCGCCAGCTTGAGCTGCTTCTTCGACATCTGTGTGACGTGCGCAAAACGCGGCGATGTACTCAAGTCTGTCGTGTTATACGACGTGATGAAATTCTTCGGCGTGACGAAACGCGCCACAGGACGACCCAAGACTGGATCCTGATAGACCTTCTTAAACGTCGAGCCTACCAGACCAAGCCACATGAGCATCTGGTCGAACTCTTCGTAATATTCCGGCGCCAATTCCGTCAGGTACAGGTTCATCCAGTCCTGAACGCGCGACGCCTGCGCTTCCAAATCAGGGTTCGGAACCCCAATGATCTGCGTCTTCACCGGACCGGCCGATGGCATCAGCTCACCGCGCGCAGTCGCCTGCCAACGAATGACAGCTTCCGCCATCAGAGGATCAAACACACCACACGCACCGTTAAATGGCGTCGTGCGGTCTTCAAACGTCAGGCCCAACAGCTCAATGCCGCGCTTCATGGTGGTTTCCCACTCACCGCGCGATTCCAAATCGTCTGCAACGCCAGACATCAATTGCTCAGAAAGGCCAGCAAGGTCCATATCGGACATATACTCGCACAAATTCTCGTCGTGTTCGGACTCTTCAATCTCAGCTTCTTCAGACGGCTCGAAGTCTACCTCGAGTGATCCGTCCTCGGCTTCGCTCATCAGCGCGCCGTCAAGCATCTGACCACCTTCTTCAGGAAATTCAAACTCAATACCCGTTTCAGGCATAGCTTGGCTCGGCCCACCAATCCCCTCAAAGGCAGGGCGCAACAAGTCAGCTTCAGTCATCGGTCTGGTGGCCATATTCAATCCTTATCAGCTAATTGGTTAAGCATCAATAGAATGCTTCACGTTCTTGTGGCGTATCGTAATATTCTTCCTGCGGATCTTCCGTATTGGCAACCCATCCCGACTGTTTCACGCGCAAGAACGCCATTGTCATCGTGTCAACCCAGTCCCTCGAATCAGCCGCCGGAAACTGCACACACTGTTCCAAGAAATCCCCAGCCCAAGGACGCAGCGTATCATAGGACGGCCCCTGTGCAGGCAGCCAAACCCGCCCATTCTCTATCAAATCCGTCACCAGTCGCACACGGGCGATCTTGTCACCGAACTTATCCGGGTTAAACTTCGTCGCCACAATGCCAGCACGCGCCAGATCGTGAATCAGCATCTGCCCGTTCGCCTTGGCCTCCACCAATATCGTGTCCGGCGCCCTATTTTTGCTCGGCTTGATCGGCACGCTGTAATTATCATCGCGATAATCGCGCGCCATGCGCTGCACCTGACGCCTCAGTATGGGCCATTCAACCCGTCCGCGCCACACCGACAGCAGGATCAGGTTCGGAATACCATCGTCATTATCAAATACGCCCCACGTCGTACTCGCACTAAACGCCGACGTTTTATTCGCCGTCAGCGCCGTATCCCACGCCTGTATGACGTACTTAATCTTAGGGGGATCCTTGGACTTCCACCACTTAAACCACGTCTGGTCGATGATACCGCCAGAATCCACTACTGGGTTCTGCTGGTACAACGATGACCAAATGCGGCTCGTTGTTGAAGGCTGCCGCTTTATTTTCTCCAGTTCTTCTGCTGGAAACTGCTCCGGCCACAGCGCCTCTCCGGGCTTTCGCCCAAGGATATCGTTCTCGACGGCAAGTGCAGGCAGCGACACACGCTCCCACTTCTCACCCTCTCCATCTCTTTCGCCCTGATCCAGACGGCCCATGTGGTCACCCAAGTGCCAACGGGTTCCGATCAACACAATCGGTGTGTTCTGGTTCTTACGGCGCGTGTAAAAGTCGGCGCCATACCAAGACCACAGTTTATTTCGTTCGCTGTCCGACTCAGCCGCCTGAATACCAGACAGCAAGTCATCTCCCAGCAAGATATCGCCGCGCCGACCAGTCACGTTCGCGCCAACAGCAGTCGCGTGATACCCGCCAGCCTTCGTCGTCATCCACTCGCCGGCCGCCGTCTTGTCCGAACTGATCCCGCTTTCAGGAAACAGCCGCGAATGCTCGTCGCCCTTAATGGTATTACGCACCTTCAGACCAAATGAATCCGACAGCTCCTGCTTGTGCGTCGCGAAAATTATGTTCCGCTCAGGGTATTTCGCCAAGAAATAGGCCGGGAAGTAGTGTGACGCGACGAACGATTTCCCATGTCCCGGCGGCATCGAAATCATCAGCCGCAAAATGCGGCCCTCAATCACATCATCCAGCTTATCACAGATCAGCTTCATATGAGGCGGTGGCTTCAACCCCGACACGTACTCAATGTACGCAGCCAGAGACACCATCGCCTCCTCGCGACGGAGCAGTTCCTTCAACAGCTCATCGCGGGGCAGATTCATTCGCTACCACGAAGCTCCAAGAACTGCTCCATCACGTCAGCGCAGCACTCCTTCGTGTCCTCCCACTGATCCTTGCTCAGCGTCGCAACCTCACCACGCATCACGCGGATTAAATCACGCACGTTCACCATCTGCTGAGGGTCGAACTTCATCCGTACCCAGTCGATATCATTCATTAATCATAGCTTCCTTGCGATGCTCCATCATAATCTTAGCCATCTCAAACGCATCTTCGGCTATCTTCTCTCCGATGCCTGTGCCTTTATGAACATCAAACAGCGCCTGCATGGCCAAACCAGCGTACCAATCACGTAACTCTAACTCTTTATGACTCATCATCTTCTATCTCCTATACACTTGAAAAACAGGCAGTCTGCTCCATTTCACCAGCCGCGCATACACCCTTATGCCAAAGAGCTGCAACGTCACGCAACGCGCCTCCGGGCATATATTCAGGCCGTTACGGATTACATCACCCTCACGCCTGATCATCATTCACCTCCTCAAACTCCGCGTCACTTACGTCAGCGTCAATCATCAACGGCACAGGCGACTGGGCCAGCTCCGTACTCACCATGCGGCGCAAATCCTCCAATGATAATTCCGCAGCGCGCACGTTATGGTTCACCGTCACCGTCTGATCCATATACCCCAGCAACTGCGCCTGCGCCTTCACCGCGTTAATCGCACTCGGTAACGCCGTCTCCTGCATCGCCACCTCATGAATCGCGTCCAGCTTCTCAATCAAGCCATCACGGCTCAAAGGATTCACCGGGATATCGTCAGCCTTCTCAATCCCAAAGTCCGCCAAGACAGACAAAGCAATACGAATCTCAGGACGCGCCAGCGTCCGCTCAGCCATCACCTTCGCACCAACACCGCCAGTCTGATAACCAGCACGGTTAAACGCAAGCAACGCATCACCGCTCTTTATGTATTCCTTCACAAATTCAACGTCTGGATTATCAGCCATCGATTGCAACTTTCACGAATTCAACGTCAGGATTTTCCGCCATACGGATACAGATACGTCTGCTAATTATTCAGCGCAATAGCAAATTTTAAAATTTATAGGCCCAAAAAAAATAAGGGGGTGGGGGTGTACCTAAAAAGGGGGGTAGGGGGTGTAGATAAAAGTGTAGAAATACGGTGTGAAAAGCCGGCCAATTTTGAAGGAAAAATATGCCTGACAGTGGGTATACATGGAGGACGGGCGGGCCGCTCGCTCCCGAAGTGCCTCCGTGGGGGGTGGTGGGGGGTGGGGTCTGGGAGGTGACCTGATGCGCGAGGGGAGGGGGGTGGTCGAGGTCGAGGGGGGGGAGGGGGGATGTTCACGAGCTGGGAAGGGGTGTTCACATTGCGCTGTGATTAATTAAAAGACCAGGCTCACATTCCAGTGTGACCAATGCGCTGACCTGTGCAGAATAATTGCTGACAAATTATCTGGGGCCTGTTGACAAATACGGAGCTGGCACTAAACTGGCGGAGCCAGCTAGGTAGCTGGCACGGGCAGACGCGCCCACATGAAAGGAACTGATACGATGGCATTTAAGATTTTACCTGTCGCCAAGGTCTACGGCTATGCCGGACAATACGCCGACCACCACGACATCAAGGTCTATCTGGGGCTGCGGCCTAATCAGAAGCTTCCGCACGATATGCAGAAGCAGGTAACTGTGCCGCTGCTCGACGGGCGCGAGACTGCTCTTTACGTCGTGCCAAGCACACCAGCGCCAGAAGGCCCACGCCGCTGGCGGAACAAGTCGAGCGCACACCGCACGTTCGCGCTCTGCCCTGATTGCCTAAAGGCTGTTCCGGCCGGACGCACCACACAACACAAATGCAAGTGAAAGGAACTGATATGAGCATCCAAGATCTAGTGACACCTGAGAACGTCGAGGCCTATCACGCCACGCCTGACAAGTGGCTATTCGCCCATGACGAGCTTGACGCTGCTGGCATTCCATCGACGGCAGCAAACATCGACGCGCTGGAAACGGCATTGGAGGCAGCAGCATGAGCATCAAGCGCACACTAAACCAACTGAAGGCAATGGGCTGCAAGGCGACCTATTGCAGAGACTGGCGCGAATATCGCGTCACCCTGCCTGACCTAGACGCAAAGCGGGAGGAGGCGATTGCCTACTACACGAGCGACGCAGAGGACGCGCTGCACACGGGCGCCTATATGAAAGGACTGAACTGATGACACGCAAAGACTATGTATTGATTGCTGAGGTTCTCGCCCAGATGAGCCGTGACCTTGCGTCTACGGCCTTCGAGAGCGACACGGCAAAGACAATCTTGACCGGCGAGAGGCTGGCTACTCACGCCATCGCGCACCGACTGGCCGACCAGCTGTGGCAGGACAACCACCGCTTCGACCGAAAGCGCTTCATCGATGCTTGCCAACTGGATACGGAGCGCCTCGCATGATATCCCATATCGCTGTGCTATCGTTCTTCTGGGGCGTGCTGGCCCTGAGCGCCCTCACAATCTATCATACAGTGAAGGGGGACTGACACCACCGGACGGCGGAGCAATCCGCCGCGAGGCTGGCGCTAGTGCCAAATACGAAAGGGAAAAATATGAACCGCTTACCAAACTACATCACGTTCGCATGGCAGCGCAGCGATGGCGACTATGAGATTGTCGGCACGTTGAACGGCGAGACTGTAGATGATGACCGCCTGTGGAATATCACTGTCCGCACGATGCTCAACCTGCTGCAGCTGAACGACAGCGACACGCAAGCCTACCACCGCGAGGATGTTGTGTCCGTTCTGGAAACAGGCGAGAACGAAGACGACTGGAAGGCAATCGACATGGGAGGCGCAGTATAATCGAAACGGGGAGCAATCCCCGTCTGGCGAGGGCTGGCCGCCCGTCACTGATGAGATAGGCCGTAAAGGGAATAGATATGATACGCGAACAGTATAGCGAATACTGCAGAGAATGCAGATGGATAGGGCAACAGCCTGTCACCCTGAGCCAATGGCTGCGGGATGAATTCGGAGACCCACGCGAGGCAGCGCAGGAACGCGCAGCGGAGCTTTGGGAGAATGACGAGCAGGATTTATACTGACGCAACGACCCGATCCCTGACGCGCCTGACGGGCTGGCCTACGGGCTGGCCCTTTTCTTTATGTTGAACTGCATAGGAATGCCTGTTGTTGCGCTCTGGCTGGTGAGATTAACGTAGATTATGCTGTTGACAAAAGCGCAGAGATAATATTTTATGCAGATGCCATGACGTATGGCGCAAGTTAAAGGAACTGAAATGAATACATCACACAAAACATATGAAGCGGCGAAGGCTGCGCTTCTAGGCGAAGGCTTCACCCGATATATTGAGCCTATTCAAGGCGCAGAGCGATTCAGTAAACCTAGCAAGGTGGATGACGCGCTGGGCGGTTATGCCCGTGAATGCATCGCGCATATTAAACACCATTGGGTATCGCCGCAATGGGGCGACAACCAAAACTATTTCACCATTAATTTTCTGTAAGGAACTGAGATGAAAACTATCGACCTAACACCAACGTGGGAAACTGCTGTTCATATCTATCTGCTGGTGCTGGAAGAAGGCGCAGAGGAAGGCAAGGCAATGGCACGGCAAGAACTGCTGCGCTTAGCTCGAACCTATGACGCGCTAGTCGCTGAGAAGCGGGAGATGGCGGAAGCATAGCCGGATCACCACACCACACCCTGATGCGCCCTGCGCCTGTTGACGCAACTGACGTTCGTTGACAGGCGTAGAGGCGCTTTTATTTTTATGTTGAACTGCATAGGGACGCCCGCTCGACCTATTCTCAGTTTGTGACGCCATTTTTGGCAGTTTTCTGCGGGTTTCCGGCGATTTGTGACAGTTGTGACGCGCTCAAAAAAGAAAACGTGACAAAAAAAATGGCTGATTTCTGCGGGTTTCAGGCCTCTATAATAATAATAAACCTATTTATATAGATATATAGATACATAGAGCTATTTGCCTCCCCATATATAGGGGTAGGGGTAAATATACGTTTATAGCTCTATCCCCTTAAAATCCGTCACAAACGTCACAAACGAAAATCAGCTTTATTTTACAGGCACTTAGGTGTCACAAATGGCGTCACAACGGCGTCACAAAACGGCCCAAAACGTCACACTTTTGGACATATGCGTTGACTAATGCTGATTATTCCAGACTAGTGCTGATCCTAATCCTTGATTTGTGACGGGCTATTTTTTTCGGCGCTGTTGAAATTAGTTGTTGACAGTTATTGAATAAATCTGCCAGACGCATTGAAGCGCTGTTGACGTAGCGTGTTTATGAAAGGTTTTTTTTATGGCAGTTGGTTATACCATTTATGACGGGCCTTCCATGCTGGACGGGCAACGGATCGTTGTGATTGTCACGGGCATCAAGGGGAGCCGGAACACTAAGACGGGCAAGATGGTGCAGACGTATATCATCCGCCCAGATATGCATCCGTTAGAGGCTGTGCGAACTGGCGCTGACGTTTCCATTTGCGGAGACTGTCCGGCGCGTGGCGATGGCACGGGTAAAGGTCGCTCTTGCTATGTGACGTTAATTCACGGGCCGTCGAACGTCTATCGTTCGTTTCTGCGTGGCGTTTATCCTGCTGCTACTGCTGCAGAGGTCGCGGACGTTGTGGCTGGTAAAATGGTGCGTCTGGGAACCTATGGCGATCCGGCAGCTGCACCATTGGCGATTTGGGAAACGCTGGTGGCTAAGGCTGAAGGCTGGACGGGATATACGCACCAATGGCGCAATGCTGAGGCTGGCTGGTCAAGGCTGGTGATGGCGTCTGCGGATTCGGTGGCTGACAGCAAGGCTGCGTGGCTGCGTGGCTATCGGACGTTTCGGGTAGGCGCTGCGCCTATGACGGGCCGCGAGATTAACTGTCCTGCGTCTAAAGAGGCTGGTGAGCGGACGCAATGCATATCCTGCAAGCTTTGCATGGGTTCAACGTCGAAAGCGCCAGTATCAATTCAGATCGCGCCGCATGGCGCTGGTGCGAAACACTATCGGGAGGCTGCGTGATGGGTAATTATATGGCGTGGATTCGCTATGCGGACGGGACTGAACAGCAATGGACAGGACTGCGTAAGACGCAAGCGCAATGGCGGTATCATTGGATCCGCCGCAACTGGTGGAACAATTTCAGAGATGCACGAGGCTGGGGATGGAGATTAGAGCCATGAAAGAATATTGGGTAGATATCGTTAGGCGTGAGGTGACGTTTGAGCGCAATTGCGTTTGCGTCGAGGCTGATAGCGCGGAGCACGCGATAGAGCGTGTGCGGGAACACTACTTAGGGGAGGGCGATGTGCTGACCTATGGCGAGGAGATGTCCGAGCAGCACAGCAAGCACTTAGAGACTGATGAAAGCATAGTTGTTGCCATTGGCGATGCGGAGGAGGCATGATGAACTTACAGAAGCACTTAGATGAGTTTCGGGTTGAGGTCGGCGGCGGCGGTTGCCTCATACTGTCGCGGTATATCGACGGCGGCGGGTTTGTGTGGATCACTTGCAGGGATGGCGGCGGCTTGCCTGATTGGGGGAATTGGATGGTGTGCGCCTATGGCGTGGATGACTACGACGTTATTTTTGAAATGCGGCATGGACAGGATGGTAGCTTTTTCGACGCGATAGATCAGGCGGTCAAGGCGGCGAAAGCGTTCGTTCACCCTGATGAGCTGTGCCGCAATGGCGTAGCGATGGCCGACTGTGACTGTTGTTAAGGGAGAGGGATGATGGCGACATATGTTTTTAGCACTGATTTTTATATCGGCGCAGAAAGCGAAGAACAGGCCCGTGATGGGCTTTTAGAATTGCTGAACGAGATAGTCGGGCGCGATGATAGCAGCCCGTTCGATCTGATTGAAACACTAGACGAGGAAGAGGCGTGATGGCTTGGAGATTAGATGGCTGCATATCGATGCAGAACCTAGACGTAGTGCGCGGTGGCAATCGCATAGCCATGATTGATTGCGATAATGAAGCTTTATCCGATGGCGATATTGTGGCGAACGCGAGGCTGATTACCGACGCGCCGGAGCTATTGGCTGCGCTGA
>Ga0315901_10004365_pt1 | contig 17668 bp, 32 predicted proteins | sample LakEriMetagenome_10_FD_203761 | JGI IMG/M metagenome (GOLD analysis project Ga0315901, IMG submission 203761) | Freshwater fungal communities from buoy surface, Lake Erie, Ohio, United States - Buoy 2 MA116 | ecosystem: Environmental > Aquatic > Freshwater > Lake | place: USA: Lake Erie, Ohio...
CCGCCGTCACTGCTGCATGCCGGCGCGTAGGCACTCGTCGCCTCGCTGATCCAGTTCATCACCTGACCAACGAATCGCCGGAAAGCCGCAATCTCCGGTGTATCGCCGGTGCCAGGCGTCCCGGCTCTCGCCGCCGGCGCGGCGTCTAGATTCGGTGCATTGTCCGGCGCCGGACAATCGGCCCCCGCCCGACAACGCTCGCGGAGCATGGCGTCGGCCATGGCGTAGGCCATTCTCGCCAGCGCAGGCGGCTCTCGGTGGTAGACGGCGTGCGTGTCGACGAGCCCCGTCAACGCCGCAGCCGCGAACGTGTCGCGGAGTGTCACCTCGTCGCTCATGCTTCCTCCGTATGTTCAGTGAAAGTACATGGCATCCCCTTGTCGGCAAGCGCCTTTGGGTAGCCGTGTGCGATCATCCACGCCCACATCGGGCCGTCCTTGGACGGGTCGTAGAGACGCGGGAACCCGTACCGCCAGCCGCTCGGGGGATCGACCCAGTAGGGCTTTCCCATCCAGTCGGGCTTTGGTGTTGGCTGTTTCACCTCATCTGCCCCGCCCTCATCGCCGCACTTCTGCGCCTCCTCCTCGTCCCAGCAATCCGCCCGGCCGATGTCCCACCAGTACGGGTAGTGCCGCAGGATGGCCCGTGCCTCCCGCCGAATCTCACTCCTGATGCCCTTGATTCCATCGGGCTGGTAGGCGTTGGACAACCGCCGCAGGAAGTCCCTAGCAGACAGGACGGCTCGGGTGCGTTCGTATGGAAGCGTCATTCATTCCTCGAACATCCAATCAGGCATCCGGTCGATGAGGCGGCGAAGCACTTTCTCCGGCTCCCAGACACGCAACGTCCACTCGACGTCGGCGAAGTGCATGAGTGCCGCCACCTCGTCGGAGGTCAGCCGGAAATCCCCTCCAGAAACTCGATCGCGTCGCCCGCAGACCTGACCACCGCAACGGGGCAGCCGGCTGCCGCCAACTCCCGCATTCGATGCTCCTGTATCCGCGTCGGCTCCTCGCCCGGCCGCTTCGCCTCCATCCAGGCCGCCCGACCCTCCTTGATCACAAGGATGTCGGGCAGGCCCGCAACGGAGTACCCGCTGCCGTGATTCTTCATCGCCCACCACCCCCGCGCCTTCGCGGCGGCGATGACTTTGGCAACAATCGTCTTTTCCAGTGGCGGTTTCATTCATGGCTCATTATCCCGATCTGTAGGCTTCAGTCCAGATTAATTTCGACGAACGCGACGTCTCGACGAGCAAAGGCATACGCCGGCATCTGCCACGACTTCATCCGCTTGCCGACCGTCCTTCGCTCCTTCTCCTCCTCGCTCCAGGTGGCGCGGATGGCGGCGGCTCGTTCCGCGATCTCCTGCGGAGTCGGCAACTCCCGCTTGGCGCCCGTTCGCTTCGCCCACTTCTCCGGCGTCCGCTTCGGCAACTTGTACCGAGAGGCCAAGTAGTGGAGGCTTCCCCGCGGGCAGCCGAGGGCGTCGGCCAGTTCGTCGTTACGAAGCGGCGACCGCCACAGGCGGAACAGTTCAACGACATCGACCTTCAACTTCTGCATCTTCTCACTCCTTCGAGACTTTCACCGACAACCTCACTGCCCACGCGAGCAGTGACAGACCCATTGCATTGCGAAACGACGCCTCCGGCAGTCCGAACAACTGCGGCATCGACCAGTTCCAGCCGAGTTGGACAAGGAACGCCGAGGCGAAGATCGCCAGCGTGCCGACCAGGATGCCGGCAAGGAGGGCAAACACGAGGGCGGCGAAGTCTTCTTGGCTGTTCATGGCAAGTACCAGATGACCTCCACTTCGAGGATTCGGCCGATATGCGGCGATTCCGCCATCAAGCCGATGTCCTGCACGACGATTGAAACAGGCGACCCGACGTCAAGAATCTGATGGTGCGACAGGTTGCAGTACGGCAACGGTTCGTCACCATCGTCGAGGCCGACAGCGGCCCTTTGGCGATAGGTGATCGTGTACCGAGTCGGCCCGTCGAGGCATCCTCCCGTTCGGCCTACGCCTACAACGCGGCACTCACGCAGGATGTCGATGACTTGCTGCTGCGCATCAGAAAGACGGCGGCTGCGGATCGGAGCCACAGCCGGAGCCGCAACCACGATGCCGCCCGACTTAGCCGCAGCCGCCATCCCGGCGGCTGCGGCAGTCAGGCGAGCGAGGAATCCTCGTCGGTCCATGTGTTCACCAGTAGCGAATGACCGCGTAGAACCCGCGACGCCCCTGCGCCACGCCGATCTCACGGGGCTTGAGTTGGCCGAAGAAGCAGCAGCGACGGACGGCTTCGTCCGCAGACCTCGTCGAGAAGCCGATGCCCTCGCGGCAGCGGCCTTGGCGGCCACGGTGGCCGAAGACGCCGGTGCGGGCCATCTCCTCGGCCTCGACCTGGGCGGGGACGACGATGACCGTCTGGGCGTAGCCGGTGGCCGCCGACGCGGCCAAGGCAATGGCGAGCAGGATGCTCTTCATGGCAGGACTCCTAGAAGGGGAGGGAACCAACGGTGGCAGATTGTCGGGGGCAGTAGCCTACTCGTCAAGGGCAGTTTTGCTGTACCGCACGACGGCCTTCGAGAAGGCGCTGATCGACTCGCCGACCATAAACGAAGCAAACGCAAGGCCCGGCTCGCCGACCGACTTGCATATCTCGGCGTGCGCATTGCAGGCGTCCACGACGTCACGAAGCATCGACTGCATCCGCAGCAGACGCTCCGCAACTTCGAGTTTCTCGTCGGGGGTCACTTCGACTCCTTCGACGCCTCGGCTCTCTCCATAGCGATCGCCTGATCTTCGAGGCGGCGCGTGAGTTCGCGAATGACGTCTGCCAGCCCTCTGAAGTGCGGCACCGTGTCGCCCGTGCCGAACTTGGCGAGGTAGTCGCAGAACAGCAGGGCATCAGCCGGTGTCTTGATTTCGCCTCCCATCACGCCTGAACCCACGCCTCTCCCCTGGAGAAAAGCGTCACCCTGATGCCGGCCCGCGTGCCGACGATATACATCGCCGGATGAAACACGGCGACGAGCATCCCCAGACACCCGGCCGACTCCAGCCCGCAGGCGGCGAACGAGGCGATGCCTCGGTGCCGGTACTCCACGGCCACGAACGCCTCCAGCGTGTCCCAGCCGTCGCCGGAGCAGTCCACCCACGGCTCCGTCCTGGCCCAGCCGATGATCTCGCCCTGGTCGCGAACGATGGCGATCTGGCCTTCGAGTTCGCCGCGCCGCAACTTCTTGTGGAAGTCGCTGTCCGGCTTCGTCAGCCGGCGACGAATGTAGGTCAGGTCGCTATCGTCGAGATCGCAGAGGGGAAGGACGTCGCAGTTCATCCGCAAAACCTCTTGATGTAGAGCGGGCCGTTCTCGCCCACATAGGCACAGATCGTGTTAAACGACAGGTACTCGTCGGCCTCTTCTGGCGTCATGCCGTCGCGCTCAACGAGGACGTCGATGCACTTGTCGATGTCGTAGACGGCAACGTGGGCGTGGTGGTGGTTGACCGTGCAGCCGATCAGCGCTGCTTCGAGGCCGTCGGCGAGGAGGGCGGCGGGGTTGAGTTCGCGGAGGTCGTCGAGGGTCATGCCGCCTCCATCCGCTGCCTCGCGATGGCAGCGTAGTCTGGGTTCAGTTCGACACCGACGCCCTCGCGGCCCATCGCCTTGGCGACCGCCAGCGTCGTGCCGGAGCCGGCGAACGGGTCGAGCACGACGTCGCCTGGATTCGACGAGACGTCGATGATCCGACGAACCAACTCTTCCGGCAGTTGCGTCGGCACGCCAGCAACACGCTCTTTGAACGTGCCGCAGATGCGGCTGATCTGCCAGACGTCGCCCATGATCTTGCCGCCCGGCGCCGCCCGGCGGTCGCCGTACTTCTCCTGCCGCGCAGACGGCACGGTGACGGCGGCCTTGTTGAACGTGAAGTGCTTCGCGTTTTTGACTGCGTAGTAGATCGGGCGGCTCGTGCGGCCGAACTTGTTGTGGCAGTAGACGCCGAACGTCTCGTGCCAGGTGATGCGATTTCGCATCGTCATGCCTGTCGCCTGGATGGCGATGTCGATGTCGGCACCGTGCTCCTGGCCGCTGATGATCCAGAGAGACCCGTGCGGCTTCAGCGCCCGGTAGCACCAGTTGATCCACAGGCCGCACCAAATGTCGTAGTCGCCGCGGCGGTCTGCCTTTCGGCCTTTGCCGTAGTCGATGCCGATGTTGTACGGCGGGTCGGTGACGACGAGATCGACGCTTTCGCGATCGAGCGTCGGCAGAACGTCCAGGCAGTCGCCGATGTGGATGGTCACGGCTGCATCTCCTCCACACGCCGCATCACGCTTTCCGTCTTCTCATCCGCCCACCGCTCCCATCCGATCGTCCTGGCGGCCGTCAGAACCGTCGGCTCGTCGCCATAGCCCCTCATGTCGGCCGCCGTCACCAGGCGGCCGATGAGGTACTCCAGCCGCCCGACACGCTGCTTCAACGCATCGACGCGACGACGAAGTCGCTTGTTGCCCTTGATGTGGCCTTGGATTGTCATTTCGAAAAGCGCCCCTACCCGACTCGAACGGGGTTTCGGCTTTTATTCACCGCGTTTTGCCATCTCCGGTGGCTGCCGCCGGCTGCAAACTATCGGGGCGTGTGTCACTCCTCGAACCAAGTCGTATACCGCAGCACCGACGCCCACGTTGCCACTCCGGCAATCGCGAGGATGCAGGCTACGTTGAGCCAGGTGTGGATCACTTCCCAGCCTCCTTCAGTTGGCGAATCTTCGACACGACGATGCCGGTGTCTTGCTCATCCCAAACGTAAGGGACATGACCAACCTCTCGGCCGATTGCAAACGCAGCCGACCATGATGCGACGCCTTCGCGAATGCGCCGAGACGCTAGAACGACGAAGACAACGCCAAAGACGAACGTGAGAACCGAGGGGATTGTGCGGCAGATGAGCCACCAAATGCCGAACTCCTTGGCCTCGCCGCCGACGTTGCCGATGGCTTCCAGCACGAGTTTGAGTTGCTCGATGTCCATCACTTCCCAGCCTCCTTGCCAACGAGCAACTCCGTCCTGACGACCACCGTCTCCGGCGGTGCCTTGATCGCGAGGCGAACCTGGCCTTCGCGAACCTGCGTGACCATGACCTCGATGTCTGGCCCGATCTGGACTTTCTCGCCGCGGCGGCGTGTTATGACGAGCATGAAACGGCTCCTTCCGTTGTCGTGGTGAGTAGCCTACAGAGCGGCCGGATTGGATGCAAGCCAAGATTCGCAGGCTTTTCTGGTTTCCTCGTCCCTGTCGTGTTTTGCGGCCCACACGACGTAGTCCATCCGCCTTGCGGCGACCTCTTCGACCGTTTTCCCAGCGTGCCTCCCGTCAGGGAAGGTGAACGCTCCTGTTCGCGGTGCCGACTTTCGCTCCCCCAGCCTGCCGTCGATGGCAGGAATCCATTGACCAGTCCCACACAGGCGGCACTCAAGTCGCCACCACCCTCGATCGCTGTCGATGATGTCATGGCACTCGGATGCGCACGACTCGTCGAGGCAGGCCACATCTTTGTCCACGAGGCCAATGATGGACAGTAAAGCAGGCGGCGCCTGCACAGAAGGCTCCTGCTCTGGAGCCGCCACCTCGGCCTCCACCGGCCGTGGCTTGCGACTTTTCTTGTGATCGTCCGATGGCGATATGTCGAACAGTAGGCTCATAGCGGCAGCCTCATTTTGTAGTCGGCCCCGGTTTCAGTCGCCACGATGAGTCGCCTCCGCGCTCGCGTGACGCCAACGTACTCGATCCTCCGCTCCTCGTCGTGCTGGTCCTGGTCGATCCCCTGCGCTTCGGAGATGCGGCGGCTTATCGTGGACGAGAGGACGACCGTGTCGGCCTCCATCCCCTTGGCGGCGTGGATGGTGCCGACCCTGATTGCAGGCTTGCTCGCCAACTCCGGCCCGTACTTCTTAGCCGCCACCCGCCACCGCTCGCCGCCGGAGAACAGGCCGCCCCAATCGCCCTTGCGCAGCCGCTCGGCGAACTCCGGCTTCATGCCGGCGTCCTCCAAATCGCCCGGCAGGACGACCTTCCAGTGCCGCAGCGTTGATTCGCTCTCCCACATCTTCTTGGCACCGCGGATCATGTTCCCGGTCGCTGGCAGCATCTCCACGGCAGCAGCGAAGTCTTCTGGCGTGCAGTGCTGGCCGTGCTCGATCTGCCACAGGGCATTCGCAGCCCGAACGGCCTTGGTCCCGTCCTTGGCCTTGAGTTTCGCGAACGGAACGCCCTTCTTTGCCAGAATATCCGACCATGCGTCGATGATGTAGTTGCACCTGGCGATGATGAGCGTCGGCTCCGTCGCCGACAGCCCACCCGCCACCGTCTCGGCGTATCCACCGTTCACGACCTCGCCGTCGTGGTCGGCCGGTGCGATCTTCCGATCCCAGTAGCCACGCTTCATCCGCTGGAGGCAGGCTTCCCCTAGTTTGTGGACGGCCGGCGGGCATCGCCAAGTCTTCGGCATCACCCGCTCCTTAGCGACTTCCCAGCCCATAAAAAACCGCGAATCGCTTCCACCGAAGCCGAAGATGGATTGCATGGGATCGCCGCTGATGAACACCCATTTCACGTTCTCGCCGCTGGCGAGCCGCCGGCAGCAGCGGTCAACGAGCGCCGAGGCGTCCTGCTGCTCGTCCATGACCCACGCCTTCACGCCGGGCGGCAGTTCGCCTTCCGGGTCCGTCTCGATCCACCCCCCCGCGGCAAACCTGACGCCAGAGAATCGGGCCAGGAGGTCGGTGAAGTCGAATCGGTGGTCTAGCCTCTTGGCTGCCTCGTAGCGGTCGATGTACTGCTTGCAGACGGCGTAGGAAGGCACCATGTCGCCCATGCGGGCCGCGCGGCGGATGGTGTCCTCCAGAGGCTCCATCCGCGACCTGGCCTGCTCCCACGCATTCAGGGCCGCCGCAGCCGACTGGTCGCCCGTGTACCGCATGTACCCAGAGTCGTCGTCAATGATCGTCCGCACGTTGACCTTGAGGGCGTCGGCGACCCACTGGGCCGAAGCCTTGCTGTCGTCGAGGATTTCGCCCTTCTGGATGCCCAACTGCCTGTAGGCAATGCTGTGGACCGTCCGAAACCACCCATGCTGGGCGAGAACCTCTGCCGGCAGCCCCCAGGCCGCGCTGGCCCTCTCCACCGCCTCGGCACGAGCAGCACGGGTGAAACTGGTGAATCCGACCGCAAACGGGCTGCCACCGAGGGAGTTTTTGGCGTTCTCAATCAGCCTCATCAACTCGGTTGTCTTTCCCGTTCCTGCCCCACCTACCAATCTTGCCACTTGCATGACCGTTTCTCCAAAGGGGGTCAAAAATCTCGGTTTACGCAAACCCTTGTAATTCAATCACTTACAACTCAAAAACCACTTTTCCACGAATCCATCAGATTTTTTCGATTTCGATTTTGGATTCCGCGTGAATAGAAAAGGCGGTTTCTTCTTCCGCGCTGAACTCGCCGGCAGCCAGACGCTCCAGAACCCGCATGTGGTCGTTGGTGAACCGGACGAACCGGCGGCTCCTGCCGCCCTCTCCGGCCCCCCTGGAGGCAGGCAGAGCCTTCTGGCCGACGCCTGCGAGGATCATCTTCTTGATCTTGAGGATGTCGCCGTCCTCAAGTTTCCTCCGGCCGCGGTCCACCATCTCCCACGCCTTCGACCAGCCGAACCACAGTTCCCACACGCCGTCGCGGCCACGAACCCACGCCGGCATCCCGGTGATGTCTGGCGAGCCGTCCTCGTCCTCGTCGTCTCCTGGCTGCGGCGTCATGGAAAGCACCTCCAACAGCCAGCCGGCCACGGTAGCGAAACGGCAATTCTCGGCGGTCGCCGTCTCCTGGTCGGCCTCGTCCATCAACTTGGCCTTCAGGCCGCGGATGGCTGGCTGATTCTTTTTCTTCCCCTGCCCGTTCCAGATCGCAAACCACTCCTCTGGCACGGCATCTACGATGACCGTATGGGTTGCTTCGAGGATCGCCTGGGCGACCTTGGCCGCAGACCGGAACGTCTCGGCCGTCAGAGGCACGGCAACAGCCACCGTCTTCTGCTGGCCCCCGACACGGCGAAACACTGGAACCGTCAGCGTGTAGGCGACTGGGTCGCCGTGAATAACCTTGAGTTTCCAGTCGCCTGGGAACCACTCCTTGCCGTCGAAGTGCAGGCCGGTCAGCGTGACGGCCATCGTCTTGCTTTCCTTGCCGACGTCGGCGTCGGCGCCGTTCTCAAGCCTCGACGCAAGCGCCTGCTGCTTCTCCTGGTCTTCAAGGCCGCCTTTCGCTCGCTTCCTGATCGCCCAATCAAGTTCGTGGCGGAAGATGTTCTCCACCTCTTGATCGCTCTTGCTCGGCTTGCACCGCTGCTTGTTCATCGCATGGATCATGGCGTGGACGTCCTGCTGCTCGACAGGATCGTGGACGTTGATCATGTTGATGCACTGCCGCGCCGCGAACCGAACGAGGGAGTCGTGGCGGTCGCCCTCCTCCATCGTCTTGTGAAGGATGCTGTTCGCCCGATCCTGCCGCTCGCCGCCATCCTCGTCGGCCTCGTTGACGATCGCCATGAGGAGTTCCTGCGGCAGTTCGGCCACATCGCACTCGTCCGGCCCCATGCCAGCGACCCACGAGTACGAGACTCCGCTGGAGTGAGAACTCGGCGGCACGATCGACTGCGCCCCCTTCTTGCCGCCGCCGATGCGAATCTCTAGGCCGGCCAGTTTGTAGACGGCCCGCTGCGGCAGCCGCCTGTCCCACTTGAAGAGGCGGTGCGTCGATCGCTTCGATGTGAACGTCGGAGTCAGCACGCGATCGAGGCCGAACCGCTCGGCCGTCTCGCGGCCCTGGTCGGTGTCGAACTCGATGTCGATGACGCCGCTCTTTTCGCCTAACTGGATGCCGATGTTTCGATTCTTCGACCCGTCGAGCCACTCCGACAATTCGTCCTCGTCGATGGTGGCCTTGTGCTGCCATGCGTTGAGAATCGGATGCTTGCCTGGAGTCGAGCAGGCTGCGTTGTTGCATGTGCAACGCTTTCCGTCTGACCCGTGGCACGGGACGACATACCAGCCCTTGGCCGCGTAACTGGCGGCCCACTTAAACATTGCGTCGATCATCGAATCGCTCCTTCTTCTCGCCAACTGGTTTCGTTTTCCTTTACCGAAACAATCCGCAGAGTCTTGTGGGCATCGTGGTATGCGGCCCAACGGCTTCGCAGGCTGCTGTCGGCCATCGCAACGCCGACTTTTGGGTCGCTGGCTACCGCGACGTCACGCAGCGTCAGTGACTCGCCTTCCAGAAACGAGTCACGCAGCCACGCAAACGTCCTCGGGTAGTGATCAACCCTCGCGGAAGACCAATCCAGCGCGATTCCGCTGGCGTCGCTGGTCACGCTCCCGCGAATGAATCGCATCTTTTTGTACGCTGCCACCTGATCGAAGACGGCCCGTCGCATCGCAGCGGTGGCGACTGCCTCCGGCTTGAATCCATGACAGCACTTTTTCCAACTGAAGTCTCGCTCGTCTCCGCTGGCGTAGGCGACGAACGTGTGGTTGACGTTCGTTCCGCAGTTTCCGTAGAGCCTGTATCCGCTGCTGTGTCGGACGCGGACTCCGACGATCTCGTCCTCTAGGCCGACAATGATTTTCTCGTCCGGCCTATCGTGCCGCTCAAGGATCAGCGACAGGAAGAACAGGCCGTCTTCGTCGCGCATCAAGTCTCCGTCGCCGTACTTCTGGATTGTCTCTCGGCAGTGCCGCTCAAGGGCCGCCTTCGACGGGAACTGCATTCCACGCACTGCCACGCCCACCGAAACCTCCATGCTTCGTATGAAAGAACCCCTCCCCGGCCGCGTTGCTCGCTGCGGCCGGGGAGGGCGAATCACGCCCGCTGCCGTGGTGGGAAAGGGATAACACCAGAGGGTCAGACAGACTTCCCGTCGTTACTTCGCCACTGACGGGCTGGGCGACCGGCCCACGGGGATGAGTCGTGGGTTAAGCGCCGCCGGCCCGGCGGCTGTGATCACTCCTCGTCCGTCGTGGCCTCGACGACCGCACCGACCGGCGGGGCCGAGAACATCCGCTTCAGCGGCTCGGTGTAGAGCCGCCGCGCGACCTCGCCCTGCTCCTCGCTGATCGTGCCGACGATATGCGGCACGATCGTGGAGTAGGGCTGCCCGCCGGCGCTCTTGGCCTTCTCCAACTTGAGGCCGATCACGCACTCGAAGTGGAACGAGGGAAGGCCGGTCTTCTGGAACCGAGTCCACGTCTGGAGCGAGCCGGCACCGACGGTGACGAGCACCGGCCAGACGTCGCCGTCGCGGAGGATCGCCAGGATGCGGCTCTCCTTGACCCGCTTGCCGCCGCCGCCACGGGCGCTGCCGTAGCCGAACTCCGGCGACGACGAGAGCGCGTGCCAGTCGAAACGCCTATCGCCAATACGATATTTTTCGAGCGCTTTAGGGTCCAAGGTTCCAAGATCATCAGAAACTCTGTAGCCGACCAAAAGATCGTTCGACACGATCACCGGCCGCTGGTCCGTCGGGTCTTCCTGGGGCCACAGCACGCCCCGCTTGGAGATGCAGACGAGCAGGCCGACGATCTCGTCCTCGGTCGTCTCGTTGCCTCCGATGTTCACGATCCACTTGGTCGCGCCGCCGGCCGGCGTCTTCACACGCACCAAGTCCTGCTCGCGGATCGGCTCGCCGTCGAGGTTGGCCTCGATGATCCGCACCTGTCGGCTATCCGGCACCAGGCTCGGGTAGTTGATCGTCGTCGAAATCGCAGTGGACATATGATGTCCTCCTATGTAGCCAATCGAACCAGAAACCAGCGGTCACCCCACCGTGAGGTGCCGCAACTTCGGCCTGACGTACTCGCCGACGAGTCCCTCGAACGGCGTGCCGTCAGAGAAGGAAGAGCGGGCGTCCCTGCCCGCCTCCTTCGCCATCTCCTTCAGCAGGCTCTTGAGGCGAGCCGTGTTGACGCTCGTCAACTCGGCCGCGCATCCAGCCTGCCTCGCGGCCTCCATGACCGCTTCTTTGCGTGCCTCCGGCACCGACATCGAGTGCTCCCACTCGATGCGCCATGACCTCCCTGCGACCCTCACTCCGTCGAGGCGTTGTGTCGTCATTTCTTCGACGGCCAGTTCCTCCAGGTGCGTCCGACGGGCCTTGAGCGCGTCGAGCCGGTCGTTGGCCTCGACCATCTGGCGGTCTATGTCAGCGATCTCGGCCAGCACCGGAGAGAGTTGCGTGTCGGGACTTGTAGCCTGTGATGAGTTCATCGACGACTTCCTTTCGTTCACGAAGGGCTGCATAGACGCGGCCGTCCACCGTGGACTGCCCGTTGATCGTTGCGACGAGGTGGTAGATCGTCGTCTTCTTCTCCTGCCCAGGCCGGTGCAGGCGGGCCACGGCCTGCTCGTATTCCGCGAGCGAGTAGCCGAGGCTCCAGAACCAGCAGTAGGCGGCGCGAGTCAGGTCGATGCCGATGCCGCCCGACTGAATCTGCGCCACCAGCACCGATGTCTTGCCTTGTTGCCAAGCAGCCAGTTCGTTGACGCGGCCCGAGAGTTCGCTGACCTTCCGCCCGGCCTTCTCCGCGACCGCCGTGGCCGCCTGAATGTCGCTGGTGAACCGGCAGAAAATCACAACAGGCTCGGCTAGTGGCAAGTCCTCCAGCATATCACCCAGCGTCGCCGCCTTGGCGGGATGCTCGGCAATTTGGCGGGCAGTTTTTTCGTCATCGAACCTGACAAACCCGCCCGTGATCTGCTGCATCCGCAGCAGTTGCTCCAGGGCGTTTTTAGGCGTCACGTTGCCCGTCTCGCATACGGCGCAGAACTCCCGCTCCACCTCCCGGTAGAGGCGGGCCTCGGCCGGAGACAGGTCGCAGGGGACGTCGTGGAACGAGATCGGCGGGAGGTCGATGACGTCGGTGGTTTTGATGTAGTGCGTCGTGGCGGCGATACGGCGATTCGCCACATCGAGGTTTTTGTAGCCGACGACGAACCGCTGCTGCCCGCTGGACAGGACGGCGAAATGGGCCTTGTGGATCGTGAACGATGTACCAAAGGTGGCACACTCCGGCGATTCGACGGCCCGGTAGATCGCCCATGCGTCGAGAATGGAGTGCGGAATCAGCGTTCCCGTCAGCCCCAGCCGGCGGGCCTGCGGGTTGGCTTTGCACATCTTGGCGGCCCAGCGGCTCGCCACGCCGGAGGGACTCTTGAGGCGGTGAATCTCGTCCCACACCAGGACGTCCCACTTCGCCTTCTCGATGCCCTTGATCCGCCAGACGCTCTCGTAGTTGCAGACCACGATGACGGGCGAGGTGTCGGCCAGAGCGGCCAGGACGGCCTTCTCCTTCGCCTTGCTGTCGCCCTTGTCGAGCGCGACGATGCGGACCTCGGGCAGCCACAGGCCGACCTGTTTCTGCCAGGCGGCGATCACGGCCTTGGGGCAGCAGACCAGAGTCCGGCTGGCAGACACGCGATTGAGAAACTCAAGCGCGGTTCGGGTCTTGCCGCTGCCCATGCCGTGGTGCAGGATCGCGGCTTGCCGCGACAGCGCCCACTTGATGGCATCCTCTTGATGTTTCCAGAGCCAAAGCACTGGTGTCCTCTCCTTGGTTAGGTGAGGACTCTATCGGACGGCGAGGCTACAGGTCAAGAGACTTTTCTGGACCGCTTCCTGCCCGGCTTTTTGCCGGCCGCCTCGCGGGCTTTCATCTCGCGGACATTTGCCTGGCAAGACTCGCGGGAGAGGATGTAAATGCGCCCGCCGCCGCCTCGCGGGTTCCACGGCCGCCGGCCGATGATCTTCCCGCTGGCGACCATTCGCGGAATCAACGACTCGTGGACTTGAAGAATCTGAGCCGCCTCGGCCATGCCGATGGCGTCCTTGAAGGCTATCGGCGTCTTGACGGCCTTCAGGTGCCGGAGGGCGTCGGGCCGAGTGTGGACCCACTCCCGCGGCCGGCTGTTTATCTTGCCGCCTCTGGCGAGGCACCTCTCGTCATACGCCTCGTAGTTGGCCGCACATTCGCCGCCGTCGTAAATGGCGACGCGACGGCTCGGCGAGTCGGTGTAGAGCGACATTGGCGGCTGGTAGGCCGTCAGCAACCCCTTCTCGACCATCCGGCGTGGCTGCGTGAAATGGATGCCCATGATGGCCGCCGCCTCGGCAGACCCGACAGCCTGGGCAAGATAGGCGGTTTTTGTTGCCATCGGAAATCTCGGCTTGCTTTAGTGGAGGATAGGGGATTCAATGGGGGGAAGCCACAGGAAGTCAAAAACCCCGGAAAGGAGTCCGAAATGCGGCGGCGATACATGGTTCTCGTGGAGTGGACAGACGGGGAGATTGTCGATGCCGACGAGTTGGCGGTCTGTGCCGCCTCTCCGGCCAAGGCAATCGAGGTGGCCCGTGCCATCTGGTCTGCCACCAAGGGCGCCGAGTGGCCGTCGTGCCGGATTTCAAAAATCTTGATTCTGACGAAACGCATGATGCGCTCGTTTGCCTAATCGCAAGGATGTGGTACTCCATTTGGCGGAGAGTAACCACCCGTGACGCTACACCAGTTCCTGGTCGATTTTTACGCGCCGCTGCATGGCATTAGTGACCGCACGATCCGCATCTACGGCTTCACCATCAAGGCTTACGCCGACTTCCTGGGCCGCGACCCGACGGTCGAAGAACACTTCGACGAGTTGGAGATGGCGCGGTTCCTGGCCCACCGGCTGCGCACGCGGGCCGTCGGGACGGCCTCGAAGGATCGCGCGCAACTCCATGCCTTGGCCCAGTTCGCCGCGAAGCGTGGCCTCTGCCCGTGGCCGACGATGCGGGCGATTCGCGTGCCGGAGCGTGTGCCGCGGGCGTGGCTGATCGACGAGTTTCGTCGCCTCGTTGAAGCCTGCGACGGCGAGCACGGCGAGGTCGTCGGCGTGCCGTCGTCAAAGTGGTTCCGCGCGATCCTCCAGACGGCCTACTGGACGGGCGAGCGTATCGGCGGCCTCTTGGCGCTTGAGTGGCAAGACATCGAGCCGCAGGCGATCGTCTTCCGCGCCGAGACGAGGAAGGGGCAGCGGGCCGACATCTACAGGCCCATTCCGCCGGAGTGCTACGCCTCGATCCAGGCGATCAAGACGAAGCGGAAACTGGTCTTCGACTGGGACCGATCCTACACGCTGATCTGGTATCGGCTGGGCCGCATCTGCGAGCGGGCCGGGCTGCCGAATGACCGGATGAGCAAGTTCCACCGCGTCAGGAAGACGTCGGCGTCGTACTACAAGCGCGGCGGCGGCGATCCACAGACACTGATGGGCCACTCGTCGCCGACGGTGACTCGCCGCTACCTCGACCCCCGCATCGTCCAGCCAGACACCACGGCACCCGACGTCTTGCCGAAGGTTGGGTGACCTCCAGCCTACGCCTGCGGCGGCGTGGCCGTGCAGTTCACGGCTCCTGCGGTTGCGGCAGCATCGCCAACGCGTCGGCAATCGGCACGACCTCAACGGCTGGCAGCAGCACCGCCTTGTCGGCCGCCTCCCACATCGCATGCAGCAGACCGCCCGGTGCGATCTCGGTGAGAACGTCCGCACAGAGCATCAGCCGCCCATCGGTGAGCGTGCGCGGCATCGGTACGCAGTTGGGCGAGCCGTGTTCCGCGTGGAGTTGTGCGAGCCTACCAGCCATGGCGGGCGTGAAGACCAGGGCGTAGCCCTTGGCGTCTTCGTAACTGATCGGCAAAGTCAGGTCGGAGAGTGTCACGCTGTACGCCCTAGCGAGGTATTGAACGTCTGCAACGCAGCGTAGAATGCCGCAACCTGCGCCGATGTCATATCGTCGCCAATAGAATAATGCCGCAGATTTAGTTCGTTCAGTTCTCCGGCTGGAGTTCCACTGTTGTTGTATCCAAAGACAATAATGGGATGCGTGATGCCGGCAATGCCAGTTGTTGACGTTGTGTTGGTTGCCGCCAGCGAGTTATTGCGCCACAGTTCTAGGTTGGTTGCAGAAGTTCGTTGCGCCAGAAGAAAAGTTGACGGTTTACTAAACCCCGTCGTCCCGTCCGTAGCAGTGACACTAGTCGCCTTGCCAAATCGCGCATTTTCGGGCGCCGCCGATGCGGAGCGAAAGGACTGCGCAATACTCACGCGGTCTATTGATCCGTTAAACGCACCAATCAAGATCGGGTCAGAATCGCCAGTAGCGACAAGCGGGCCGTGCCAAACCGAAACGTGACCGCTAGAGATCACACCGGCAGGCAGCGCAGACGTAGCGAGTCCGGTATCCAGCCGCTTGTTCTCGGCAGTCAATCTTGATAACCCGACGCTCTCGCTGTAATCACCGCTGACAAACGGCCCGTTATTGGTATCGGTGGCGTTGCCCAGCGGAGAGCCAGAGAGCGATGTGTTGCGAAAGAGCGGCACCAGTGCGGCCGAGAGGTTGCTGCCCGCGAACAGATTCAGGCGATAGAAGCGGTCGCGGATGCCTGCGGCGTGAATCGCCTTGACGAAGCGGTCCACCGCATTGAGCGTCGTGCCGCTCACGGAGCCGCCGTTGGCGATGACACGGCTACGCCAATCCGCCGCTTCGGGGTGGATGGTCTGGCGTGGCCGCAGCAGTCGCACGTTCATCGGCATGGCGTCAGTTCCTCGCGTCCGGTTTACCATCGCCTGCAACTCGCGGCTGGAGTGCGTAGAGGAGCCGCGTCTGCTCGCTCACGGCTTGGCTGATTTCCCGCTGGGTCAAGGCGCTGCCCATGGCGTCAGTTCCTCGACCCGTCGATCAGTTCTTTGACCACGAACTTCAACTCGCTTTGCCCATGCGACAGTTCCTTGAGAGTCACGGCCTGCTGCTGCTGGACTTGGCCGATCTCCCGCAGCGTCTCGCTCGTCGTGTCGAGGAACTCGACATGGCTTTTCACCACCGGCTCCAGAACTGTCGTGTGCAGGGCGACCATCGCCTCGCGGCCGAAATACAGGACGAACGCCAGAATCACGCACGGCACGCCGAACCGATCGGCAATTCTGAAGAAAGCGTCGAGCAGGCCAGCCCGAATCTCTTGCGATGTCATCTGCCGCGCCTCACGTCTTCAGCGTGACGATGCAGACAGCGGCAGTCGAGTTCGTGCCGGCTGACACCAACCTGATCGCGCCGGCTCCGTAGCAGGCGTCGGGGAGGGCGTAGACGCGAGCCTCCGTCACTGACGGGGCCAGCGTGATGTCGGCCGCCGAGCCGTCGGCGTTGTAGACGCGGCCAAACGTGCCGTCCGTCGTGCCGCTGGCCCACAACTGAATGGAGGTGGAGTTCGTGCTGACGGTCCCCATCAGCAGCGTCCCGCCGGCAACGTCGTCCCAGCGGATCGTCGTGGCCGCAGACACCGCCGTCGAGAGCGTGACGGGGACGGCCTTGAACTTCCTGCGAATCTTCGGTTCCATGCTGCCGCACCTCCTTGTGCGTTGCGGGCCTCTAGGGCCGCTCGTGGCGTGCTACAAGTCGCTCACTTCATTGTAATGGCCTGTAGCGTTCCAAGCGTTGCATCGACGGCGGCTTGGAGGTCAGCCAGCGTGCCGTCGTTCTGGATCACGGCGTCGAGGTACTCGGGCGGGATGCCTCGCTCGCTTTCGTGGCTCGCGGCGGCGGGGTCGAGGGCAGATCGGCAGGGCCGGTCCACGCGCCACACCACCCCACCGCGAGCCTTGATAGCCGCTGCCTCATTGACGAACCGTACATCGGGGATGCAGTAATCGCCGCCGTCCATCACCCGCTGCATCGTCGCCATGACCCAGATTTCCTCGTGGATCATGTTCCGGCCCCAGTCGGTGCCGAGGGTCTGGAGGAGACGCCTTGGCGAGCAGGAAATCCAGCCAAGCGTGTTCTCCTTCCGGCTCCGGTCCTGCAACTCCGCGACCGTCAGGCCCGTGATGGCCGAGACGGCGGCGTAGAGGGGGTCCGCGAACGACAGCGTGGCGAAGCCGCGCGACTCCAGAATCTTCGCCACGCTGCCCTTCCCCGCCCCCGCTGCCCCACAGATTCCGATGATCACAGGCGCATCTCCTCTCCGTCAAAGCGAATCGTCACCCCCAGGTCGTCGGCGAGCCACCGTGTCGATACTCCGGCTTCGCGGAGCATCGCCTCGGCCTGGACGATCTCGGCCGTCCACCGCTCCGGCGTGGCCGCCCGCGGCTTCACATGGCCGACGACCTCCTTGATCCCGGCCATGATGATCGCCCTGGCACAGTCGGTGCAGGCGAACCACGGGCAGTAGAGGGTGGCCGACTGCGTCGGGGTGCCGAACCTTGCCGCGGCGTAGATCGCCGCCCGCTCGGCGTGCTCGATGTATTTGTATTTCAGCGGCCGGAGGAGCCTGTCTGGCGCCGCGTAGACGCCCCTCGGCACCTTGTTGACGCCGATGGCGACGTAGGCGGCGCCGGCCGGCACCAGGACGGCGCCGTTTTGGGTGTGCGGGTCGTGGCTCGACGCGGCCTGCTCGCAGGCGATCTTGAGCCACTGGGCGGGCGTGTAGGCGAGAGAGTCGGCGATCATGCTGGCTCCGCGACGTGCATGGCGACGAGGCCGCCTTCGGGTCGATACAGGAACGTCTCCATCGCCTGCCGGGAACCAATGA
>Ga0315901_10004366_pt1 | contig 17668 bp, 17 predicted proteins | sample LakEriMetagenome_10_FD_203761 | JGI IMG/M metagenome (GOLD analysis project Ga0315901, IMG submission 203761) | Freshwater fungal communities from buoy surface, Lake Erie, Ohio, United States - Buoy 2 MA116 | ecosystem: Environmental > Aquatic > Freshwater > Lake | place: USA: Lake Erie, Ohio...
CCATCATCGCAAACGCCCTGGATAAACTTTTGATTCTGCACGCTGACCATGAACAGAATTGCTCTACCTCCACAGTAAGAATGGTGGGCTCATCCAAAGCAAGCATCTATTCTTCAATTTCCGCCGGAATCAATGCACTCTGGGGTCCGCTCCACGGAGGTGCCAATCAGGAGGTTATTATCATGCTTGAGAATATCCGTAAGGATGGAGGAAATACTGATAAATGGATTGAAAAGGCAAAGGATAAAAACGATCCTTTCAGACTTATGGGATTTGGTCACCGCGTTTACAAAAACTTTGACCCGCGCGCTAAAATCATCAAAAAAGCCGCCGATGATGTGCTTGCAAAACTTGGCATCAATGACCCTGTTCTTGAAATAGCTCAAAAGCTCGAAGAGGTGGCCCTTAAAGACCCCTATTTCATAGAACGCAAACTATATCCAAACGTAGACTTCTATTCAGGAATCATCTACAGAGCGCTCGGAATACCGGTAGAACTCTTCACCGTAATGTTTGCCATGGGCAGGCTGCCCGGCTGGATTGCCCAGTGGAAAGAACTCCGCGAAAACAAAGAACCTATTGGTCGTCCCAGACAGATTTACACCGGTGAAAAACCAAGGCCTTATGTAGCCCTGGATCAAAGATAAATATCCCATAAAATGGATCTGACTGTTGAATTCAATCAGGCTGTTAATAAAGTACAGCAGCTTACGGCCAGGCCTGCAAATGATGAGTTACTTAAACTCTATGGGTTGTTTAAACAGGCAACCGAGGGTGATAACAACGCCCCCCGCCCGGGAGGATTTGATTTTAAAGCAATGGCCAAGTTTGATTCCTGGGCAAACCATAAAGGAAAAACAAGGGATGAAGCCATGAAGGATTACATCGACTTCGTAGCAACCCTGCTCTCCAAATACGCCTGATTGAACCTTCAGTATCAACCTGATTTCACAGATCAATCAACCGGGCTTTCAGGTGAAGAGTCTTATCATGTTTGCACAGTTCTGAGAAAAAAATCGGGTGATGAAATCTTCGTCACCAACGGGCAGGGCAAAATTTTTCACTGTCAGCTTTCAGATGTCCATCCCGGCCACTGCACACTTCAGGTTAATGGTTCAGAATCACAGGACAAACCGGTACCGGCGGTACATCTTCTTGTCAGCATCCTGAAAACTTCAGAAAGGATGGAATGGCTCACTGAAAAAGCTGTAGAACTTGGGGTGGCCTCCCTTACTTTTTATGTTTCTGACAGAACAGAAAGAAAAAATATTAACCCCGGTAAGCTTTCAAAGGTAGCCATCAGCGCACTCAAGCAATCCGGAAGGTGCTGGCTCCCCGATATCACCGGACCCGTAACCTTTCTTGAAGCTCTGAACATAAATCACCCTCAAAAGTTTGTAGCCTCACTTGAACAGGACCACCGGACTTCCTTGCTTCAAAACTTCAGAGTTAATGAAGCCTCCGCAGTATTAATTGGCCCGGAAGGTGACTTCACGCCTCGGGAAATGAAAATGGCCCTGGATAAAGGATATGCCCCTGTAACACTTGGAAAATATACCCTTCGATCTGAAACTGCAGCCCTTGCGGCCCTTATGACAGTCACACTGGCAAGCAGACATTAACCGTATTTGCAGTCTGACTACCCTCCTGTAATATTGTACCTTTACCTACAGATTTTATCCGGCATGACAGCCTCAGATGCAAAAAAGAAAATAGCGGAGCTAACCAAAGAAATAAATCATCATAACAGGCTTTATTACATAAAAGACAAACCTGTTATCTCCGACTACGATTTTGATAAACTTCTTGAAGAACTGATTGATCTCGAGAAGCAATTCCCCGAATTAAAAACACAGGACTCCCCCACTCAGCGGGTCGGAGGTGGAATAACAAAATCCTTTCAGTCTGTTTCCCATGAGTTTCCCATGCTCTCTTTGTCCAATACGTATTCAGAACAGGAAATCAGAGATTTTGACGAACGGGTCAGAAAAGGACTTGACGGGGAGCAGGTTGAATATTTCTGTGAATTAAAATTTGATGGCGTAAGCATCAGCCTGGTTTATGAAAACGGAATCCTGACAAGAGCCGTAACACGAGGCGATGGTGTAAGAGGAGATAATGTGACGCTTAATGCAAAAACGATCAGGACCATCCCCCTGAGTATTCATACAGATGGAGCCCCTGCCAAATTTGAAGTCAGGGGAGAAATCTTCATGCCTGTCAAAGTATTTGAAGCTTTAAACCGGGAACAGGAGGAGGCAGGTGAAGAACCATATGCCAATGCAAGAAACACGGCATCAGGCACAATGAAATTACAAGACTCCTCTGAGGTAAGCCGCAGAAAACTGGCATGTTTTACATATTACCTGCTGGAACATGAAAACCGCAGACAAACCCACGAAGCAAGCATTCATGATCTTGAACAGTGGGGTTTTAATGTTTCACCGACCTACAAAAAATGCAAGGACCTGGATGCAGTTCTTCAGTATATCAAAGACTGGGAGTTTAAAAGACATGATCTTCCACTTGATACCGACGGCGTGGTTATTAAAGTTAACAGGCTCGACCAGCAACAAAAACTTGGAATGACTGCCAAAAGTCCGAGGTGGGCAGTAGCATTCAAATACAAAACAGAAAGCGCCAAAACACGGATAAACAACATCACTTATCAGGTTGGCCGGACCGGAGTCGTTACACCGGTAGCAGAACTGGAGCCTGTGCTGCTCGCAGGGACAACTGTAAAGCGCGCATCACTGCACAACGCTAATGAAATTGCAAGGCTTGACCTTAGGATCGGTGATATTGTGTCTGTTGAAAAAGGAGGTGAAATCATTCCAAAGGTGACGGGAGTAGATCCTTCGATGCGCAACCTGAACAGCAAACCGCTTGAATACATCAGTGAGTGCCCCGAATGTGGCACAAAACTCATACGACCTGAAGGTGAAGCACAGCATTATTGCATCAACGAAAAAGGATGCCCTCCTCAGGTAAAAGGAAAAATTGAACACTTCGTGCATCGAAAAGCCATGGACATCAATTCGCTGGGAGAAAAAACAATTTCACAGTTATTTGAAATGGGCCTGGTAAAATCACCTGCCGACCTCTACGACTTGAAAAAATCTGATCTGTTACAACTTGAAGGATTCAGAGATAAATCAGCTGATAATGTTTTGCAGGGAATAGAATCATCAAAGAAGACACCATTTGAAGGTGTATTGTTTGGTCTTGGCATCCGGCATGTGGGCAAAACCGTTGCAGAAAAACTGGCACGGCATTTCGGATCCATGGATGAAATCATTACCGCCGAAAAAACACAGTTGCTTGAAACACCTGACATCGGAGAAAAAATCGCGGTAACCCTGTATGATTATTTAAGGAACCCGGAAAACCTGCGCGAAATCAATCGCCTGAAAGCAGCAGGCCTCCGGTTCCGGACAGAAAAATCTGAAACAGTCAGAGAAAGCAATAAACTGGGTGGAAAAAGCTTCGTCGTTTCAGGTGTATTCTCAAATTTTGAAAGAGATGAAATCACTACTGTCATTGAATCCAATGGTGGAAAGGTACTATCGGGCGTTAGCGGAAAAACTGACTTCCTGGTTGCCGGTGATCAGATGGGACCCGCCAAAAAGGAAAAAGCACTGAAACTTGGAGTCAAAATCATATCAGAAGATGAATTCATCTCCATACTGAAGAACGGAATTGACGGGAATTGAATTATTTGTCCTTATTTCAGGTTTTAGTTAAAGGCCATGGCACTGAAAAACTTCTTCCTTAACCTCAGAAACAGAAAATACGGGGCAGCTCATAAAATCGAGCGGCATTCAACAAGTGCCGATAAAACAGCATCTTTTGGCATTCTGTTTACAACTGAAGATGAGGATAAAGCTTCATCCATCCGACGCTTCTCTGATATCATTTCAAAAGACGGAAAATCTGTAGCGATTCTTGAATTTACCCCTAAGGTTAACCCCAAAAAAGAGGTTTCAGGATTTCCGGCATTCACCGGAAAAGACATCAGCCTGCTGGGCATAATCCGGAATGATCACGCTGAACAATTCATGAAGCAGAAGTTTGATTATCTTTTTCTCGCTGACCGGACAGTCCATCCTGCAATCCTTAATATTCTTTTAAATTCGCATGCAAAATGCCGGGTTGGATTCAAAAGCACCGAAGGTCTGCCATTTCTTGATCTTATGATCAGTATGCCCGGATCACTTGACGGGTTACTTGATGAAATGCTTAACTACACTCGAAAACTGAGTTAAAATGAAAATCCCTTCCGGAACGGGTGTGGCACTCGTCACACCATTGGATGCTGCAGGTAAAATTGATTGGCCCGGATTAAAAAAACTGATCCGGCACACCTCAAAGGTTGACTATCTGGTGGTCATGGGAACCACAGGCGAATCTGCAACGCTTACATCCGAAGAAAAACTTAAAGTGCTTGAGTTTGTTGCCGCCAACAGGCCGGCTTCTATGCCGATTGTTTTTGGACTGGGTGGAAATAACACATCCGAATTAATTCAGAAACTGGACATGGTTCGCGGCTTGCCGGTATCGGCAATTATGAGCGTGAGCCCATATTACAATAAACCATCTCAGGAAGGTATTTTCCGTCATTTCACCACGATTGCTGACAAATCCCCGGTTCCTGTAATTCTTTATAATGTTCCTTCAAGAACAGGCTCTAATGTGACTGCAGAAACAACCATCAGACTCTCTGCACATGAAAATATTGTTGCCATAAAAGAGGCATCAGGGAATCTTGAACAGGCAATAAAAATCATCAGCGAAGCCCCGAAGAAATTCAAAGTAATAAGCGGCGAGGATATGCTTACCATTCCGATGATGGCAGTCGGCGCTTCCGGCGTGATCTCAGTGCTTGCCAATGCCTTCCCGGGCATATTCAAAAAAATGACAGATGCCGCGTTAACAGGCGACTACAAAACCGCAGCCCGCCTTCAGAATAGTCTCGTTAGAATCAATCCTCTTATGTATGAGGAAGGAAACCCGGGTGGTATCAAGGAAGTCCTTGAACTAATGGGCATCATCAAAAATCATCTTAGACTGCCTCTTGTTCCGGTTTCAGATTCCCTGCGCTCAAAAATCAGCAATGCATTACAGGAAATAAAAAAGGGATGACCGTTTGGCCATCCCTTTTTAAAAAGGAACAAGCAGAATATTATTCCTTGTTCTTCAAATCCTGAACCTCAGAACGAATCTGCTGGGCAAGATTCTTAAGATCCTGCATTCCTTTGCGAACGCGTGTTCCTGCAGCGCTGTTTCCTTTAGAATAAAACTTCTCAGCATCAACTTCGATAGATGCAATCAGAGCCTTTAGTTCTTCGAATTTTTTCATTTTTTTTATTGGGTGTTAAGATTTAATAATTAACCGTTTTGCGAAAATATTAATAAAACCTTTAAAATCAAGTAAAAAAGGCATTTTTCCTAAGACTTCGTCACCGCTACCAATTCTTCCTTGCGGTAATAACCGGCATCCAGCTTGGATTTCAGGTTCGAAAAGGTCTCCAGGGTGTACTGAACATCCTCCAGACTGTGAACTGCGGTTGGGATGATTCTGAACATGATAACATCCTTAGGCACAACAGGATAGATGACAACAGAGCAGAAAATGTTGAAGTTCTCCCTCAGGTCCATGGCCATGTTGGCAGCCTCCCCTACACCACCCTTGAACAAAACAGGGGTTACAGGTGAGCTGGTGGTGCCAATATAGAAGCCCCTTTCCTGCAAACCACTCTGAACTGCCCTTACAATTTTCCAAAGGTTATCTTTTAGCTCAGGCCTGGTCTTAAGCAGTTCAAGCCTCTTAAGAGCCCCTATTACAAGTGGCATAGGAAGGCTTTTGGCAAAAATCTGGGATCTTACAGAAAACCGAAGAAACTTAATGACAGGTTTGGATCCGGCTACAAAAGCCCCGATGCTGGCCATGGATTTGGCGAAAGTGGAGAAGTAAAGATCAACACCATCCTGAACTCCCTGCTCCTCACCTACTCCTGCTCCTGTTTTACCCATCGTTCCAAAGCCATGTGCATCATCGACAAGCAATCTGAAATTGTATTTCTTCTTAAGCTCAACGACACCCTTCAGGTTACCCTGGTTTCCTGACATTCCGAATACCCCCTCAGTAATAACCAGTATTCCGCCACCGGTCTCATCAGCAAGGCGGGTTGCACGCTGCAACTGCTTGTCCAGAGATTCCATGTTATTATGGGTGAAAACAAAACGCTTGCCCATATGAAGGCGAACACCATCAATGATGCAAGCATGAGATTCAGCATCATATACGATGACATCTTTGCGGTCAACCAGGGCATCAATGACAGATACAACCCCCTGATAACCATAGTTCAGAAGCATCGCATCTTCCTTTTGAACGAAACTTGCAAGATCACTCTCCAGCTTGATATGATGAACAGAATTACCTGACATCATTCTGGCTCCCATCGGGGAAGCCATCCCATAGGTAGCTGCAGCATCCGCATCCGCCTTCCGGACCTCCGGATGGTTGGCAAGACCCAGATAGTTGTTCAGGCTCCAGTTAAGAACTTTTTTACCATTAAAGGTCATCCATGGGCCGATTTCACCTTCCAGCTTGGGAAAGAAAAAGTAATCGTCCGGCAAATGAGAATATTTGGCCAGAGGACCGGCCTCCATTTTTAGTTTTTCAAATAAATCAACCATTCCTGGAAGGTTTTAAAAGATTTAGGTAGTACAAACAGGGGCAAAAATACGCAAAAAATGGATTTTTTAATACTAAGGTTCTTACCCGGAATTCTTTTTCAGCCTGTAACCAAAGTCACCGAGTTCTCAGGATTTATGGGCTTCCTTTACTATTGTATAAAAAACCACCTACCCTTCAAATTTTCCACTTTAAAAAAATAAACAGATGCTGGATTTTCTAAAAAAGCTGTTCTCAGGTGCACCTTCAAAAGATTTTAAACAAATGGTCAGTGACGGGGCTGTCATTGTTGATGTAAGAACAAGACCGGAATATCAGAGCGGAAATATCAAAGGCAGCATCAATATCCCTCTGAATGAGCTTTCAGGCTCAATTAACAAACTTAATCCCACCAAGCCTGTAATAACCTGCTGTGCCTCGGGCATGAGGAGTGCTACGGCCTGCAGTTTACTTAAAAGCAGTGGCTTCAAAGAGGTGCATAATGGCGGAGGATGGTCCTCACTGGAGCGTCGCCTCCACTGAAAGGCACTTTTCCACCTGCCCCAAATTGATTAGCATTGCGGGCAGTAATTATGAAAAAAATCAGTAAAGTGCTGGTCGCCAACAGAGGCGAAATTGCTCTGCGAATTTTCAAAAGTCTAAAAGAATCAGCAGTCTCCACCGTAGCAGTCTACAGCGATGCAGATGCTACAGCGCTGCATGTCGGATATGCTGACCAGGCTGTCTGTCTTGGACCAGCTCCTGCCGGCCAGTCCTATCTCAGAGTTGATAAAATTATTGAAGCGGCACTTCAAACAGGTGCAGATGCCATCCACCCGGGTTATGGCTTTTTATCCGAAAACAGGAACTTCGCCAAAGCAGTACGGGAAGCAGGATTAATATTCATCGGACCGTCGGAACATTCCATCAAAACGATGGGATCCAAACTTGAAGCTAAACAGGCAGCCCGTTCCTTTGGTGTGCCGCTTGTGCCCGGAACGGCATCGCCTGTGTCAGATACGGCGGAAGCAATAAAACTCGCAAGTGAAATCGGATTTCCTGTCCTCATTAAAGCAAGTGCCGGCGGCGGAGGGAAAGGAATGCGTATTGTTGAGAAGGAAGAAGAATTTGAAGCGCTGCTTGAAAGAGCAAAAAGCGAAGCACTTGCATCCTTTGGTGACGACTCTGTGTTCATCGAAAAATATGTCTCCTCACCAAGACATATTGAGTTTCAGATTCTCGGCGATACCCATGGCAACATAGTTCACCTCTTTGAGAGAGAATGCTCCATCCAGCGACGGCATCAGAAAGTGATTGAAGAGGCTCCTTCCTGCATCCTGACACCTGAACTCCGGGAAAAAATGGGAAAAGCAGCCATAGATGCTGCACGTTCCTGCGGATATTTTAACGCCGGAACAGTTGAGTTCATTCTGGATGAAAATCTGAACTTTTATTTTCTTGAAATGAATACCAGACTCCAGGTTGAACATCCGGTCACTGAAATGATCACCGGGCTGGATCTGGTAAAACTTCAGCTGCTTGTGGCCGAAGGTCACCCCTTACCATTCAGGCAGGAAGACTTAAGCTTCAAAGGACATGCCCTTGAAGCAAGGATCTATGCTGAAGACCCTCTTCGCCAGTTTATGCCCGATCCGGGGTATATCAGGACCTACGAGCTTCCATCAGGGCATGGCGTGCGGGTTGACAATGGTTACCGGGCAGGCTCCGAAGTGCCGGTATTCTATGATCCCATGCTCGCAAAACTTATCTGCCACGCTGAAACAAGAGAACTGGCTATTGAAAAAATGATACGGGCTTTGGACGACTACCACGTATCAGGCGTTAGTACCACCATACCTTTTTGCAGATTCGCAGTTAACCATCAGGCATTCCGTTCAGGAAAATTTGACACTCATTTTGTGCCAAGGTATTTCACCCCTGAAGTTTTACAATCCGGGATTATTCCTGATGAAATTCAAAAGGTTGCCGTTGCTCTGGCGGCCTTAAATAAATCACAAACTCAGTCCCGTAAACAAACCGACCGGGGTCGGTTAAGATTGTGGCAGAAAAACAGGATGCATGGCAGAGATTAAACCTTTCAGGGCCTGGCGTTATAATAATAAAATTGGAAGCAGCATCGCTGATGTTGTTTCTCCCCTCTTTGATGTAGTAACCGCCGATCGTCTGGGTGAGCTGTACATGAATCCGCTCAACAGCATTCATCTTTCCGTTCCCGACGGAGGGCCTTCAAAAGCCGGCAAAACGCTCGAAGACTGGAAAAACAACGGCACCCTGGTAATGGACGAATTGCCCGGAATTTATATTTACTATCAGTTTTATAAATGCCCGTTTAACGGAAGTGAAAAATGCCGGAAAGGATTTGCCTGCAATATCCGCGTACATGAGTGGTCAGAAAAAGTTATTCTGCACCACGAAAACACCATCCCCGGTTCGGTAACGGACCGACTTGAAATTCTCGCCGAAACAGGATTTCATGCAAGTCCGACACACGGATTGTATTCGGACCCGCAGAACCTGCTGGAGCACTGGATGGACGAAGCGATAACCGAACCGGTATACACGAATGAATCGGATGGAATACGTGAAATAATTGGTGTGATTCACGACCATTCCGTTATTCAGGAGTTTGTTCGTCTGATTTCCGAAAAACAGATTATTCTTGCAGACGGCCATCACCGCTTTGAGGCCTCCATTCAGCATGCACGGATGCGCAGGGCATCAGGTGACCTTACACCTGAATTTCATCTGATGTACCTCAGTAATATAAGCTCCGGTGACCTGACTATATTACCTACACACCGTATGGTGGATATTTCAGCAGCACTCAGTGAGCCTGAACTGTTGGAAAAACTATCTGAAGATTTTGAATTAACCCCTGTCTCATCCGTCACTGAGGGAGAAAAAATAATAGCTGCAAAACCTGAAGCATTCATCATGGTATCGGCGAATAACTCCATCAGACTTGATCTTAAAAAAGGATTGGCAATCAAAAATCCATGGCCTTTTCCGGAAAATATCCTAAGACTGGATCTGACAATACTGCATTATTTTATCCTCGAAAAAATATTTGGTATCCCGGGGGCGGAACAGCGCAAATCAGGAAAAATAAAATTTGAAAGAAGTCCTGAAACCATTCTAAAGGCAGTCCGGGAAGGAAAGGCAGCAGCAGGATTCATCACTCGTCCGGTTTCCATTAATTCAGTTTTTGAAGTCTGTGAGAGCGGATTTACCCTGCCTCAAAAATCAACATGGTTCTACCCTAAACTAAATAGTGGTTATTTTTTCAGCTCTGTCCTTCCGGGAGAATCGAGATTGCCTGACTTTGTAAGATTTCAATGAACCCGGAAACTCTGCAATCCTTCATACTGGCCTCCGGCTCCCCCCGCAGATCTTTTCTGCTGAAATCGGCAGGCTTCAATTTTCAAGTGGCACCCTCTGATGCAGACGAATTTTTTCCGGACAATATGCCCGCGGAGGAGGTACCTGCATATCTGGCCACTGTAAAAGCACATGCGTCAAGGAAAAATCATTCCGGTAATGTGCTTGTCCTAACTGCTGATACCGTTGTGATTTCCAATGGAAAAATCCTGAACAAGCCGGCATCGGAAGATGAAGCTGTAAGTATGCTGATGCAATTATCCGGAACCGCACACAAAGTGATTACCTCTGTGGCAATTTCAACATCCGGAAATACTGAAATTATAAGTTGTGCTTCAAATGTCTTTTTCAGGAAAATTACCCCTGAGCAAATCCGGAATTATGTACGTGATTTCAGGCCACTGGATAAAGCAGGAGCATACGGTGCACAGGAATGCCTCCCCCCTGGTTACAATCCATGTTCAAAGGAAGAAAATGAATTTCTGGTGAAAATGGGGCTTACCGGTTTACTGAAGGACAGTCAGCCCGATAATCAGATTTTAAAGCCAATGATTGCCATTGAAAGAATTGAAGGTTCTTTTTTCAATGTAATGGGACTTCCTTTACACCTGATTACAGACAGGCTGAATAGCCTGCTCCGTTCATGATTGCAGAAATAAAAAAAGCCTGTAAAAACAGGCTTTAAAAAAGATTAATTACAATCTTCAATCTTTCTTTTCCTTATCCTCTTTTTCCTTCTCCTTTAATTTCACCTGATCACCGTCTTTAAGTCTCTTTGAAACAACAAGGAAAGGACCTGTCACAATCTCTGCACCTTCCTTTATTCCTGACAGAATTTCTATGTTATCATAATCGCTGATTCCGGTTTTCACTTCTTTCATTCGTGCTACATCGCCATCCTTTACAAAAACGACGATTTTCTCTGCCTTCTTTTTTGAAAGATCCTGCTTCTTATCATCTGCACGATTTGAAGTATTTCCGGCTTCACCCTCCTTTTCTTCATCTTCTAATCCATCAGCCTCAGGATTACGGGTTGTAACGGCTGCAAGCGGAACCATCAGGATTTTAGATTTACGATTGGTCAGAATTTCAACACTGGCAGTCATGCCGGGACGGAAAGGATATCTGATTCCCTTTCTGATGAGGTCTTCATAAGAAGTTCTCAATACCAGAATACGCACTTCAAATTCAGTGATTGCATCTGCAGATAATTTCTCCTTTGCAGTATTGGCTATGTTGGTTACCAGACCTTTGAACTGTTTGTTCTGATTGGCGTAAGAATCAACATCAATCAAAACTGTATCATTCAAATGCACTCTTACAATATCATTTTCGTTTACATTCACCCGGACCTCCATGGCATTCAGGTCTGCAATTCGCAGCATCTCAGTGCCCTGCATCTGGATGGTACCCACAACCCGCTCTCCCCTCTTAACATTCAGTTTGGATACGATGCCGTTCATCGGTGCAACTACAAGTGTTTTGCGAACATTTTCACGCGCCTCTTTAACCGCTGCTTCTGTGCTCTTGACAATAAATCCTGAAGCCTCCAGAGATTGCTGAGCAGAAGCGAGATCCGTTTTGGAAACCTCATAATTTTGTCGTGCCAGCTGCCAGTCGGCCTCTGAAATCACTTTTTCATTCCACAACCTCTCCTGCCTTTTGTAATCAGCCTCTGCCCGGATAAAGGTTGCACGGGCACGTGAAAGACCTGATTCAGCAGATGATACATTGGCGCGCTGCTGATTCAGCGTGGCTTCTGAACGTTCAAGCTGGCTCAACCATGCATCAGGACGGATTTTAACCAGCGATCTTCCAATGGTAACGGAATCTCCGTCTTCCACATTAAGTTCAATGATCTCGCCTGACACTTCCGGAGCAATTTTAACCTCTACCACAGGTTGTACGGTTCCGGATGCAGCAACCTTTTCAACAATGTCGCCTGTGATTGCTTTTCCGAATTCTACCTCAACAACTTTGGATTTTCCAATCCAGCCCTGTTTTCTTCCGATAATAAGGACAACAATCAGTACGACCAGGATACCAATGATCCAGTAAATTTTCTTGTTGTTTTTGCCGTCCTTTTTGGTTCTTTCTTGTGCCATTTGGATTTATTAACGATTGATTCTGATTAAAAGCCGATAGGTTTGCCCTGATAAAAATCAAGAAGCTTCTTCCTGAAAATAAAATTGAATTTGGCTCTGGCGAGATCTGATCTTGCCTGGACAAGATCAGTTTCTGCGATCCTGAACTCCACATAATTGCTGGCACCAATTTCAAACCGCTGCTTGGTCATTCGGTATGCTTCATTTCTTGCATTTTCCTGCTTTAAGGAAGCCGTATAGGTCTTGGATGCAGCGAGTGCATCATTGTAGGCAGTTTCAATAGACTGCCGCAGGGTGTTTTGTGTTTCCTGCTGGTTTACAACTGCAATCTCTTTGGATATAGCAGCGCGCTGAACTCCTGCTCTGGTCTGCATTCCGTTGAAAAGCGGAATGTTCATCTGAAGATTTAGTGTTTTGAATATGTTGTCAGATAACTGGTCCTGAACATTATATTCAGAGGCTATTACCTTATAAACCGGCTGATAGGCAAACACCGGCGCATTGGTACCGGACACAACTCCGAATGGCGTAGATGACAGTTCAATTCCGTCAATGGAAGTGCGCTGGGTATTGGAAATACTTGAATAGTTGCTCTGCGCTGCCGCATTAAGTGTAATCCTCGGGTATAAACTACCCTTCGCTGACTTAAGTGCAAGTTCTGAACTCTCAACTCTTAACAATGCGGCCTTTATCTCCGGCATAGTCTGGCTCGCTATCTGATAAATCTGTTCAGGAGAATTGTCAAGGATTAGATCTTCCGGATCAATTGAAGGCACTTCTACATCCAGTGTTTCTGATCCCTGGACCTGCATGGCCTGCTTTAATTGTAATAAAGAAATATTGAGCGCATTTTCCTGATTGATCAGGTTTACTTCCGCCGTCGCAACCTGCGCTTCCTGATTCAGCTCATTTGCCATCGGAAGCTGACCTGCGGCAACTTGTTTTTTAATTCTGTCAAGCTGCTCCATGGCAGAGGTCAACTGAAACCTCGCATTGGCCAAAAGCTCTTTATTGAAAATTACTGTCGTATAAAGTGAGACTACGTTCAGAATGACATCATTTTTCGCCTTTGTCAGTTCATAGTCGCTGGCTTCCAGTTCACGCATGTTTTGCTTTACAGTATTGGTAAGCCTGAAACCATTGAATAACGTTAAAAATGCAGAACCCTGAAGGTTAAGTACGTCTGAATTCCGGTTTATGAACGCATTGGTAACAGGGTTGATGGCACGGCCATAATTTTTTCCGGCATTGGAACCAAGGTTAAAGGACGGAAGCAGAGCAGCTTTTGATTGCAGCAGGCCGATCTCACTGCCTCTTAATCCATAATAGCCCCTCTTTACCCGAAGATTGTTTTCCAGGGCTATATCAATGCATTCCTGCAGCGACAATACCCTTGTTTGTCCGGTTGCAGCTGAAAAAGTGATCAGCAACAGGAACAACAGGATTCTGGTCATACTTATTTTCTTAATGGTTTTCAATTGAACAGGGTGCGTTAACGCAATTGGGGGGAAAAAGATGCCTTCAGGCAGTTATAAGTTGTAAAAACAAGTCAAAAACTACACCTGAGGTCATTTTATACTGCAATCGGTGCTTTAATAGCAGGATGAGACTGATATCCGGAAATCTCAAAATCATCAAACTTATAATCAAAAACAGAAGCAGGCTTTCTGTGAATAATCAATTTAGGAAGTGGAAAAGGTTCCCTCGTCAACTGAAGCCTTGCCTGCTCCAGATGATTCGTGTAAAGATGTACATCACCTCCGGTCCACACAAATTCTCCGGGTTCCAGATCACATTGCTGAGCAAACATATGTGTCAGCAGCGCATAGCTCGCTATGTTGAAGGGAACACCCAGAAAGTAATCTGCACTGCGCTGATATAACTGACAGGAGAGCCTGCCATCTGCGACATAAAACTGGAATAATGCATGACAGGGCGGCAACGCCATCTTATCAACTTCCGCAGGATTCCATGCTGTAACAATATGACGGCGCGAATCCGGTTTAGTTTTAATCTGTTCAATAACCTGGGTAATCTGATCAATCCTGCGGCCATCAGGTGCAGGCCAGCTTCTCCATTGGTGCCCGTAAACAGGTCCCAGGTCCCCGTTCTCGTCAGCCCATTCATCCCAGATGGAAACTCCATTTTCCTTTAAGTACCCAATATTTGTATCACCGTTCAAGAACCACAATAATTCATGAATAATGGACCGGATATGCAGCTTTTTGGTGGTAATGAGCGGAAATCCCTGAGTTAAATCAAATCGGAGCTGCCTGCCAAACACAGATAAAGTCCCCGTGCCGGTCCGGTCCGTTTTACGGGCACCGGAGGCCAGGATTTCAGCCATCAGGTTCAGATAGTTTTTCATCAAAAAGCACGCAAAAGTAACAGGATGCAATCAAAAATTCAATGAGCCGTCTTCATAGCCCGGAAACAAAAAGGCCTGCGTTAAGCAGGCCTTTCTTTAACTCAACTCAACCTCCCGGTCAATCGTTGTCAACCGTGACTTCTTTTGTGTTCCCATCAACAGTAACTGTGATCTTCTTGTCGCATGCTCCGTCACCAAAATCAACCGTCATAAGTCTGTCTGTTCCGGCAGCATTTGTTGAAGATATAATTTTGGTACCCTCAACAGGCATTGAAATCTTAAGCGGAGGTTCCATGCAGCTTCGCTTAAACAAAAGGTCTTTGGTTATCTCAATTGCATAAGGACTTCCTGTTCTTTTAACGCCTGATGCTGTTCCGCCTTTCTTAATAACATAGGTTGAATTAGATGGTTGCTGTAAATCCTTATTCCAGACTCTGACATGTGAAGCTTCGCGGGTAGCAAAAGTGCCGTCAGGCCACGTAATTTTTCCACCGGATAGACTCGTTTTAAAGGTAGGCGGAAGAAGATTTGTAAGCTCAAAGCTGCGGGTCCCTTCAACCTTTTTATTATTAACGAAGAAGTCAACAAAAGTCGTCGTGTGTGCAACTTTCCTGTCACCGGTGAATATCATCAGGATTTTTCCTTTCCTGACATTCCCCTTCGGATCAGTACAACCTGCTGTTCCAAAATCAATGACCAGAGAGTCGGCGTCAGACCTTACTTTATTTTTCAATTTTACCTGAGTGCCTGCACAAAATCGGTCATCAATAGATTCCACTCTTGAGCTGAAATTTAAATCACCTGCAAAAGAAACATTAGACAACATACCATCAATGTCTTCAAATGCGGATTCAGCAGAAATCTCAGAACTGATCTCCGCTGTTTCAATTGCATTGAGTGGATTGATATCCTCACTGCAGGAAATCACTCCGGCAATCATAGCCGGGAACAAAAAATGCTTTAACGAATATTTCATTGTATTAGGTTTTTTTAACCGACTTAAGATGCAATCTACTGAAAGAGGTTTAATCAGCATTTGATTAATTATGGTTACGAATTAGATTTACGGAGTGAAATATGTAAAAATAGCCTGTATTATGCTTTTTCTGGGTCATACGCTCAATGGCCAGAATTTAAAAATTGCAAGATTAAAGTATCAGGGTGGCGGCGACTGGTATGCCAATAAAACAGCACTGCCCAATCTTCTGAAGTTTTGTAAAGATCAGCTGAATATTAATTTCAATCAGGAGGAAGATGTTGTAGAGCCTTCCGGTAAAGAGCTTTTTAACTATCCATATGTTTACCTCACCGGCCATGGAAATATTGTCTTCAGTAATCAGGATTCAGAAAATATCCGCAACTACCTGATCTCAGGAGGATTCCTGCATATTGATGACAACTACGGTCTTGATCCATTTATCAGACCTGAACTAAAGAAAATTTTTCCCGGTGCTGAGCTTACTGAGATACCTCCTGACCATCCGGTTTATAATCAGAAATTTAAATTCCCTAAAGGCCTTCCAAAAATTCATGAGCATGATGGAAAACCCGCTCAGGGATTTGGAATTTTCCATGAAGGCCGGCTCGTTGTTTTTTATTCCTATGAATGCGACCTGGGTAACGGCTGGGAAGATCAGCGCGTGCACAACGATCCCGAATCCAAAAGACTTGAGGCACTCCGGATGGGCGCCAATCTGATTTCCTATGTGTTTCTGAACCCTTAAGCTCCCGGTTTCAAATATTTCTCAAGAGTCCGATGCAATGCCTCACCACGAAGACTTTTTGCAACGATAATACCATTTGGATCTATAAGCAGAGAAAATGGAATGGCATTAATATTGTAATCCCTGGCCGCAACTGAATTGAAATACTTCAGATCAGAAACATGAACCCAGGATAATCCGTCTTCGGCAATTGCCTGCATCCAGTCTTCTTTGTTACGATCCAGAGAAACTCCAATTACTTCAAAGTTTTCTCCTTTGAATTTGTTGTATGCTTTAACAAGATTGGGATTTTCACGCCGGCAGGGACCACACCATTTCGCCCAAAAGTCCACCAGAACATATTTGCCGCGGAAATCTGAAAGTTTAACAAATTTCCCTGTTGGATCAGGCAGATTGATTTCAGGCGCTACCGAACCAATGGCAGTTATCTTGAGCATCTTTACTTTTTCAGTGAACTCCCTGACAAGACTGTAATCCAACCACTCACCGGAAAATTTTTCAGCAACCTGCTCGTAAACTGAAAAATACTCGTCCCTGTCAAGCGTATTCCCACTCAAAATCTGGATAACACCTATAGAAGGTGATGCTTCTGTGATTTGTGCTGCAATCTGATTGTTAAAGTCTTTCAAAAGTCCCTGATATCGCTCCCGCACCTGCTCTATTGCAACTTCATCATTGCTATCCACAGCTTTTGAGAAATCTTCATTAAGCGCAACCATTCCAGGTGACAAATCAAAAGAATCTCTGAGACTGTCTATTCGACTGATAAGATCCATTTCAGGTGACCCTGAAACTGTGATTCTGTTATTCTCATCCACATCGACCCGAATATCATTTTTGAATAGAATCAGATCTGCAAAAATTCCCTCGGAGAGGAATAATCGGTAAAAGCCCGGTTCCTGAATAGTAAGTTTTTTTGAAAAATCTCCTGTGGAAGCGTTTAATTCAACAGGAATCGTCGTGTTCAGGGTATCCGCCCAGGCCTGAAGGGAAACAACAGCATTCTCTTTATTAAAAATTTTACCGCTTATGGTAATCTCCATACCCTTTTCTGAATCTTTACCTGTACAGGATGCGAAGATCACAGAAATGAAAATCGCCTTAAATAATATCTTAATCATATTTGAAAACATTTAACTACAGTTACTTATTTCTTCTAAAAGAATTTCGTTTGAAAGTTTAGGATCTGCCGCACCACGGGTGCGTTTCATGACCTCACCCATAAACATAGCAATAATTCCCCTTTTACCCTTTTTGAATTCCTCAACCTTGAGCGGATAAATCCTGATCACATCTTTTATAATACTGCGAAGCTCACTTTCGTCAGCATTTTGATGAAGTCCGAGCCTCTCAGCAATTTGACCCGGCCCGTCATCCGGGTATTCCGCCATCA
>Ga0315901_10004367_pt1 | contig 17668 bp, 11 predicted proteins | sample LakEriMetagenome_10_FD_203761 | JGI IMG/M metagenome (GOLD analysis project Ga0315901, IMG submission 203761) | Freshwater fungal communities from buoy surface, Lake Erie, Ohio, United States - Buoy 2 MA116 | ecosystem: Environmental > Aquatic > Freshwater > Lake | place: USA: Lake Erie, Ohio...
CGTTCGGGATGGGAGAGAACTCGATCATCGAGATGGCGCGGCGCTTGGAGGCGGGGGAGACCGTCAAGGATCTGCGCGACATGCGAGGCGTCGCCTATGCACTCGGAGCCTCGGAGCCGATCCCTGAGGATGCGCTGGAGTTGCCATCGTACGAACAAGTGTGCGCCGACAAGGTCGCGTTTTCGATCGCCACTCGGATGATTCACAACGAGACCAATCCGCTCAACGCACGGCGTTTGGTCCAGCGGCACGACAATCAAGCGATCGTTTGCAACGTCCCCGGCTTGCCCATCAGCCAGGAAGCCATGGATCGCATCTACGGCTTGCAGTACACGCGCAAGGCCCACCCGAGCTACACCGAGCCGATTCCAGCATTCAACATGATCAAGAATTCGGTCACGATCATGCGAGGGTGCTTTGGCGGCTGCACGTTTTGTTCGATCACCGCTCACCAAGGGAGAGTTATCCAATCTCGATCCAAGGAATCGGTGCTCCACGAAATCCGCGAGATGACCAAGGATTCCGATTTCAAAGGCATCGTCAGCGATATCGGCGGTCCGACCGCCAATATGTACCACATGCGCTGCACGCGGCCCGAGGTCGAAGCCGTCTGCCGTCGGCAATCGTGTGTCCATCCCAAGGTCTGCAAACTGTTGGGAGTCGATCACACGCCGGTGATCGAACTGATGCGCGAAGCGAGGAACGTACCTGGGATCAAAAAGGTTCTCGTCGCCAGTGGTATCCGGATGGATTTGGCTCGACATTCTCCCGAGTACATCGAAGAACTGACCCAGCATCATGTCGGCGGCCATTTGAAGGTCGCTCCTGAGCATGTCGATCCCGACGTGCTGTACAAGATGCGCAAGCCGGCCAACGATGACTTCGAATTCTTCACCGACAAGTTCAAGGATGCGTCCACCAGAGCAGGCAAGAAGCAGTACCTTGTCCCCTACTTCATCGCATCGCATCCCGGCAGTTCCATCGAATCGATGATCGAGTTGGCGCTCTTTTTGAAGCGGAACGGTTACAAGCCAGATCAGGTCCAGGACTTTATTCCGGCACCGCTCGATGTCGCCACCAGCATGTATTACACGGGGCTAGATCCGTTCACGCTCAAGGAAGTGCACATCGCGCGTGCGTTCCGTGACCGCAAATCCCAGCGGGCGTTGATGCAGTTCTTCAAGCCCGAGAACTATTTCGAAGTCCGCGACGCTCTCCGCGAGGTAGGACGCAGCGACCTGATCGGTGAAGGATGCGATTGCTTGATCCCGTCCAAGCCACCCAAGGAGGCGATCGAAAAGCGACGGGACGATGCCAACGGCCGGTTCCGCGGCGAGTATGTTCACACGATTCCGAAAGTGAGCCCGAACGCCGAAGCGCCGCAGAAGCCCGCGGCGTCCGTACCCCGCAACGCTCAGGGGAAAAAAAAGCGTTCACGCAAACAGCAGCGGCCACCGCGATCGGACGGCAAAGGGACCGGAGTCGGCTATCGGCCTGGACGGCGCGTGTAGAGCTCTCCGCCGTTGCCGTTATTTGTACACAGCCGACAAAAGTGAGCCTGAGGCGCTAGCCGAGTTCGTTCGACGTGCAAAAAATCGGCTAGCGCCTGAGGCTCAGGGAAACGAAAATCGACTTTTGTCGGCTGGAGTCTATTTGTGGTTCGGAAGGGATCTCTTCCGCAATCGATGCGATCACGCGTGGGCGGCTTGGGGCCGCAGCGAGATCGAATAGAGGACCACAATCGATCCGATCGCCAGCAACGACCAAGGGAACCATTCGGTGGGTCGGAAGACCCGATTGGAAACGGCTGGGGCGGATGCCAGCAGGCCTGAGAACGCTTGTGCCCCCGGACCTTCTTCACCGGGTTGTGCCACGAAGGTCGCGCTGTCGATGGCGAGGCATTCCAGCCCCAAAATAATTAGGACGATGCCGATCGCAGAAAAAAAGGCACGCCACATGGTCGCAGGTCGAATCATGTTTTTTCACCTATTGCTCTGGCAGAAAAAAGTGGGCATCCGTGAAATCGCTTGGTTGCAGTCGTGCGTCCATCCCTGACCGCACCTCTCGACGTTGCGCACTCTCGCATCATCCCAAAGCGTAAGCGAGGGACGAGCTGTCGTCGCTGGTAACGCCTTCGCTCTCCGGGTGGGATCGGCAGGAAGGGGGCGATATCCCGACGAAACCGAGGCACCTGGACCAGATTCTCAGAGATCGGGCAATCCTTTTCGGAAAAGTTGTCATTTTCAGGCGCCTACTTGCGACGCCTCTGGCAGTCGGGATTTCCGTTGGGGCAGCGTTCGCCTCTCGCGCGTCGCCTATCCCGACTCGCCGATTTCCCGCCGATCCCAACGAATGTTCCGGTCCCGGTAGGGGCAAAAAAGTGGAACAGCATGTAAAATCCTGCCGCAGAAGGTATCATGAGGGCGACCGAAATCCCACAACCCGAGCTTGTCCAGCATGTCGAGACTTAGAGCCTATCCGAAAATTTGAGACACCGCGGCTAACCCGCCACGGGCGGATCTGCGACGCGAAAGCGACTCATGGATTTCGGATGCTCTCTGAGGCTCTGCGCATCGGTTCGCAGCGGTTGGTTTTACTCCCATTTTTTTGCGCAGATTCGTAAGTACTGAAAGGATCTTTTGTATGCCAAAGACAACACGTCGCGGTTTTCTCGGAACGACTTCGATGGCCGGTTTCGGTTATTTCGTCGCCGCCGGCAGTCAGCCGGTTTGGAGCAACTCAGCCTTGGAGCAAATGAATGTCGCCAGTATTGGCGTTGGTGGCAAAGGGGGGAGCGATTCCAGCAATGCCGCTTTGTTCGGAAACCCGATTGCCATTTGCGATGTCGACCGCAAGACGCTGGAATCGAAGGGAAACTCCGACAAGTTCAAAGACGCCGAGCGATTCACGGACTACCGAGAACTGTTTGCCAAGCACGGAAAGAACATCGATATCTGCACTGTCAGTACGCCTGACCACATGCATGCCCCGGTGACCCTCGAAGCGATGCGTTTGGGAATCAGTTGTTACACCCAGAAGCCGCTCACTCGCACCATCTACGAGGCTCGATTGCTCGCACAGGTTGCCAAGGATACCGGCGTTTGCACTCAGATGGGCAATCAAGGAACGGCACTCAATTCGTCCCGCGAAGCGATTGCACAAATTCAGTCGGGCGTTTTGGGCACGCTGAAGGAAGTTTACGCATGGTCCAACCGTCCAGTCTGGGCGCAGGGCCCCAATCGCCGAATGGATTTGAAGAAGTTCGAGGAACAGGCTCTGGCGGAAGTCAAGGCGGAAGAGCCCAACGCCAAGCCCGAAGAGATCGCCAAGTTGGTCAAGGAACTTATGGCCAAGAAGAAGGACGAGATCGGTCGAGCGTTGGAACAACTCGATTGGAAGAGTTGGCTTGGGGTAGCTCCGCCTCGCGAATTCTGGCCCGGTATTTATCACTCGTTCCAGCATCGTGGATGGTGGGATTTTGGCACCGGCGCCCTGGGCGATATGGCTTGCCATCAGTTGACGGTGCCATTCGCATCCTGCGAACTCCGAGATCCGGTGTCGGTGGTTGCCAAAACCACGGGGCATGACTTCGATAGTTTCCCATCAAGTTCGATCATCAAGTTCGAGTTTCCAGAGACCAAGAATCGTCCTGCGATTCCATTCTGGTGGTACGACCGCAAGGGGAACAGGCCAGAACCGAAGGTCTTCGCAAAATGGGGAATCGAAAAGGTTTCCGACAGCGGTGTGTTGGTGGTCGGCGAGAAGGGTGCCTTCTACAGTTCGGACGACTACTGCGGCGTTTATGAGCTTCGGGGCGTCGAGAAAGTCAAAGTCGACTTCGAGCCAGCAGAAGACAAGGGCAAGGGGAACGACGTCAACAACATGTTCGAATTGTTCCGCGCCAAGATGGCTGGCGACCCGATGATCGCCAAGTCGAACTTCATCAACCGAGCTGGTCCGCTCACCGAAACCATTTTGCTAGGGAACCTCGCCGTTTGGGCTGCCGCGAAGGGTGCAGCCAATAATGAAATGGGCGACTGGGGCGAGAAGGTGGAATGGGATGCGAAGAATCTCAAGGTGACCAACCTGGCTTCGCTCAAGACACCGCGAGTCGCTGACTTGATCAAGCCTACCTACGCGCCAGGTTACCGCTTGGATTAGTCCCTCGAGAGCAACTTGCTCATCGATGAAATCAGACAACTTCCAGCAGAGCCGCACAAGGTTTTGCTGGAAGTTTTGTTTTGGTGGACATCGTGAAACCGTCGCTGTCCAAACCACTTGCTTCGATTAGAATGAGGCCGTCGCATGGAAATGACACCGCCGACAAAAGTGACCGACAAGAGTGAGCCTGAGACGCTAGCCGAATTCGTTCGACATGCACAAAATCGGCTAGCGCCTCAGGCTCATGGAAACGAAATTTGACTTTTGTCGGCAGTGTCGAAAATGGATCGAGACAGATCGTCAAGAAAAAGGCTTTCGACTTATGAGTTTCCCGGTTAAAGTTCGTCGAACGTTTGGGAGTTGTCTCCTCACGCTAGGCGTTGTTTTCATCGTTCACACAGCAGGATTACCCGGTCAAGCTGTTGCTCAAGAAAACAAATCGGCAACCGTGGACTCGGGACCGGCCTTGGCGGATGCGAAGGATGTCGCGGCGGCCCAGGCCCGATTGAAAGCCCTGGGAAACACCGCCAAAGCGATTCTCGATGCCAACGGAAAGCTTGTTGAAATCGTCATTCAGGACGGCTCGGAAGTCACCGCGGAGGATCTTGAGTTGTTCGGTCGACTCAAGGACTTGAAGAAGCTTCAAATCTTCAACTGCCGCGATTTGAACGACGCCATGGTTTCCAATCTGGTTGGGCTCGGCAAGCTCGAGACACTCGCCCTCACCAATACGGTGATTACCGACGAAGCGGTGCAAACGATTACGAAAGCATTTCCTGACCTCATCGAGTTGGATTTGTCCTCCAACACGAATATGACCAGTTCCGCGATGAGGATCATAGCGACGCTGACAAAATTGCAGCGGTTAACGCTCATTCAAAACCGTTTCAACGATCTGAGCGCGAGGCGACTCGCGAAATTGGAAGATCTGCGAGCGCTCGACTTGCGAGGCAATATGGAAGCGGGCGATATGTCGCTCGAGGTGATCGGCAGTCTGCCGAAGCTTACGTCGCTTAAGCACCGCAGCACGGCGGTGACTGATTACGGACTTGAGCAGTTAGCCAAAAGCCAGACGATCAGTTCACTCCTGTTGCAGGATTTTGTGATCACCAGCGAATCAGGAAATCACCTTGCGAAACTGAACAAGTTGACTTCGTTGGAAATGTTTCGATGTCAAGGGTTTGGTACCGAAGGGGTGCTGGCGCTGAAAGGGATGAAACTCAATCGACTCACCTTGCGAGACCTTCCGAACATCAATGATTCGGCACTTGAGGTGCTCAAGGACTTGCCTTCACTCAAGCGATTGTACATCCATGAGATCACCTCGGTTGGCGATGAAGGGTTCGAGAATCTGGCAGCGGCCAAGTCGCTTGAAGTTTTGGATCTATGGAGCCTCCCGAAAATGACCGACAAAACCGTGGACATCATCGCCATGTTGCCGAACCTCAAGGAGCTTTCGATCCGCGAAACGAGTGTCAGCGAAGCATCGGTGGTAAAGATCCTTGCGATGCCCAAATTGCAGTCGTTGACCTTCAAAAACAACGGGTCGTTGTCCGAGGAAAACGCAGCCAAACTCAGGGCGAAGAAGTGGGCCAAATTGGATCTCGGTTCGCCGGGCGCAAAGGAATCGGATCCGCAATAACACGCCTTCGACTGCGCGGTTTGAAGTTTCGCTTTCCGGGGTGATCGCAACCCGAAGCGTAAACGTGGGATGGATTTGCGAGGCTCTTGAGGTCTTCCCTCGCTTGTCCCCCTGAGGGAAAACCTCCGCATCCTCGCAAAAATTCTCCGAAAAATCACTACAGCAAGGGGCGATTCGACGCACTTCGCGTTTTGCATGAACTTCGACCCATGACATTTCGGGGTTGCCGCACTACTATGATTCGCGTCCGTTTTTTCGCCTCATTCCCTCGATTAGACCTGAGATGACAAACAAGAAATCGAGAGCTTTCGAAAGCTGGGTGATTGGTCTGTTCCTGCCCATGACAGTCGTCCTGCTGGGAGTAATGAGTTTTCTCTATTTAGGCAAACAAAAGCCGAAGCAGGTCGGCGAGGATCCCTCGGATCCTCGCGTGCAACTAGTCAAGATGCCGATAGCCGGTATCGATTCGGTGCGTTCGTTTCAAGGGCTTGAGACTCTCGATATTTTGATTTCCGGGACGGTGGTTCCGTTTCGGCAGATCACCCTTGCTTCCGAGATCGCAGGTCGCGTGCAGTTCAAAAGTGAGGATTGTCGAATCGGTCGATTCGTCCACGCGGGGGACCTCCTGTTTCGGATCGATCCCAAGGATTACGAGTTGGAGGTCGAGCGGTTGAGCGCTTTGCGGGAATCCGAGTACGCGCAGCAGCATGAACTCGACCAGGAATTGGCCAACGCCAATCGATCGCTGAACCTGGCAAACGAGGAATTGGCGCTTCAGGAAAAAGAGTTGGCCCGCATTGAATCGCTTGGTTCCGGTTTTGTCAGCGAGACCGAGATCGCCCAAACGCGTCGAGCTCGGATTGCTGCGGCCAATCAGGCCGTGACGATCCAAAATCAATTGCGGTTGCTCGAGACCCGCCGCACGCGGATCGAGTTGGCGGAGCGGCTGGCAGGCACCCAACTGGAGCAAGCCAAGGCCAACCTCGCGAGAACCGAAATCAAGTCACCGATCGCGGGAGTCATCGTCAGCGAATCGGTTCAGGAGGACTCGTTCGTACAGAAAGGGGCTCCTCTGTGCCTCATCGAAGACACCGAACGCGTGGAGGTGTCATGCAACTTGAGGACGGATCAGTTGTTGTTGATCCTCGATCAGGTCGACGAAAAGACGGCTGGAGATGCCTCATCGCGGGTCGTGAGGTCGGCTAGTTACGAGCTGCCCAGGACACCGGTTGAAATTTCGTACCGAGTGACGGATCGCGAAGAAGTTGTGTACCAATGGAACGGCCATCTCAGTCGGTATGAAGGTTTGGGGCTGGATGCGCAGAGCCGAACGGTCCCTGTGCGAATCACGGTCGATAATCCTCGCGACGTCCGACGCAACGGCCAAAGGATCGACGAGGACGGAAATGGCGGCCTGCCGGCTCTCGTCCGTGGAATGTTCGTCGATGTTGCGATCAGGACTAAGCCAAAACGTTCTCTCGTGCTGGTCCCCAAGTTGGCACTGCGACCCGGCGGCCAAGTGTGGCGATTCGATTCGGACCCAGCCATGCTCGTTTCGAAGACGTCATCGCAAGAACCTGGCTCGGGCACGGGATCACCGAGACCGGAATCACCGAAGGAGGAGGGTATTCGGCTGAGCGATTGGGAGGTGGGCCGCGTGAAGATTCTGAGCGGCGTGAATTCGATCAGCCTGGTGAAGGTCCCCGAGGCCGGCAATGCGGAATTTTGGGTTGCGGAATCCAACGAGAGTCTGGTTCCTGGGATGCGCACGATTGTTTCGCCCTTAGCCAACATCGTGGGCGATGGAAACGACCGGGTTCGGATATCGCTCGGCGGAAATCGTTAGGAGAACACGCGAAATGAATACGGCGATTCGCTGGGCGGTCAAGCACATGGCGGGGGTCAATTTCCTCGTCTTCGCGGTTTTGGTCGGAGGGTTATTCAGCTTCTTCGGCATGCGCCGCGAAACGTTCCCCGAGTTTCAGCTCGAGGTCATTCTGGTGACTGTTCCGTATCCCGGAGCGACACCGGACGAAGTTGAGAGCGGTATCTGTCAAAAGATCGAAGAGGGCGTGCAGTCGATCTCGGGCATCAAGAAGCTGACTAGCATCTGTCGAGAAGGTGGAGGCTTTACGTTGGTACAACTCGAGTCCAACGTGAAGGATGTCCAAAAAGCGTTGTCTGAAGTCCGCTCGGCTGTCGATCGAATTTCGGTCTTCTTCCCGGTTCGGAGCGAGAAACCGACGGTCGAGCAAATCACTTTCCGCGTTCCGGCGATCCGAGTGGCAGTTGTTGGCCCCGCGAGCGGAGACAGCGGGACCGAGCAGCGGCTTCGCGCCTTGGCCGAGAACATTCGCTCTCGATTGATCGAGTTACCCAACGTCTCTCAGGCCCAGATCCAAAACGTCAAACCCTTCCAGATCGATGTTGAGATCAGCGAAGATACGCTTCGAAAGTATGGGATCACTCTTTCCCAAGCCGCATCGATGATTCGCAAGGAGAATCTCGAGATGCCCAGCGGCCAGCTCAAGAGCGATGGCCAAGAGATTCTGCTGCGCGGCAAGAACAAGCGCGAGATTGGCGAGGACATCGCTCAGCTACCGTTGATTATGCAACCCAACGGAGTTGTGCTGAAGGTCGGCGACGTCGCACGCGTTCGCGACGACTTCGAAGATGTCTCGGCCCTCAACGAGATCAACGGTCGTCCCGCTTTGGTCATTACCATCGAACGGACCAGCTCCGAGGATCTGATCAGCATTTCCGAGGAGGTTTCGGCGTTCGTGAAAACGCTCGAGGTTCCCGACGGCTACAACGTGATCGCATGGGGGGACGAGAGCCTCGATGTTCGCGACCGTTTGCGGATGTTGCGCGAGAATGGATTGCAGGGAGGGATCATCGTTTTCTTGCTGCTCGCGATGTTTCTCAATTTGCGGCTCGCGTTTTGGGTTGCGATGGGAATCCCGATCAGCGTTATGGGAGCCGGAATCGGTTTGTATGTGATGGGCGATACGCTCAACATGCTTACCATGTTCGCGTTCTTGATGGCGGTTGGCATCGTCGTGGATGATGCCATCGTCATCGGCGAGAATATTTATGCCCATCGTTTGATGGGGAAATCGAATCTGCAGGCGGCCATCGATGGTGCATCGGAAGTGCTTCCCAGTGTTTTCTCGAGCGTCGCGACCACGATCATCGCCTTCATGCCGCTGTTTTATGTCTCTGGAGTGATGGGGAAATTCATCGCGGTGATGCCCGCAGCGATTATTTTGATGCTGACCATTTCGCTCGTGGAAGCGTCCATCGCGCTCCCGGGTCACCTGTCGCACGAGCCGGAGCATCAATCGGAGACGCTTCTCGGAAAATTCTGGCGCGTTGTGTCCCAGCCCCTGTGGATTGCGGAACGATTCTTCGATCGCGTTTCCAAGGTTTGCAATGGCGGATTGGATTGGTTCGGAGACCACTTCTATCTTCCGATGCTCAAAATTTTTCTGCGTCATCCCTTGCTCCCAATGGCGCTCGCGGTCGCTGTGGTGCTGTTTGCAGTGGGACTCGTGCGTTCGGGCAAAGTCCCATTCGAATTCTTCCCCAGTTTGGACGGCAAGACGATCATCGGCCAAGTGGTTTATCCTGACGGAACACCGGTATCGGTGACGACCGAATCGGCCCGCCGCATGGAGCAAGCGCTGCGCGAGATCAGCGAGAAGATCGCCGCCGACGAGGCGCGACGCGGAGTCAGCAAAACACCGGAACCCGCGGAGCCAACCGCGCCTCGCGGTCCCGTGATGCTGACCTACCTCCAAGTGGGGTCCGTTACCTCAGGGAATGAAGGGGCAGGAGATCGTCAATCGGGTTCCCACGTTGCCCAAGTCCAAGCCGAATTGCACGAGGCGACGATGCGCAATGTGACGAGCCAGCAGTTGATCCAATTGTGGCGACAGGCGGCAGGTGTATTTCCAGGCGCGGAACGGGTGAACTTCCAGTCTGAAAACATCGGGCCAGGCGGCAAGCCACTCGAGTTCAAAATTCTCGCTCCGCGCGATAACGTGGCGGAATTGGAACTGGCGGTTGAGGCTGCCAAGTCCACGCTTGCCCAGTATGCAGGTGTCTACGATATTCGCGACGACTCGAATCCTGGGAAAACGGAATTTCAATTCACGATCAAGGATCGGGCCAAGTCGCTCGGGATTCGGCAAGAGGATTTGAGTGAAGCGATCCGAGCCGCATACTACGGCGCCGAGGTCCAACGCTTGCAGCGAGATCGTCACGAGGTCAAGGTGATGGTTCGCCATCCCTCCGAAGAGCGACGCTCCCTTGCTAGTTTCCAAGATCTGAGGATCCGCGGGGCCGATGGAGTGGAGCGTCCTTTGGCCGAGCTAGCGGAAATCAAAGTCACCCGCGGCTACTCCGAAATCAATCGGCTCGATCAGCTCCGCGCAATCACCGTGTCTGCGGAACTGGATACCGGCAAGGCGAACGCAGCCAGTATCGCTTCGGATCTCAAGGCCAAACTGGTTCCTGACTTGGTTGCCAAATACCCGACGCTCCGGTTCCGATGGGAAGGTCAACAGCAAGAGACCGCCGAGTCGTTCAACAGTTTGGTAATCGGTTTTGCCATTGCGATGATGGCCATGTATCTGTTGCTGGTCTTTGAATTCCGTTCTTATCTCCAACCGTGGATTGTTCTCGCCATCGTCCCGTTTGGAATGGTGGGAGCTATTTTTGGGCATGGCCTTATGGGATTGCCACTGACCCTTTTCAGCATGTTCGGGATGGTGACACTGGCAGGGGTCGTGGTCAACGATTCGATCGTCATGGTGGATTTCATCAATCAATGCTTGGCCAAGGGAATGTCTGTGAACGAGGCGTTGTTGACGGCAGGTTCCCGGCGTCTGCGGGCGATCTTTTTGACCAGCGTGACCACGGTGGCAGGGTTGCTGCCAATGCTGCTCGAGAAATCGTTGCAGGCGCAAGTATTGATCCCGATGGCGACTAGTCTATCATTCGGACTGATCGCGTCGACGGCGCTCGTGTTGTTCGTCGTGCCACTTTTGTATCGCCTGTATGTCGCGCTGACGTTCACCGAAGCCCAGATGGCTGGTCATGCCCGAGGAGAGTCCCGGGAGGAGATGCCGACCTCCAGTGCGACTGCAACACCGCAGCTCGCGACGGGTGCCTCCTAAGGGTGATCGTCCCAAAATCCAGACAGCCGCGGCCCGCGCCGTGACGGCTAATGGTTCTCGGAAATGGCTTTCAGGGCGTGCCATTCCTGGCGTTGCATGTCATCAGTGTTTTTCTGCGGGTGGACTTGCGGCGGCCGCGGCTTTGTCTTTCTCGGCCAGGCCGATCGCTTCCTGATCGAGGGCCTTGGTGTTCACCAGGCGCTGCACCTTGGACTCCGCGGATTCATGCATTTCCTTGAGAAGGAATACCTCGACGCGGGAATCGTTTTGCTGTTTTGAATCGTCGTCCGAGATCCGGGGCTCGGAACTTCCCGCTTGGCTTAGCCGGATCCGATGCGGATCGATGCCTTGGTTGATAAGAAACTCCATGACAGCGAGCGAACGCATGTAGGAAATCGTGCAGGCATCGAGGTTCGCTTGTAGCGATTTGCTGCCACTGGCGGCGGTATGGCCTCGAATCTCAATCCGAAATTGATTCCCCTCCAATTCAGGCAACAGTTGAACCAAATCCTTTTTCGCGGGTTCGTTCAGCGTGGTGGAGTTGAGATCGAACGGGAGAATCTTTCCGATATTGGATCGATCCCCTTCATCGGTCATCTTGCGCGAGACGGATTCGTTTTCCGAGTTCTTGGGGCCTTTCGCCCGGATGACCTTTCGCGTGCCGTTTCCGGCATTGTTGTTCTGAATCAGAGACCGCGAGTCGCTACCCGCAAAGCGTTTTCCGCCAGGATTTCGGAAATGATCAGCTACCGCCTTGCGCAGATCTTCACTCTGGCTGGTCAACCACATCACCATGAAGAACGCCATCATGGCGGTCACAAAGTCTGCGTACGCGACCTTCCATGCACCACCTCCTTTGCCACCCATCCTTTACGCGCCCCCAGATTCGACGGTTTTGAATAACTTCTCAAGATTCTCGGATGACGGTCGAACATCATGTTCGAGACCTCGACGCCCTGTTTCGATCGCCATCTTGGGTTGCATGCCGTTGAAGAAGTTCTGGAGTACCTGGCCGATGGTTTTGAAGTAGGTCGTTTCGGCATGGCCGATGATTTCCATTTTTCCAACCAGTGGCGCGATGAAGCCATACGAAGCGAGAATCCCGAGAAAGGTTCCGACAAGCGCCGCGCCGACCTTGTGGCCGATTTCCTCGGGTGGACCGTCGATGTGCCCCATCGTGATCACGATCCCGAGAACTGCGGCCACGATTCCGAAACCTGGAAGCGCGTCGGCCGTCTTGCTGAGCACGCCGATCGGGTGGTGGTGTTCATCGTTCATCGCATTGATTTCGATATCCATCAAGTTGCCGATGTCTTCGGGCCGGATGGAACCGTCGATCACAGGGCTGAATGCTCCCTTGATAAACTCGGTCGCGTGATGATTCGCAACCAGTTTAGGATATTTGGAAAAGACGGAACTCTTGTGGGGATCGGAGATGTGGGACTCGAGGGCCAGCAATCCATCGCGGCGTGCAATTCGGAACAATTCGTACAAGGCGCAGAAAGTCTCTTCATAGGTTTTCACGCTGTAGGGACTTCCCTTGATCGCTTGAATCATCCCCTTGACGAGATTCTTGAGCACGCTGGTCGGGGACATAATGATCAAAGCCCCGAGCGATGCACCGCCGATGGTGAGAATCTCAGATGGGTGGATCAGGGATTCCACGTGGCCGCCGGCCCACATGAATCCCCCCAAGACACATCCGGTTACTACCAAGCAACCTAAAATTACAACCATTTTTCTTCCTCGGGATGGAAAATCACCTGTCCGATCTATATAGGTCGCTCGAGGTGCGTTTCCGGGATTTCACCTCTTTGTGTCGAGGAAGCCCGAGTCAGGATCGGCAAGGTGTGCGGGCCGTTCCGGTGGTGACGATTGTAACTGCTGCGGAAGAGCCAGAATCCAACGATCGCGCGACCATCGGTCCGACTCGCACATGGGTACCGACTGCAGCGGAAAAGAAGGAATCTCTCGGACGACCGCCATCGCCCAAGGTCGTTGGGACCAATGGATCGCCTCGACGTCCCGATCTTCGCGATTTTCCGCCGTGGTGGCAGGTGCGACGGAGGAACGAGCCAGTGCGGCGGGCTCCTGGGACGGATCGGGCAGGAGGCTGACCAGCGGGATAGCAATCTCGGCAGACCAGGATTCCTGGTCTTGTGCCACCGCGATGTACCATTCCGGGTTCCACCACGACATGTCGTTGCACTGATCGAGCGTTTCCCCGTCGATGTCCCAGGCGAATTCGAACCACGTCGCGTAGTCCCGGTCCAGATCCAATCGAAATCGCAGATGGTCTTTGTTGCTGTCGAGCGCATCGCGCCGTCGCTGGTTGCCGGGGGGCGGAGTCGTGCGGCTGCGCGACTCGGAGCCTGGAATCGCGGAATGCTTGCGAGAACGGCTGTGCAGAAACAAAAACTCCTGATCGCGCGCGATACGCAAGTGTGTCGTACTTTTCCCATCGAGCCAGGGAGACGCCAATTCGAGTACGGTCGACTCCGACCAGCAATTCTCATCGTCCTTGCCATCTAAAAAAGGCCTGGAGGAGATCCAGGGAATCCTGAACTCGGATGATGCATTCGCTGGTGAACTAGAGAGACGCTGCTCTTGATCGAGGATTTGGGACCAGCCTGAGTTTCCGGGGTGCTTCGGAGGCCAATAGAGGTTGTCCTTCATTTCTTCCGATGGTGTTTCGCGAAGCAATGCCTTGGATCGATAACGGGAAGCGATCAGCCATGCCCACTCCGGTTCTGTCCGATGCGACTGCCAGGATTCGGGCCAGCGCGCCAGCAATCGCGAGAAGGATGCGAGTCCTCGCAACCTGGCGATTGGTGTGATGCGTCCGGAGAGTTCGTAAGATGCTTGAATCACCGGATTCCCGGTCGCGAAAGGAGACGATTGCGAATTGGCTGAACTTTTGGCCGATTTCGAAGGGTTCGTTTTCGTCGCCTCGATCGCAATCCATTGATCTTGAATCAAGCGGTGCACCTCGGGACTGCCAAAATGGGTCATCAATTCTCGGTATGCAAGCTCCGACATGGAACCTTGCCCATCGCGCTCGATGATCATGGTCAATGCGGAATTCCAACGATGCCAATTTCCAGCGCGCCGAGCGCTGAGCGCCATATCCCAGAGGAGATGGAGCAGTACGTCATTGGGGAGCTCTTTGGCAAACTCCGATAGGGCGTCATCCCAGGCGCTCTCTGTCCATACTTCGGAGCCTCGCGTACTGAATAGTTGCGCTGCCTTGGATGAAGCATTGGCGGCCGCCATCAGACTTGACACTTTACGCTTGTACTTTTTTCGATCCGTGAGAAGAGTTTCGGGACCGAGAATCATTCCATCCAACGGGGACTTGATGGTGACCGTTCTCTGGGTCGACATTCGATACGTCGCCTGGTGGCCGTTTCGGGCAAGCTCAAGGTTGGCCGTACTCTCGAGGAAACGCACGGGCGAGAGAGCTTCGCTGAGCAAAACGTTGCTCGAATTCAGCAACATCGTTGGGGCAAAAGCGAGGCCGCCCGATTCTTTGCCCCGCAGCAGCAGACGCTGGGCGTTCCATTCCGGGATCTCGATCCCGCTCGTTGGACTGAAGCATCGGAAGGTCGGTGAGGCAGCCAATCGCATCGCTTGCTGCGTCGCTACCGCAGCGGCGGCCTGCAGGGAATCCTTGGCCTGGGTGTCCTCTGCGATGATCAAATCGGGGCGAGTCGTCCGGATCTCGAGAACCAATCTTCGAATCAGTTCGTTTTGGTTGGGATCGGCGGATTGATAATACCCTAAATCGGTCGCTCGAATTACATTTCGTAAATCCCCCACAGGGAATTCCATCAAGACGCGAGAGCGGTCCAATCCGATTTGCCGGCCCGCCTCCATCAGACGTTCTTCCCACTCCGGTCGATGGCCTTGGACTCCCTGGAGGTCCTGGCGATGGATGACGAGCGCCGCGGCTCGTCGTTGGGATTCGTGGGTCACATAAGCCAATGCATCCCACGCCGTACTCGCTTCGGTAGCAGCGATCGCCTGACAAGCAACGCGCTCGCCGCTGTGATGGCTGTCGATCCAAGCTTTACCGCCATTGCGGGATATCTGAATCCGCCCATATTCGCCGCATGCTACGAGCACGTCATCATCCAAGGCGTGAATGCCCGCCAGGCCCGTCAAGCTTCGGGCTGCACAGACCGCCCAATGTCGGCCCGCATCCTCGCTGTACCATACCACGCAACCTGGTTCACCCACGAGCCAGATCCGGGAGCCGCGCACCACGGCGTCTCTCAACTGAATCAGCGCATGATCCCGATCATCACCCGGCAAAAGGATCCTCGACCATTCGGAACCATTGGCGGAGAAGAGCAGTTGTCCATAATCCCCACCCAGCCACCAACCTGTGTCAGTAACGCGACAGAACCGCAGCGGGCGAAAAGGATCGACCTCCAACGCGGCTCTTTGGTATTCCATGCCGTCCACGGAAAAATAGACCGCTCCAGTGCGATCGATGACGATCGTTTTCCCTGCTCCGTCCATCGCAGCGCATCGCAGATGACCGGACGGAGTCGGACGTGCGCTCCAGGTCTTGCCACCATCAGTGGTTTCAAAGAACGACGATTGCCAATGGTCCGACCAATCACCCCACGCAATCCAATGCCGATACCCGACTCGCTGCATGCCCAACAGTCGAGGCAATCCAGCGGCCGCAACACGTGACCATGTCCTGCCATCGTCGCTTGTCAGTTCGACCACGCCTTCGCTGCGGCCCGTGATGGAATCGATTCGTCCGCCGACAATCAAACCACCTCGAGGTCCATCGCTCAGCGAATCCGGCGAATCAAACCCGACGGCGAAATAAGTGAACGCGCCCCGCGCGGTTACAGATCGCCAAGTTTTCCCGCCATCTTCTGATCGAAGGACCAGTTCCCGCTCACCGACGGCGATCGCGCGGTCGAGATCGAGCAGGACGCATGCGTGGAGTCCGCCATCGGCGATCCCCGGCGGCCCTTCCGTGGCATGCGAGTGAGTCGGCCATGCGATCCATACCCATGCAAATGCCCATCGCAGCGCCCACGAAATGACCCGGCGCAGCAATTCCGCACCTTGAGCACGAACTGGATTCTCCCCCCGATCGATTGCCACGGCATCCTTCCTTGAACGCTGCTTTCAGAACGATCCTCTGCGTAAGATAGGAAAAATGGCTGGTGCGCCGCTAGTGGGAATTCCGCGGGTTATCCCCTCCATTTCCCATCTTGAGAATGCCGGGTCCTTCTCGTGCCTCGAAATAAAAGCCGAAGGGCGCGAGCCCTCGGGTCGGAAGTGAGGCAGACATGGCGGTGTGGGAGTACGCTTCAACCCGGATGCTTACGCATCTCGGCTAATATCTGTCGCACGATTGGGCCGATGCGAGCTTCGATTCATCACGGCTGCGATTTATCGATCGGCAAGTCGTCGGCGAATCGTTTCACCGTAGGGAGTCCCGTCTCGATCGGCTCGTTGACCATCATCCAAGAAAACTCATACTCCACTGTATCGACACCACAAATCAATGTCGCTTTCGAGGGAAGCATCAGGTTGAAGGCCTTCTTGTATTCCACGGTCCATTTCTTATACTGAGGATCTCGTCGATCACCCGTTGGCTCATACCCATGCTTCAGCATCTTGATGCGTATGCCATCCTTGATTTCTGCCTCGATCTCGAGGTTTGGGTACTCTTTAACGACCAAACCGTCTTTCGTATTCCTAAACTCTTTTTCGGTCCCAGTTTTATCCCAACTGGAGATATTGGTAGCGACCGTTTCAAACCGATCACCGAGGTCACCACAAAACGAGAAGCCGACGATTCTCCAATCCAGGAAGGTTTGAAGCTGTACCTGTTCGCCTTCCGGCACTTTGTGGTGATAGATCTTTCTGTTCCGATTGCTCCCATAGATTTCAAGATCCTCAGTGTGTCCACTGAGCCGCCAAGACTGGATAGCGCCGCTTTCGTTACGATCGATGCGAGCCACCACTTCATGGTTGCCGATCTCCGAAAACTCATGGATCCAGGTAAGATTGTCAAATCTGGTCCCTTTGATTGGCGTCTGGTGGATGTATAGGCGATAAGTCACCACTTTGGCCTTTTCTTGGCTCAGGCGATTGGCCAGTTGCGAAAAGGACCATTGCTGCGCGTTCGCCGGACGGAACATCGCCATGGCAATCCCACATCCAAGCAACATGGCAAACAGCGTCGAACGATGGAAGGATTTCATTTTCGCACTCACTTTTGGCCAATGGCTCATCCGAAGAATTAGTGGGTAAAAACACTTCTGACGGATGGTAGAAGCAGGACGTTGGATTTTGCGCATTACTCGGAAAACGAGCCTTGATGGAGCGTAAGAGCGCCGGGGGCTACCGAGGCAGTCCCTGGCTCGTCTTCCGTCTACCGTGGCGCTCGAGTTGGTTCCCACCAGAGCTTTATCCTCCACGGCAGCACTTCAATGTTATCGAATTCGATTTGGGGTCGCAATTAGAACAAGGAAAGCATCTTGAGCTCGTATCGGTAGAATGAGGTTTACCACAACTTCATCACACCAACCTCGGGCATCAAGATGCAACGAAAGACTATCCTCAATCGCGTGGAAAAGCAAAAGGGCATTGTATATTCCGAGGCGAGCATGACGAAAGCAGGCGAGATCGAGTTCTCGTTGCGGCCTCG
>Ga0315901_10004368_pt1 | contig 17667 bp, 17 predicted proteins | sample LakEriMetagenome_10_FD_203761 | JGI IMG/M metagenome (GOLD analysis project Ga0315901, IMG submission 203761) | Freshwater fungal communities from buoy surface, Lake Erie, Ohio, United States - Buoy 2 MA116 | ecosystem: Environmental > Aquatic > Freshwater > Lake | place: USA: Lake Erie, Ohio...
AGTCGATTTTCTCGGGTAAGACGTTTGTATGAGTTCATAGTTTCTTTGTTTTTTTATTTACAATCTATGAACTCGTCTTTTTTATTTGTTAACTTTAATTAAATTAATTGGTAAGTGGAAACTGCCGAAAAACAGGAAGAAGATATTCTATTTCTTGTTGATAATTAGTTCTGGGCTTGACTATATAACTTATAAAGTCTGAAGTTTTTATCTCGTTTAAGCTGATATGTGTCATTTGCTGGCTATTATTTGGACTGCTATAATAGCATTTTAATGGACTTTGAATCAAAAATTCTTAAAAATGACAGTTTTCCCTTGCTTTTGGGGCCTTGTGTGATCGAATCTGAGGCTCTTCTCTATGAAATTGCTCGCAAGCTAGAACAAATTTTCCAAAAACTTAATCAAGAAGATCTTATGGATGGGGTGGTCCCGGTTTTTAAGGCTAGTTATGATAAAGCTAATCGAACTTCTATTCATAGTTTTCGCGGCCCGGGTTTAGAAGCGGGTCTTAACGCTCTTGCCAAAATAAAAGCGGATTTTGGGTTTCCTGTGGTTTCTGATGTGCATGAGATTAATCAAGTAAAAGAATCAGCAGAAGTGCTGGATATAATTCAGATACCAGCTTTTTTGTGTCGTCAAACGGATTTGGTGGCAAGCGCCGCTAGTACCGGAAAAGTTCTCAATATCAAAAAGGGACAGTTCTTATCCCCGCCCGAAATTAAAAATATCGTCGATAAGTGTAAAGAACTGAATAATCATAAGGTGTTTATTTGCGAGCGAGGAAATAGTTTTGGGTATAATAACCTTGTTGTGGACATGAGAATGTTCGAGCAAGCTCGTCAAATGGGCATTAGGACTGTGTTTGATGCCACCCACTCTTGTCAAATGCCTGGAGCTGGTGGAGATCGCTCGCTGGGTAATTCACATTTCGCTCCTATTTTGGCGCGTGCGGCTGTTGCTGCTGGAGCGACAGGTTTGTTTGCAGAGACTCATCCTAATCCTAGTGAAGCTCTTTCTGATGGCCCTAACATGATTCCATTATCTAATCTGGAAGAGGCTTTAAGAGACGTGCTTTTAGTCAGAAAGCTTTTTTTGAATAATAAAAAAGAAACTCTAGTATGAAAATTTTAATAACGGGCTCTAGCGGTTTTGTCGGTAGCCAGCTTTATAGTTTTTTTTCTCACTATAGCCACGATGTAGTCAGGCTAATTAGACCAGGCTCTAGAACCCACTCGGGGACTTGTATCCAGGCTGACCTAGAAAATAACAAGATAAATCTTGCCGATCTAGAGGGTTTTGATGTGATTATTCATCTGGCTGGTGAGAATATTACTGATAAAAAATGGACAGAAAAACAAAAGAAAAAAATATTTGATAGCCGGGTTTTAAGTACTAAGAATCTTGCTGAAGCTATTGCTAAGCTAGAAAATCCGCCTAAGCTTTTTATTAGTGCGTCTGCTATTGGTTATTACGGTGATAGACCAGATGAATATATAAATGAATCTAGCGTCAGTATAAAAGGTGATTTTCTGGCTGATACCTGTAAAGAGTGGGAGCTTGCTACTCAAGCGGCTTCTAGTAGAGGTATTCGCACTATTAATGCGCGTTTTGGACTAGTTATCGGGGATGGCGGAGGAATAGTCTCTAACCTTAAGCCAGTTTTTAATTTTGGATTGGGCGGGGTGATTGGCTCAGGGAAGCAATTGATGAGCTGGATTGCTATAGATGATCTAGTTTATGCGATAAATTATATTATTCACAATGAAAGTATCTCTGGTCCTGTTAATTTTACGGCTCCTAAATCTGTTACTAATCAAGAATTTACGACCTGTTTCGCTAAGCTTCTTTCAAGACCAATGTTTATGCATATTCCAAGCTTCGCTCTCAAGATGGTTATGGGCGAGATGGCAGATTCTTTACTGTTAGCCAGTTGTCGCGTTAAACCTAATAAGCTTATAGAAAACGGTTATGAATTTGCTTATCCAGAGATACAAGACGCTCTAAAACTAGCATTAAATAAGGCTTAGAGACCTAAGTAATTATCATATTCATCTCTAAGAAGCATAATCCACTGCGGCAGTGCAAATCCAAAAATAGTAGATCTAGATTGAGTTTTTAAAATTGGTCTATTGATTATAATATCCTCAATTAGCCATATCGAGCGCATCTTATAGATGTTTTCGCGAGCTAGCTTTATGTATTTGGTCGCTTGTTTTATGTCATTAGATTTTACACTGCCAACGGCAAGTGCCTTATAGGCGCTTGCTAATGCGTAGTGATCAAGCGTGTTGGGGAATAATTTGGTTTTGCTTTTGTTAATGACAAGCCAAGCTAGAGTCTCTGCTTGCTTGAGACTTTCTTGGGAATTGAGCTCAAGTAAGTAATCCATCTGGGTAGGAAAATAAATGATATTAGTTACTTGGTTGATTTCATCTATGATCTGAGCTTCTTGCCTATCTGATCCATTTTTATAATTTTCTATATTTTTAATTAGTTTAATATGTTTGTCCGCTGGGGGATTGGGTTTTACGCGATCAAACTCTTGAGTGAAATAATAAATTTGATTGGAGATGTTTTCTAGATTTTTTGATTTTGGGTATTTTTTTTGGGCAAAATTTAAAAACACTTTTAGCTCATCAATTTTACCGTCTACTAAAAGCGAGATCGCGTAATAATGAGAATTTTCTTCACTCAGATCCCATTTTTTACGTTTTATATAGTCTTTATCAAAAAGATTAATTACCTCCTCAATGTTGGATTGTAATAAAAGATCTCTAATTTTTTCTGAATCTGGCTCTGCAAGTGCTTTTGGCACGCATGAAAAAAATAACACTAAAATTAGTAATAAAAAAATTTTATATTTTGAAGAGTCTCTCGGCATTTTTGGTGCTTATCTCAGCAATTTGCTCATTACTAAGAGCATAACATTGAGCCAAAACTTCTGCTATATATCTAACAAAACTGGGTTCGTTTCTTTTGCCTCTAAATTGTTGTGGAGCTAAAAATGGACAGTCAGTCTCCACTAAAACCCGCTCTATATCTAGCTTGCCAGCTATTTCTCTAAAATGAGTGTTTTTATTATATGTTAAAACTCCAGACCAAGAAATATAAAAGCCCATATCAATAGCTTGCTGAGCAAATTCTAAATCTCCTGTATAGCAATGTAAAACTCCGCTATTAGCATTTTTATTATTAGGATAATGATCCTGAAGAATTTTAAGTGTATCTTGCCAAGCATCTCTGGTGTGTACAATGAGAGGTAGATTGTATTTTTTAGCTATTAAAATTTGTTTTATGAAAATTTCCCGCTGTTTTTTTTGATCCTCATCAGAGCTTACATGGTAATAGTCCAAACCCGCTTCCCCAATAGCTTTTATAAATTGTTTTTGTTCTTGATTATTTAAGGCTGTTTCTATAAAATCAGTGGCTGTTTCTGTCCAAGAGCCAAATTCTGTAGGATGCACGCCTATTGCTGAAAATATTTTTATACAATTATCGCCTTGATATTTTTTGGCAAGCTCAATTAAGGTGTTAAGCTCGTCTAAGTTACAGCAAGGATGAATAAGTTTTTTGATTCCTGCTTGGAAGGCTCTAGTTAAAACTTCGTCTCTATCAGGGTCATAAGCTTCAAAACAAACATGGGCGTGAGTGTCAATAAGTTGCATTTTAATTACCAAAACGTCCGTGTTTAACCCATCTCAATATATGTTTAGTGTCGATTCCAGTTTTGTGGGATAATTCTTCAGGCAGCATTTTTTCTCCGAATTTCATGCAGTTTTTTGCTTGAGTGTATAATTCGTCGTCTTTTTCGATACATTCACTACAAACACCATCCCTTAGAGATGATGAAGTAATGCAACCACAGATTTCACATTGTTTAAGTTTGCTGGCCACTAATATTATTATTCCACTTCTAAGTTTTTTTTATCAAAAATATGATTAAATAACATGAAATTCACTGGCATTTATCTTAATAAGACCGGCCTTTGTATATTAATTTGTTTTTTCTATGTTTTTCGAGTCTTTTGCTGATGTTTTCTTTTTTTTCTTGAATTTTTGTCTCTATTAAACTTGTTTCTAAGAATATTTTTTCAAATCTTTTTTTGAGAGCGTCCGAAAAAATTCCATTTTTTTCTTTTAACTGAGTTAGTTGGCTTATGACTATTAATCTATTTTTTAGCTCATCAATAATTTTTGAGTAATCTTCTTTTTCTAAAAATCCTACAATCTTACGATCGATGTTTTCTATCTCATTTAAACCAGCTTCAATATTATCAATTTTTTTCATATTATCCTAGTTGTGCCATCAATCCATTAAGAGCACTTTGCTGTTGTTGGTATTTAGAGCTTATAAGGTCAAGTTGTGAAAACTGTTTTGTTAATCTTGATTCCATGCTATCAATGCTTTCTTGAGTCCTTTCAATTCTTGAATCTACATTTTTCATCTGCTTAGTTAAGGTATCCTGCACTTGGTTAATTAAACCATTTGCAGGAACACTTGGATCGATATAACTATCCATGAGCTCCTGCAACTGGACAAGAATCCCCTTGTTCCCGTTTGAAAGTGAAGGATAAATGCTTTTTGGGTCACTTGAATTACCCCATAGAATTTTATTTAGGTCGTCAGGAGCATCTGCAAAAGCTTTATTAAAGAGGGCGGCATCTAAGCTATAACCAGTGAACTTACCATCTGCATCTAGATTACTTTTTAGTCCTATTTCCATCAAGGAAGTGTAATTATCCACTCCATTAGCTCCAGCAACGGAGCTTACGATGTTTCTAACTCTCGTTGACATATTTTTTGCAAAAGTTGTATCGGTATTTTTTAGAAGAGTGTTTAGCTTATTTATATTTCTAACAATCTCATCCATGCTTGATTTGTAGGCTGATGAGTCTTCTGAGATATTTATATTAATTGGATTTGAGCTTACCTTGGTTAGATTTATTGTAACTCCAGTAATTAAACCAGAAATTGAATTATTGTTATTAACTAAAGTACCACCACCATTAAGATTAGAAATCCTAAATTCGGCATTATCTCCCAGAGTCTCACTGCCAGTATTGTTTAAATTTAGTGCGCTAATATCTCCATCAGAACTTACTGTAATTGACAAAGCTCCGGTATTTTTATTTGTCATGATTAGCTCGCCGTTGATAGCGTCATAGCTTGCACTTACTTTTGCTCCGGAAGAATTATTTATTTTTGTAACTAGAGATTTTATGGTATCTGTTGAGGGTGAATAACTAATATCAGTTCCATTGACTGTAATTTTTGTGCCGGTTATGCCGATAGAACTCAGTGTAGCTGAGGATTTGACGGCTTCGAGATTTTGGATGCCACTTACGTTGCCGCCTGTTATTTGAGCGTTATTCAATCCCAAAGCAGAGATCATATTACTCGTGTCTCCAGCAGATCCTAGGGATGTGATTCCCGTAAGATCAAACTTACCTGATGTGGTATTAAATGTACCAGTGACACCCGTAAAAGTATTGAGAAAACTTTCTATTTCAGCGATATCATCTGCCGTCGAGGTGAAGGTCTTGGTTTCGCCGTTTATTGTAACGGTTCCGTCAGAAAGAGTAACTCCTCCTTTGAAATTAGCAGATGATGTTGGAGATGCTGTCGTCAAATCATTTTTAACGGCTTGATTAGATTTGCGAATAGTATTAGAAGCTAGTTTATCAACATATACATTAAAGTTCTGCGCGACCGCTGAGTCGGTTGTGCTGACGCTGAGGAACTCTTTATTAGTATCTGTGGTTGTTACTTTTTTTGGAGCTAAAGCTTTTGTACCATCTTTAATTGTGCTGTATGAAAGTGCTGTTTTAATATCTCTTACATTTGTTGCTACGGTATCAAGAGTAGTTTTTTCTCTTTGAAGAGCAGTTTTTTTTGTTCTAAGAGGATTAATTCTATTTTGGGTTTCAAGATCGACAAGCTGAGATACTAAACTCTTGGAGTCAATATTACTTGCTAATCCTAAAAAATTTACTTTAGATGACATGTCGACTCCTTAGCCTAAGATCCTTTATATAACTTACCCATATCTAAAATAAAAAAAATAAGTTAAAGTCCCGATCTAGAACCAAAAACTAGTTTTATTTATATACCTCAAATGATCTAGTCTAATTTCTTGACCTCCTTAATATTTTTGTTAAGCGGATTCCGCTTCAAAACTTTGTTTTTCAGCGAATCCTTAACCAAAAAAAGTAAATCAAACCTCTTTTAATTTTTGGGGTAAAAAAGCAAAATTTTTTTTAAGGAGATAATTATGATTAATTCAAAAATAAAAATAATGGCTTTTGTGATTTGTGCTCTAGCATTGAGTTTTAGAGGTGTTATGGCAAGCCAGGTAGCTAATCCAGGAATCCAATATGTGAAAATATCTAAGCAAGAATACGAACTTCTCAAAAAACAAAGCTTGTTTAATGGTTCAATATTACAGCGACTAAGAGACCTTGAGACTTTATATAAGCAAGTAAAAGAAATTATAGACTCATTTAGCTCTACAATTAAATTGGTAAAAGATATTTTAAATATCAGTGATGATGATACCACTCAAGACGATGAGGATCCCGAGTTTGAGCATGTTTCAGGGGTGATTCTCTCTCCAGGTTTTTTGAGATATAAAGCTAGTACCTTTGATAAAAAATCAAGCTTCGAGTCGCTTGGAATTGAGTCTCTTGAGATGGATATTTATTACAATAAAAAACTTTTTGCTATAGATCATATCGAAGGCGATCAAGTTTTTGGTGGAGAGTTCAAGCGAATTAGCTTGCCATCTAGCACTAGCTCCACAAAAGATAGAATAGAATTGCCTTTAAGTGATGTTTTATCAAGTGAAGTAGATTTTAAAATATATTTTGCGCCTTTAAATCCAGCTACCACCAAGGTCGGCGACAAAACATTGGTAGATTTAAGATACTTCAAGCGACCAATAAATGATTTAGGCGGTGTTGCTATGCCTGCTGTTGTTTATACTAGAGAGGCTAATACACCCAATTATGTCCAAATAAAAATCAAGTAAATTTACGGCGAAATGTTACAATTATTTTAGGCGTGAATATCAGTGCCTAAGGGCTTTTTGTGAACAAAATTAGACACTTAGCAGTAATTATGGACGGTAATAGAAGATGGGCAAAATCTCGAAATCTTCCTACTATCGAGGGTCATAGAGCCGGCGTGCAGTCTTTAAAGAATCTTGTAAAACTCTGTCATAGATTAGATATCGAGTATTTAACAGTTTATGCTTTTTCTACTGAAAACTGGAAACGAGAAAAAATAGAATTAGATTTTTTGTTTAAGCTACTTGCGCAAGCTGCTATTGGAGAGCTTTCCAGCCTTAAATCTCAAAACGTACGTGTAAAATTTCTTGGAGATATTTCAGCATTTAAAGATGTGAATATTTATCAAGATCTTAAGAATCTTGAAGATCAAACCGCTTTTAATACGGGCACTAAACTTCAAATTGCTCTTAATTATGGTTCTATCGCTGAGATTCTAAATGCCGCTAATAATATTAAAAACACTTTAAAACCTTATCAAGTAGAGGCTTTGGATAACGAGTCCTTTTCTGATTATCTCTATACAGCTGGTATCCCTAATCCGGATATCATGATTAGAACGGGCGGAGATAAGAGGCTTAGTAACTATTTGCTTTGGCAGTTAGCAGAGGCGCGTCTAGTGTTTGTTGATACTTTGTGGCCGGATTTTTCGGAGAAGGATCTAGCTGGTGTGATAGACTTAAATACGATTTCATCTTAGGTGTTTACATGGTTCAGCTTAGACCCCAGCAATTAAACAGGTTCCGCCGAGATGCTTGGCTGGGAATTAACCTTGATAACTTAGAATATAATCTTAAAGCTCTTTATGGCGAATTTAATAAACCTCTTATACCTGTCCTAAAAGCTGATGCTTACGGGCACGGAGCTAGTGTCATTGTAAAGGTCTTAGATACTTATGATTGTGTCTTGGCTTATGCTGTTGCTAGTATTGATGAGGCCTTGATCCTGCGAGAATCAACCGCTAAAAGGATTATAGTTCTTGGTATTAGTCCTGATTGGTCTTTAGGTTCGGCTCTGGAAAATAATATCGAGTTGACGGTAGGAGATCTTCAATCTGCCATAAAAATAAATCAAAAAGCCCAAGAGCTTAATATGCAAGCGGGTTTGCATATTAAGATTGATACAGGCATGAACAGAATTGGCTTTAAGAAATATGCAGATTTTCGTGATCAGCTCTCTGAGATTGAGTCACTGAGCCATGTTAAGATCAGGTCTCTTTATTCACATTTTGCTGATCCGTCTGATCCTGAGTATTCTAATTATCAAAAACAAGAGTTTGAATCTATGACCGAGGGCTTAGATTATCCTCTGCATCCCGCTTCCAGTCCTGCTTTTAGAAGTGTAGCTAATCTAAAGGCTGATTATATCCGAGTAGGAATTGAGCTCTATGGACTAGAAAACCCTAAGCTAAAGCCGATGATGTCTCTTTATGCTCGCATAAGTTTTATAAAAGATATCAAACAAGGTGAGAGTGTGAGTTATAAGCGCACCTGGCTTGCCAAGCACGATACGCGCATCGCTACTCTGCCTTTAGGGTACGCAGATGGAGTGCCCCGAGCTCTATCTAATAAAATTTATGCTCACTGCAAAAACAAAAAAATTAAACAAGTCGGATTGATTACTATGGATCAGATGATGTTTGATCTAGAAGATAGTTCAGATCTTATTAAGCCAGGTGATATTGTGGAGCTAATAGGTCCTCATATCCCACTTGCTGACTGGGTTTCTAAGCTTGATACTGTTTCTTATGAATTAGCTTGTTCGCTTAATCTGCGTTTGCCTAAGACTTATAAAAGATAATTTTTAATTGGCTGGCAAGATGGTATAAGCATTGCCCTGTTTCAAACCCCCCTCTCCATCATATAGGAAACAACTTCGGTTAACTCCAATCAAAAATCGTGCATTTCTCTCATAAGATTTACGCAATTCTCTAAAATGAAATCTCACTTCTCTTTCATAATTAAAACCAGGTTTACGAGACGGAAACGTTAGAGTGCTATAGTCGCCATCTTTTGGTGGATTAAAACCAAAACAATTAGGGTCTATTTTCAGAAAATTTAATATATGCTGTTCGGCTTCATCAAGGGTTACTGTTCTTGTGGAAGTCTGAAAATCAAGAGTGGGTATTTGTGAAATTCTAAATCCTAAAGTACCATTCTTAGGAGCCTCAAATTCTAAATCTATAGGAGTGTGCAACCCTGCTTTTTGCTTCTCTGAGACTGAACTAATTTGTCGACGTTCTTCATATTCCTCACCTGGTCCATTTGCAGAATTATCTCTTGACTCATTAGGAGTGACAAATCTAGCTCTATGGGGGGGGTATTACCTGAAATGGTCATAATGCATTAAATAATACCAGGCTAGATGATATTTATCAAGTCCTCTGAAAAATCCGTTTCTGGTGATATTTTGTTTCACTTGATGATCTAGAGCTAAATCCCAGAGAAGCATTTGAACATGTACAATAATGGAAATTACAAAAATTGTTAGATTCATGCGACTACTAAAAGCTATTTCAGAATTATCCCAAATTAATAGATCTAAAACTCTAGCTCTCGTGCCCACCATGGGAGCCCTCCACGACGGGCATTTATCCTTAGTAAAAATAGCGAAGTCTATTTCTGATATAACTTGCGTAAGTATTTTTGTGAATCCTTTACAGTTCGCTCCAGGAGAGGATTTTGGTAAATATCCCCGCACGCTTGATGAAGACCTTGAAAAACTTCAAGTCTATAATCCTGATTTCGTTTGGGCTCCGAGCGTAGAAGAAATGTATCCAAATCCTCCTGCTCTGTTACAAGCTAATAAAGAGCTCGCTGATTGTCTTTGCGGGCTAGCGCGCCCTGGGTTTTTTGATGGAGTTGTAACAGTCGTGAACGCTTTATTTGAGCAAATCAAACCGACATCAGCGATCTTCGGAGAAAAAGATTTCCAACAATTACTCATAATTAAATCTATGGTCCAGGAGCGAAATCTTCCTGTTGAAATCATCTCTGCTCCGATCATAAGAGAAGAATCGGGCTTAGCCATGAGCTCTAGAAACCAGTATTTAAGCGACTCAGAAAAAATTCTTGCGGCAAATATCTATAAAGAACTAACAGCTATAAAAACCTCTAACACTTCAATAGACTCTGCAGGCAAGAGGCTTACCGAGCTTGGTTTTAAAATTGATTACCTTGAAAAGCGCTGGGGGAGAGTGTTTTTTGCTGGAAAGATAGGCACTACTCGCCTAATCGATAACCTCTAACTGGTTCTGGCTCCAAAGCTCGGCCGAAAAAATAATTAAGCTTCCACTAGAACTTCGTATCTGACGGTTATGACTCCGCCATCGTGACTGCCAAGTAGCTTAGCAGCTCCCTCAGAGAGGTCTATCTCGCGGCCTCGTACATAAGGACCTCTATCATTTACTCTAACCACGATTTGCTCTTGATTATTAAGGTTAGTTACTAATAAAAATGTGCCTAGAGGCAGGGTTTTGTGGGCGGCTGTCACTAGGTGTCTATTAAAAAGCTCTTGCGTTGCTGTTTGGCGCCCGTGGAAGTACTTGCCGTACCAAGAAGCTCTTGAGTATCTTACATTATGGCTTCGCTTAAGACCCATTCTCAGCATGGTTTTTTCAGCATCATTAAGGGTGGATTGAGCGAGCGCAAGATCACGAGCGTAGATCCTTGCGTCCACAAGACCGCTGCTCACTTGATTAATATTGAAACAAGTAAGAGTTAAAACAAAAATTAAAACCCAAGGATTGATAACTTTAGTATAGAAGTTTTCCATATATTTCCTTAATTTAATCCTGTCATTATTTTAGCTCCCCAAAATACTATTATTCCCAAATTTAATAAAATTAAAACCGTTTAAGAAAACCCTTGGCAATAAAGGGTTTTTCGATTAAATTTTACTCATTTTAGGGGTAAACACTCATGAATATGTATTAATAAAAGGTTATAATTTTTCTCACTGAGCGTAATACAGATTCATCAAAATACCGATCTTTGATAATCTAATACTCAGTGGCCCAGTCCCCGAGGTAAAAACAAAGGAGTTTTTACTATAGCAGTAGCAGTACAAACCGAAAAAAAATCCTCACAAGCGAGTTTACAGCCTCAAGTTTCACAAGCGGCTGCTAAGGCTTTGCCTGAAACTGTTTCAGGTTCTCCAGTTTTAAATCTAGATTCCACTCTAAAAACTAAACACCACGAATCAGAGGTTTGGGCGCAAGCAAGAGTAATCGAAAGAGCTAAGCAATTACTCAAGCTCGATAAATCCCAAATTAAAATCCCTGAGCAGATTTATGCTAACGCTTATGGAGCGGCTCGCGAACTAATAAAAGAAAATTATTTAGCAAGAAGAGAATACTATCTAAAACAATTAACAGAAGGAAAATTACCTTATTTATCGACTGATGCTGATGGGACTTGTACTTTTAAAACTGTCCAAAAAGTAGAGAACTCTCGTTCTATCGGTTCGCTTCAGGATAAATATTATTTGCGGATGTTGCTTAGTGCCTTCAAAAAAATTGGTGGATATTTTGAAGTGAATACTGCTCGTACAGGAGCTTTTCCTGGACCGAGCTTGGTTGGTACTGAAGGACCTAAATTTAAGAATGATAAAGGCAACTGGGTTAATCCTCGCTCACCTAACGAGATTTCTGGACTTTTACATGAGTTTGGTATTCATGATATTGACACACCAGAGTCTAAGAGCCTTTATGACACTCTTGTAATTAATGGTCTCTCTGCCGCTGTTAAGCACGATCCCAGAGTAGGTACTCTTCAGATTTCTCCTCAAGCTATAAATTATGGAAGATTAATAGATAAACTAAATCAAATAAAATTACCAGATGCTCCAGATGGTTTCTTGTCTAAAATAGAAGAGATAGTCGCTAACAAGGAAGATTCTAAACCTCTAAAAGTTCTTGAGTATAAATCAGTGCCTAAGGTCTTTATAGACCATCCTGAATTTAGAACAGAAGATTTTTTTAGATATATTAGCTTGGTAGAGAAGCATCGTGATGAAAAGTTTTCGGATGCTGAATTTTTTAAAAAATTAAACGCTTCTGGGATTAAGCTTCCTGTCACCTATTACGACCCCAAAAATCCTCCAGCTACCGAAGCGGAGCTTACTTACAAGCTTCGCATTGGTACTTTGATGTGTTTAACTCCACATGCTTTTGACTCTGATAATATAGTGCGGGATGATAAAAAATTAGAGTTTTATAAAACTCTTGCTAAGTTCACAAGAAGCCCGGAAGCTCAGGAATGGGCAGAAAAAGAATTAGGCATTCCTAAAGGTACAGATCTTTTTACTATTAATGAATATGATGTTTCTCACATTGATTTTGAAAAGAAGGATTTAAATCTTGTTAACTTATACAATGAGTTAAAAGATAAAAAAGTTAAGCCTCCAAAAAAAGAACATGTAGTTATTAACGTAGTCGAAAATCTACAGCCTTATTGTGAAATTGCTCCAAACACTTCTAAAGCTGATGTTTTTGATATTCAGCGTTTAAATAAAGAAAACAAATATTTCGTGATTGGAGCTGGTGATAGTCCTGGTAGTGATGCAGCTTTATTGGCTCAGGCATTGCTTTTGGGCGGTGCTGGTTTTGTGGTAAGAGGCTTGATGTCTGAGACATCGGTTCTTGAAAAAATGATAGAACTACTGGCTAATAAGCAAAATCAATGGCATCAATTTGCTCTTACTAAAATTCCTGATAGTCATGATGGGAAAGCTCAATATCAGATGAATTCTAACGGCGACATCAAAACCGTAAAGGGTTGGGTAGATTTTTTCAAAAAACAATACTCTAGTAAAATCCTCAAATGTAGTAATATCCACGAAAATAACGCTTTTAACGCCGCGATATTCTCTGAGTTTTTTGCTGGTGATAATAAATTTAAGATGGAGCTTAACCCTGAGGAGGGTTGGGCTAAGACAGTACTTGATAATAATTGCAGACAATCTTTGGTAACTCCGATTAGTCAAGCCGGCGAAAAAGCACTCCAAGGGCAGGTTTATGAAAAATCTATTCTTGATAAATTTCCGTTCATCAAATCTATCCCAGTTGTAGGTAAGGCACTAGATCCTTTACATGCTGGGCATACTTTTAATGTACTGCTTAGTTATATTTCAAAAGCCTTAATAGGAGCGGCTCCGGTGGGGATTGTAGCTGATGCTCTTGGCTTTGGTTCTCTAGGGTATCTTGCCAAACTCACTCAGCGAGTAGCTTACGGTGTGAATAATATAGCGTCTGGTGTATCTAGAGGCTTGTATCTTTCGTCTCATAAGTTTTACTGGCAGTTTATCGGCGAGATGTTTGGACTTACTTCTACTTTTTTTGAACAGACTAATTCCGTCGGTAGAATTCTAAGAGCCTTATCTAATGTGGTTTTGATAGGTCGCGGTAATGAGCTTGCCATGCGAGACAATTATAATTTAGATGATTTTCAGGATAAAGATGCTGTGAAAGCTGAATTCAGTAAAAACCCTAATGCTCTTCCTTACTTTGATAAAAAAGGTGTAGCCGCCAAGTTAACCAAAGAAACTATGGGCGAAATTGAACGCTGGTCAAATGACTATTTTGGTGGGATGCTTGGCAAAATCCCTGGTGGTAAGCATTTGGTCGCTACTCTAGCTCAGTTTAAGCAAGGTGTTAAGCTGGCTTGGGATTTTGTGCGTATCCCAGAAATCAGAGAACACGCATGGAGAAACTTAATAGGTCTTAAGCCTGTAGGCAGAATTAAGATGTCCAAAAATAGTGGCAAGCCTTACGCTGAAGCCTTTGAAGCTAATACTTATGCTTTTGCTGGTATGGCTACTCTAGGAACTGCTCTAACAGCGACTTTGGTTAGATTGATTACTGGAGAAGGTATTATTCAAAAAGCTCTTACTAACTTAGCTAATATGATTCCGGCGCTTGGTATCGTTACAGCTGGTAAGCTAGTCCACCAAGATCAAGCTGGTGATCCGCGAGTGTTTACTGATGTCGCTAAAAAACAACAAAACTATAGTCCAGAAAAATCTGGCTTACTCCAGACAGTTGCTGGTTGGATGATTGCTCTGACTGGTACTTGCCAGCACACTGCAATTGGTGCAGAACTCTACAACCTAGCAAATGGTTTTTACTTAGAAGGTATTAGAGAGCAGTTAAAAGTAGGCGTGGATGATTCTGCTGTTAATAAGTTAACCAGGCAAGGAGAATACTACAAGCTAAGACCGCAGCCCAAGCTTGCTCCAGGAAGAGAAATCGCCAAAAAAATGGCAGCTTGAAAACTATTTCTTACTAGGTGCAAAAAATCCTACTGCAAAAATATAAGCATAACAAGCAAATGCAAGCATTAAGCCAGCATCCCAGTTAGGCACAGCGTTTGAGCCTTGGCTGATTTCTGCTACGTAAGCCATCGCAGGTCCAATTACAGCTCCGCCGATAATAGCCGTGCAGAGTATTCCTGAAATCGCACTAGAGTATTCAGGCGTAAAGCTATTTGTAGCAGTGCTATAAATCGTAGGAAACATTATCGATATAAAAAATCCAATAGCAGGAAAAGCCATCAGAGCTTGATTTATATCCCCGTTCATAACGAGGTATAGACTCAGCGCGGCAAGAGAGATATAGACCATAATTGCTGTTTTGCCTGGAATGCGATCCAGTACAAAAGATCCCACCAAACGCCCTAATAATAAGCCTCCCCAGTAATTACTGATAGCTGTATTTTTCGCGGCTTCAGCCCCGTCCCCCAAAACAGAATTGATATCAAGCTTGTCTTGGAGATAAAAACCAATAGTATTAGCCACTCCTACTTCTACTCCGACATATAAAAATATTCCAACAGCATACAAATAAATCAAAGGATTTTTTAAAAGCAAATCAAGAGTAAGATTTTTTTTAGGTCCTAGAGCTTGGTGGTAACGAGCTTCTTCGATGGCTGAGGCGCTAATATTGCCGGCATCTAGCGCGCGCGCTTCTTCGTCTTTATCGCCAGCGATTTTAACAGGGTAGTTAGGAAAAGCAATAGCTAAAGTCATGATGATAGCGATCACAGTAAAAACCCAATAGGTCACAGTCCAATCAAACCCCTGGTTTTTTATAAGGGTAACTAGTTGGGGAGCTAGATAGCTACCGACTCCGTTAATCACCATAAACGCTGTTAAATTGCGAGAGTATTTTTGTGGGTCTGAAATCTCGGATACAAGCGGGTTTAGAGCCACTTGCACTCCAGTAATTCCAATTCCGCATAAGAACATAGCCGCCATATTTGGCACGAAGCCAGGAATTCCAGCGAAGAGTAAAACTCCCAGAGTCGTAATCACTGAGCTGGTTACAAGGGTAGTCTTCTTAGAGTTTTTTTCCATAAACATACCCCAAGGAATAGAAGTAAGACCGTAAGCGATAAAAAATGTCGCCGCTAAAAAAGCAGATAGAGAAGCGCTGACCTGATAAGAATCCCTGATCTTGGGTATTATTGCGCCTGCTACATTGGTGATAGCTCCAAAAGCGAAGTAAGCAAAAGCGACTGCAATTAAAAGTGGAAGAAATTCTGAGTTGTTTTTATTTGACATTTTTTTTAATTCCTTTATATCGTTTTAATATTCTAACTGATAAACCAATGGTCTTTACATGATATAATAGGGATTTTCAAGGAGATATTTATGGCAAGACCTATTGAAGTGATACTAACAGAAGATTCTGAGGCCGGAAAAGCTGGTCAATTAAGAAAAGCAAAACCTGGATATGTGAGAAATTTTTTACTCCCTAAAGGACTTGCAGTAATTGCAGACAGATTTAATATGCAAGCATTCGAGCAAAGAAAAGCTGAGCTTGAACAGCAAGCAGAAGTTAAGCGCGCTAACGCTGAAAAGACAAGAGATATTATCGGCGAAGATAATTCTGTAAACATGGAAGCGAGAGCTGGAGAGTCTGGTAAATTATTTGGTGCTGTTACAAAAGAAAAAATAGCAGAAGCTATTAATCAAAGTTTCAAAACTCAGCTTACAAAAGACAATATTGTTTTACGTAACCCTATTAAAGAGACTGGCGATCATAAAGTAGAACTTGATCTTGGTTCAAATGTAAAATCTAGAATCAAAATTAGAGTTTCAGCCGCTTAATAAGAGTTCTAAATGTTTATAACAATCGAAGGCCCTGATAAAGCTGGCAAAACCACTCAAATCAAACTACTTAAAAAGTACGCTGAGGATCGTGGTCTTAATTGGGTTTTTACTAGAAATCCAGGTGCTACCAGCTTGGGATCTAGGCTTCGCGATATAGTCCTCGATAATAAAGAAGTTATATCTGATAAAGCAGAGCTGATGTTATATCTGGCTGACAGAGCTGATCATGTGGCTACTTTGCTTAAACCAGCTTTGGCCGAAGGCAAGCTAGTGATTTGTGATAGGTTTACTGACAGTACTGAAGCTTACCAAGGTTACGGACGCGGTATAGATATCAAAACCATCAAGATGATGAATGCTTTGGTTTGTGAAGGTGTTGAGCCTGATTTAACTATTATGCTGATGGTATCTGATACTGAAGCTTTAAAAAGAACAAAAGAAACGGATCGCCTTGAATCTGAAAACAAATTATTTTTTATTAGAGTTAGAAATGGTTATAAGACTATAGCCCGCGAAAACCCTACTAGAGTGCGGATGATTGAAGTAGATGGTTTATCAGAAGAAGATCTGCACGTTCAAATCATTGGTCTAATTAATAAAGCGCTTGAATCTCAGTATGCCAAATAACCCAAACTCAGTTAAAACTGTCTTGGTGACCGGGTCGGCTGGTTTTATTGGTTCGCATTTGGTGAATAACTTACTTGCTCAAGGTATTAATGTTATTGGAGTCGATAATTTTAATGATTTTTATGATCTCAATATTAAATACGGCAACTGTTCTAAGTATTTTTCTGTAGATGATCTAAAATGCCTCAGCGAGAAGATTATAAGCCCCTATAAAAATTTTCAATCTATAGCTATTCAAGATTTTCAGCAAGGCTTCCCTGCTATTAATCAAGCTGTTAATTTTTTAGATAGCCCAGGCTACAGGCTTTATGGATTAGATCTTTGTGATTATAATTCACTCAAGCAGGTTTTTGAAAACCACAAAATCACTCATATAGTGCATTTGGCGGCGTTAGCAGGAGTTAGACCCTCTACTTTGCATCCAATTCTTTACCAAAAAAATAACGGTGAGTCTACTGTTAATCTCTTGGATTTGGCGCATCGCTATCAAGTTTCTAAATTTGTTTTTGCTTCTAGTAGTTCTGTTTATGGATCTAGATCAGTAGTGCCTTTTAGAGAGACTGAAGATATTTCTAAGCCTATTAGCCCATATGCGGCCACCAAGGTCGCTGGCGAAGCTATGATTCATGCTTTTTATAATATTCATAAGATACCAAGTGTTTGCCTGAGGTTTTTTACTGTGTACGGTCCCGGTCAGAGACCGGATTTGGCGATCCATAAATTCTCTAAACTAATTGCTACCGGACGAGAAATAGAAATTTATGGTGATGGCTCAGCAAAGCGTGATTTTACTTATATCGCTGATATTATGGATGGCGTCCTAAAAGCCATCGATCTTGATTGTGGTTTTGAAATATTTAATTT
>Ga0315901_10004369_pt1 | contig 17667 bp, 13 predicted proteins | sample LakEriMetagenome_10_FD_203761 | JGI IMG/M metagenome (GOLD analysis project Ga0315901, IMG submission 203761) | Freshwater fungal communities from buoy surface, Lake Erie, Ohio, United States - Buoy 2 MA116 | ecosystem: Environmental > Aquatic > Freshwater > Lake | place: USA: Lake Erie, Ohio...
CAGGTGCTCACCTCGTCGAACTCGGCCTGCGAGCCGAGGCGCACTACGGACGCCCACAGGACCTCGAGTGGGTCGTCGACGACACTGGTGAGATCCGGATCGTGCAGAGCCGCCCGATCACCACGCTCGACCACGCCGCGGCGCGTTCCGGCGCGACACCGGGGACGGCCGCCACAGCGGTTGCGACCGAGGTGGTCCGCGGGCTGGGTGCGTCGCCGGGTGTCGCGTCGGGACGCGCGCGCCTGCTGCGCGAACCCTCGGAGGGTGCTGCGCTCGTCGACGGCGAGGTGCTCGTCGCTCCGATGACCAACCCCGACTGGCTGCCGACGCTGCGCCGTGCGGCGGCCGTGGTCACCGACGGCGGCGGGATCACCTGCCACGCGGCGATCGTGAGCCGCGAGCTCGGCATCCCCTGCGTGGTCGCTGCCCGAACCGCGACGACCGCGATCCGCACCGGTGACGTGGTGACCGTCGACGGTGCTCGCGGGGTGGTGCTGCGCGGTGCCGTCGCACCCGATGGTGCGACCACGGGTGCGGCCGACGCGGCGGCAGTGGCAGCGGTGTCGGTGCAGCACGAGCCGTCGCCCGCCCAGGTGGTGTCGCCGGTCGTGGCGCCGCTCGCGACCCGGCTGTACGTGAACCTCGCCACCGTCGCCAAGGCGGCGGCCGTGGCGGCGTCGCCGTCCGTGGACGGCGTCGGCCTCCTCCGCGCGGAGTTCCTGCTCACCGAGGCGCTGGAGAACCGCCACCCGCGGGCGGTGGTCGCCGACGGCGGCGGCGAGGCGTTCGTCGGCCGGATGGCCGAGTCGGTGCTGCAGATCGCGCGGCCCTTCGCGCCGAGGCCGGTGGTGTACCGCACGATCGACTTCCGCTCGAACGAGTTCGCGGCGCTCGAGGGCGGCGACCGCTTCGAGCCGGTCGAGCACAACCCGATGATCGGGTATCGCGGCTGCTTCCGGTACGTCCGCGAACCCGAGCTGTTCGACCTCGAGCTGCAGATGCTGGCCAGGGTGCGCGAGGAGTGCCCGAACGTGGTGGTGATGATCCCGTTCGTGCGCACCGCGTGGGAGCTGGAGCGGTGCCTCGAGCTGATCGACGCGAGTCCGCTCGGGCGCCAGCGGGGCCTGCAGCGATGGGTGATGGCCGAGGTGCCGTCGGTGGTGTACCGCATCCCCGACTACGCCCGGTTGGGCATCGACGGGGTCTCGATCGGTTCGAACGACCTGACCCAGCTGATGCTGGGCGTCGACCGCGACAGCGAGATCTGCCGTGAGCTGTTCGACGAGAGCGACACCGCCGTGCTCCGGGCGATCGAGGACATCATCCGGTCCGCCCACGAGTGCGGGCTCACCGCATCGCTGTGCGGGCAGGCCCCGTCGAACCGTCCGGCGTTCGCGGAGCACCTCGTGCGCTTCGGCATCGACTCGATCTCGGTGACACCCGACGCCGTCGACGCCGCTCGCCGCGTGCTCGCCGCCGCCGAACGCCGTCTGCTGGTCGACGCCGCGCGGGCGTCGACCAGCTGACGTCGTCCACGCTGCGGTCGGGTAGTGGTCGGGTAGTGGTCAGGTGTGGTCGGGTGTGGTCAGGTGGTGGTCAGGCCTTGCCCTCGGCGACCTTCTTGCGCACGACGTTGAGCGCCGAGCCGGCCTTGAACCACTCGACCTGCTCGTCGCTGAAGGTGTGCACGCCCTCGAAGTCGATCGTGGTGCCGTCGGGCTTCACGATCTGGCAGCGCTGGTTCTCACCCGGCACCGGCGGGAGGTCGAGCACGTTGATCCGGTCGTCCTCCCCGATCAGGTCGTAGGTGGCCGGATCGGCGAAGGTGAGCGGTACGAGGCCCTGCTTCTTCAGGTTCGTCTCGTGGATGCGGGCGAAGCTGCGGGCGAAGATCACCACGCCGCCACGGAAGCGGGGTTCCATCGCGGCGTGCTCACGCGACGACCCCTCGCCGTAGTTGCGGTCGCCGATCGCGCACCAGCGGATGCCGGCCTCGCTGTACTTCTTGGCGAGGTTCGGGAAGCTGTCGACGCTGCCGTCGCGGACGTCCTTGCCGTGGCCCGCCTCGTACTGGTCGCCGTAGGCGTTGATCGCGCCGAGGAACAGGTTGCCCGAGATGTTCTCGAGGTGGCCGCGGTAGGTGAGCCACTTGCCGGCCGCCGAGATGTGGTCGGTGGTGCACTTGCCCGTGGCCTTCATCAGCACCGGCAGGCCGAGGTAGTCGTTGCCGTCCCAGGCGGGGAACGGCTCGAGCAGTTGGAGGCGGTCGCTGGTGGGTGACACCTCGACCACCACCGACGAGCCGTCCGCAGGCGGCGCGGTGAACGTGTTCTGGCCCGGGTCGTAGCCCCGGTCGGGCAGCACCTCACCGACCGGCGGCTCGAGCCGCACCTCGGTGCCGTCGGGCGCCGTCAGCGTGTCGGTGGTGGGGTCGAAGTCGAGGCGGCCCGCCAGCGCGAGCGCCACCACGGTGTCGGGCGACGTCACGAAGCTCAGGGTGTTGGCCGACCCGTCGTTGCGCTTGGGGAAGTTGCGGTTGTACGAGTTGACGATCGTGTTCGGCTGACCGGTCACGCTGGCGGGGCGGTCCCACTGACCGATGCAGGGGCCGCACGCGTTGGCGAGCACGGTGGCGCCGATCGCCTCGAGATCGGCGATCAGGCCGTCGCGCTCGATGGTGGCACGGGTCTGCTCGGAGCCGGGGGTGACGAGGAGCTCGGTCTTGGCCCGGAGGCCGGCGGCGGCGGCCTGCCGTGCGATCGACGCGGCGCGGGTGATGTCCTCGTACGAGCTGTTGGTGCAACTGCCGATGAGCGCCGCCGAGATGTCCAGCGGCCAGCCGTTGGCCACGGCCTCGGCGCCGACCTGGTCGCCCACCTTGTTGGCGCGGTCGGGGGAGTGGGGGCCGTTGATGAGCGGCTTCAGCTGATCGAGGTCGATCTCGACGAGCTGGTCGTAGTGGGCGCCGTCGTCGGGACGGAGGTGGTCGGCCACCTTGTCGGCCGCGTCGGCGATGGCCTCGCGGCCGGTGGCCTTCAGGTACTGCGCCATGTTGTGGTCGTACGGGAACACGCTGCAGGTGGCACCGATCTCGGCGCCCATGTTGCAGATCGTGGCCTTGCCCGTCGCCGAGATCGAGTCCGCACCGGGGCCGTGGTACTCGATGATCGCACCGGTGCCGCCCTCGACGGTGAGGATGCGGGCGACCTCGAGGATGACGTCCTTCGGCGACGACCAGCCCGACAGGCGGCCGGTGAGCTTCACGCCGATGACCTTCGGCCAGCGCACGTTGAACGGGAAACCGGTCATGACGTCGACGGCGTCGGCACCGCCCACACCGATGGCGACCATGCCGAGGCCGCCGGCATTGGGCGTGTGGCTGTCGGTGCCGATCATCATGCCGCCCGGGAACGCGTAGTTCTCCAGCACGACCTGGTGGATGATGCCGCTGCCGGGGCCCCAGAACCCGATGCCGTACTTGGCGCTGACCGAGCGCAGGAAGTCGTAGACCTCGCGGTTGGTGTCGACGGCGACGCCGAGGTCGATCTTCGCGCCGACCTTGGCCTGGATGAGGTGGTCGCAGTGGACGGTCGACGGCACGGCCGTGGTGGGCAGGCCGGCGGTCATGAACTGCAACAGCGCCATCTGCGCCGTGGCGTCCTGCATCGCGACGCGGTCGGGGTGGAAGTCGTTGTACGTGCCGCCGCGCTCGATGGCCTCGTCGGGGTCGTACAGGTGGTTGAGGAGGATCTTCTCGGTGAGGGTGAGCGGGCGGCCGAACCGCTCGCGTCCGAGGGCGACGCGATCGCCGAGCGTGGCGTAGACGCCCTCGACGAGCTCGATCGGGGTTCCGGCGGTGACGGTCATGGTCGCTCCTTCCGGCTCGACGGTCGCACCGGTGGAGGGCGGGCGGACGTCGAGTCCAGGTGTCGGTGGGGTTCGGATCTGTGCTGATCTGTCGCGATCTGGGCGGAGCCCCGATCGGGGTGCCGTGTCGAGCCTCCCCGATGTGCGACCATCGGAGCTGCGGCCGACCCGGCCCCCTGATGTAGACAACTCTAATACAAGTGACCCCCTTCGACAATCACCCTCCACTCGCCGACCAGCAGTCCGCCGACCAGCAGCCCGCCGACCAGCAGCCCGCCGACCCGTCGTCCGGGTCGACCTCGGATCTCGCCGACACCACGCTGTCGCTGTCGCGTGGTCCGATCTTCCTGGTGCGGTCCAGCGCCCCGACCCGAACCGCCGACGTGGGTGGTTGGACCGACACCTGGTTCGCGCATCACGGCACGGTGTGCAACATCGCGATCGATCATCGGGCGCGCGTGCGGGTGCAGGCCCAGCCCGGCCGCTCGCGGCACGTCCGCCTCCGTATCCGCATGACCGGCGAGGACTACCAGTTCGACGCGGCCGAGCCCCCTGGCCGGCACCCGATCATCGAGCACGCCGTCGTCGCCGCGGACATCCCGGGGGCGGTCGAGGTGGACCTCGACGACTCGATCCTCGCGGGGTCGGGACTCGGCACGTCCGCATCCGTGATGGTCGCGCTCGTCGCCGCGCTCGCCGCGGCGATCGGCGACCCGCTCGACGCCGGCGAGACCGCCGCGCTGGCGCACCTCCAGGAGACCGTCACCGGCAAGCAGTCCGGCATCCAGGACCACGCCGCCGCTGCGTGGGGTGGCATCAGCCGCTACGACGTCCGCTACCCGAGCGTTCGTCGCGAGCAGCTGGCCGTCCCCGACGCCGCGTTCGCCGAGCTGTCGGCGCGCCTGCACACGGTGTACCTCGGCACGCCGCACGCGTCGTCTGCGTTGCACGACGAGGTGATCGCCCGCCTCGACGCCGGACACGGCGAGGCCGAGCTCGAGCAGATGCGCACCGCTGCGGCCGACGCGGCCGACGCCCTCGTCGCCGGCCGCCTCGACCGATACGGTCGCGCGCTGATGGACGCCCACGACGCGATCGGGTCGCTGCACGCCGGGCTCGTCGGCGATGCCGCCCGCGACCTGATCGGCCTGGCGTCCGACCACGGTGCTCGTGGTTGGAAGGTGAACGGCGCCGGCGGCAGCGGCGGATCGGTGGCCGTGCTCGGACCAGCGGACCCGGCGGCCGACGCAGCGCTGGTGGCGGCCGTGCGAGCCCGGCCGGGCTGGAGCCTGGTCGACGCGGCGCTCGGCGCGCCGGGTGTGCGCACCTCGGTGTCGGTGATCGACCTGCGCAGCGGGCCCGACGACCTGACGGGCGAGGTGACGCGGCGGTGAGGACGATCCGCTACCAGCAGATCGCGGACGAGCTCCGCGGCCGGCTGCGTGCGGTCGGTGTCGGAGCCGTGTTGCCGAGCGAGGCCGAGCTGTCCGGCGAGTTCGCGGTGAGCCGCGTCACGATCCGGCGGGCACTGGAGATCCTCCGCGACGAAGGGTTGGTGGACGCCCGGCAGGGCTTCGGGTGGTACGTGGCCGGCGAGCCGGTGCGCCAGCATCTCGACGAGTTCGGCACGATCGAGGGCCAGCTCGAACGCCGCGGCATCAAGCCGGAGCGCCAGGTGGTGGAGTTCGACTTCCGGCCGGCGCCGCGCCGCGTGGCCGAGGTGCTCGGGACGTCGCAGGTGCTGCGCGTGAAGCGGCTCAACCTCGCCGACGGTCAACCGTTCGCGGTGGTGACGGTGTGGTGTCCGGCCGAGCTCGGTCAGCACCTCTCGCGCCGCGACGTCGAGCAACGTCCGTTCTACGAGCTGCTCGGCCTCGACCTGCGGGGTGCCACGCAGACGATCGGCGCCGACTCGGTCGACGGCGCCGACGCGAAGCTGCTCCGGGTACCCCCGTCGAGCCCGGTGCTGCACTGTCAGCGGATCACCACCGACACGACCGGCCGGCCGGTGCTGATGAGCGAGTTCGTCTTCCCGGCGGGCCGCACCGAGTTCGTCGTCGAGCTCCCGACGGCCGAGCCGAGCGCGCTGCCGAGCGGCCTGCGGCTGGTCGAATGAGCAGCCGAGTGGGGACGGTGCCGCCGACCGTGCCGCCGACCGTGCCGCCGGAGCCGGAGCCGGAGTCCGTCGTCGACCAGGCGCACGGCTTCGGTGACCGGGTGTTCGACTGGCTCGGCGGCACCGGCCTGCGGATCCTCGTCATCGTGGTGGTGGCGTTCGTGCTCACCAAGGTGGTGAGCGCGATCGCGCGCCGGCGCGCCCGGCGGTTGCGGGCCCAGCAGCAGGCCGCGGGCGATCCGCGCTCGGCCACGGCGGGCGCCCACCAGCAGGCGCTCGTCGGCGCGCTGCGGTGGGCGATCAACTTCGCCGTCGTCTTCGTCTCGATCATCTGGGTGCTCATCGAGCTGAATCTGCCGTCGGCGGCCGTGGTGCCGCTGCTGTCGGTGGTCGGTGCCGGTCTCGGGTTCGGCGCCCAGCAGATCGTCGGTGACGTGCTCGCGGGCATCTTCATCCTGAGCGAGCGCCAGTTCGGTGTCGGTGACCTCGTCCGCGTCGGCCCGCTGATGGGCGTCGGCTGGGTGGAGGGCCACGTCGAGGAGATGTCGCTGCGGGTGACGAAGCTGCGCACCTTCGACGGCGACCTCGTCACGATCGCCAACGGTGAGCTGCGCCAGAGCGTGAACGCCTCGCGGGACTGGGCCCGCGTGCTCGTGCTGGTGCCCCTCGCCCGTGACGTCGACCTCGACGTCGTGGCCGAGCGCCTCGACGAGGTGGGTGCGGCGATGGCGGCCGAGGAGCGCTGGGCGCCGGTGATCCTGGAGGCACCCAGGGTCTCGGGGCTCGACGACCTCGATGCATCGAACGTGCACGTGCGTGTGGTCGGTCGCACGCTGCCCGCCCAGCAGTTCAAGGTGGCGCGGGAGCTGCGACGCCGGATCGCGCTCGAGCTGCGCCGCCTGAACGTCGCCGTGCAGCCGAGCCCCGACCCGAACACGCTCGCGCCACAGGACGGCTGACGGCAGGACGACTGACCGCGGGACGACCGACGGCGGGTTCAGCCGCGGACGAACGCCTCGCCCACCAGCCGCGCGGCGTGGTCGGTCGCGTCGAGCGCCGCTGCGGTGAGCACGTCGTCGTCCCAGCCACGCGCCAGCAGTTCTCGCCCCGACGCACTCGCCGCGAGCTCCTCGTGCAGCCGCGGCCGGGCGGCGACGAACGCGGCTCGAGCTGCCGCGGCCTCGGGCGAGCAGCACGGCCGTGACACCGCGGCGGCGGGGTCGAGTGCAGCGAGCACGGCGCCCGCCCCGAGCAGGTCCTCCACCGCTGGTCGGATCGGGCCGGTGGCACCGTTCCAGCGTTCACCGGCGGCGATCACGGCGATGACGCCGTCGGGACCGGCGAGTCGACGGGCGAGGCGGGCGGTGGCCGTGGCGTTCCGGAGCGCTCCGGCGAGCACGTGGGTGGCGCCGTGGTCGCGTGCCGCGAAGGCGAGCGCGGAGCCGTTGGGGGACGGCAGCACGAGCCGGATCGGCGCGTCGAGGGCGAGCAGGTCGGTGGGGGAGAGCGAGGGCTCGCCCCGCTCGCGGTGACCGGCCGGCACGGCGTCGCGCTCCGCGGCGTACGCGGCCGCCCCGTCGTCGGCCCAGCGGTACGGGAACACCGTGCACCCCTGCTCGACCCCGGCGCTCACGGCGCTCGTGAACCGCAGGACATCGACCACCACGACGACGTCGGCCACCGGCGCGAGCGTCCGCAGGCCGTTGGGTCCCCAGTCGAACCGGTAGGCGAACCCCTCCTGACGGGCCCACGTGGCGGCACGCGCCGCGCCGGCGTCGTCCGTCTGCAACTCGGCGACCATGGTTCCTCCTCCCGTGTGTCGCTCGGTCGTGCGATCGGCCCGAGGCCGACCGGTCAGGCCGTCACCAGCGGTCCCAGTGCAGGATCGGGTCGAGCGGCAGGCGCTTGGCCTGCTTGAAGTCGGTGCCGATCGTGTAGGCGATGGGGAACATGCCCGCCTGGGTGACACCGTCGGGGATGCCGAGCAGCTCCTTGGCCTGCCGCTCGCCGTCGCCGATCAGGTGGATCGTCGTCCACGCCGTGCCGAGGCCGCGCTCGCGGGCGGCGAGCATGAAGCTCCACACCGCCGGCAGCAGCGACCCCCAGGCGGACGCCGCCTGGAAGGTGGGCGCGCGGTCGAGGTCGCCCATGATGCAGGGCACCATGATCACGGGCACGCGGTGGAAGTTCTCCGTGAGGTACGTGGCCGACTCGGTGATCTTGTCCTTCTGCTCGTAGCGCAGGTCGCCGGGCTGGTACGTGTTCGAGCGGGCGCTGCCGGCGTAGATCGAGAAGTTGTGGGCGTAGATGTCGGCCAGCGCCTTCTTGGTCGCGGCGTCCTCCACCATGATCCACTGCCAGCCCTGGCTGTTCGAGCCGGTGGGCGCCTGGAGCGCGATCTGGAGGCACTCCTCGATCACCTCGCGCTCGACCGGGGTGTCGAAGTCGAGTCGCTTGCGCACTGCGCGCGTGGTGGTGAGGACGTCGTCGGCGGAGAGGTTCAGCTTGATCACGTGCCGAGTGTGTCACCGCCGCCCGTCCGCCGTCGCCGTGGACGAGGACTACCATCCCGCCGATGTCCCAGCAGCCCGACGCCGGCCGCGGCCCCGCCGCCGGCTGGTACCCCGACACGGATCGTCCCGGCGGCATGCGCTACTGGGACGGTGCATCGTGGACCGAGCACCGTCACGCGCCGGCCGGGCCGGGTCCGGTGCCGGCCGCCGGTTTCGGCGCCCCCGGTGGCGCCGGAGCTCCCGGCGGGGCGTGGGGTCCAGGCCCCGGTGCGTTCGGCGGTGCCGGTTCCGGCGACGCGTTCTGGATCAGCACCCTCGGGCAGGAGATGGGTCCCTACACCCACGCGCACCTGCAGTCGATGGCGATCGCGAAGCAGGTGACCGCGTCGACACAGGTGCGGGCCGCCGCCGGCGGCTGGTTCCCGCTCGCCCAACTGCCGGGAGTGTTCTCCGACAAGGACTGGACCACGGCGCTGATCCTCTCGGTGCTGCTCGGCAGCCTCGGCGTCGACCAGTTCTACCTCGGGAACACGGGGCTGGGTCTGGCGAAGCTGTTCACGTGCGGTGGACTGGGCATCTGGGCGCTGATCGACATCATCCGCATCGCGACCAACTCGGTCTCCGACTCCCAGGGTCGGCCGCTGCGCAAGTGAGCGACGTCCTCGCCACCGGACCACGTCAACCACGGTCTCGCGGAGAACTTCAACGCGCTGTGGGACGCCGGGATGCAGATCACCGCGTTCGAGGAGCACGACTCGCTGCCGTGGAACGTGGCCGGCGACGCGATGGTGCAGGGCGACGACGGCGAGTTCCGCCTCCGCGAGCAGCCCGAGCGGTTGCCGTGCTCGTACACGCTGCAGGCCGTCAAGCGCTGAGGCGTGACGCGCGACCGCTGAGTGCACGCCGCGCCGCGCGGCGCTGACAGACTCTGGCCATGTCCGATCAGCTCGCAGGCCGCGTCCACATCTCGATCTCGCACGGCATCGCCGACGTGAAGATGATCCGCAGCGACAAGCGCAATGCGCTCGACGGTGCGATGTTCACCGCGCTCGCCGAGGCCGGCGAGCGACTGAAGACCGAGCCGGGTGTGCGCGTGGTGGTGCTGAGCGGTGAGGGGTCGTCGTTCTGCGCCGGCCTCGACTTCTCGAGCTTCACGCAGATGGCCGGAGGCGGCGGTGCCGGTGGTGGCAACGGCGGCGGTGGCAACGGCGACGGCAACCCCGGGTCGATGGCGCCCGGGCGGATCACTCACCTGGGCCAGCAGGTGTGCTGGGTGTGGCAGGAGGTGCCGGTGCCGGTGATCGCGGCCGTGCACGGCCACGCGCTCGGCGGCGGGATCCAGATCGCGCTCGGTGCCGACATCCGCATCGTCCATCCCGACACGCAGCTGAGCGTGCGTGAGATCCACTGGGGCCTCGTGCCCGACATGACCGGCTCGCTGATGCTGTCGCAGCTCGTGCGCGCCGACATCGCGAAGGAGCTCGTGTTCACCGCCCGCGTGTTCGACGGTCGTGAGGCACACGCGATCGGGCTCGCCACCAAGCTGTCCGAGACGCCGTACGAGGATGCAATGGCGATGGCCGCGGAGATCGCCGGTCGCAGCCCCGACGCCGTGCGCGGCGCGAAGCAGCTCATCAACGGCCTGCTCCACGAGCAGGCGGCGAGCCAGTTCGAGGCCGAGCGCCGGATCATCGGTTCGCTGATCGGCAAGCCGAACCAGGTGGAGGCCGTCATGTCGAACTTCGAGAAGCGCGCCGCCAACTTCGTCGACGCCTGACCCGCCTTCCGGCGGGGGAGGGGATCTTGCTTTTGTCGCAACGTGTTGCGACAATGAGCTGGTGCGGTCCCGAACGGTCTTTCTCGGCTACGCAGTGATCCTCGGCCTCGGCCTCGTGCTCGCCGAGTTCGTCGGCGTCGATCCCGGCTGGATGGCGATCGCGCTCTGGAGTTGGCTGATCGTGGTCATCGTCGCGGGCGCCTCGGGCCCGTACACCGATGAGATGCTCGACCGCTGGTCGCTCCGATACGACGTGGCGATGGATCATCCTCGTCGGGAGTGGATCCGGGCTCGGCTGTGTCGCGCTCGCCGCGCACGCTGGGCCGCCGTCGGTCTCGGCATGGGGGTGGCCTGGACGCCGACCTTCGTCGGCATGGTCGCGCCCGAACACTCCGGGTTCACCGCCGTCGTGTTCCTCGGATGGAACACCCCGTTGATCGCGCTGATCGCAGCGGCACTCGGGACGCTGATCAGCGAGCTCGTCGTCGTGCAGCGTCCGCGTGGCGCTCGGCTCGCTGCGCTGGAGCGGCGGAAGTGGGGCCATTACGTCGGTGACCACTGGCGCTCGTTGTTGACCGGTTCGTCGGGCGTCGCGGTCCTGGCTGCCGCGGCGGTGCTCTCCGATCGCTCGCGTCACCCCTCGACCGATGGGCGGGTGGCAGCAGTGGCGGCTGCGTGGACCGTGGTCGCACTCGTGCTCGCGCTCGTGGGGATGCGTGCCATCGTCGACCGGCCGCTGCTCGCGGTCGCCGGAATGGACCGACAGCTCGACGAAGCACTGCGGGCCGATGGTGCGCACCATCTCGTCGGCGCAGCGGTGGCGATGTCGTTGTTCGGCTCGTCGGTGGCGCTGAACGAGGTGCTGCCCGGAGGTCTGCCCGGGTTGCTCGTGTTCGTGTTCGGTCCCTGGTTCGGAGTGGCGTGCTGGTGGTTCCTCGCTCGGCAGGAGACCTGGAACGTCGAGCGGGTGCGTTGGAGACGGGCGTGAACGTCGTCTCGATCGACTCGTCGTCACCAGTGCCGCCGTTCGAGCAGTTGCGGATGCAACTGTCCGAGCAGATCCGTTCAGGAGCGATCACGGCCGGGACGCAGCTGCCGACCGTGCGGCAGCTCGCCGGGGACCTCGGCATCGCGAAGAACACGGTCGTGCGTGCGTATCGGGCGCTCGAGGAAGAGGGACTGGTGCGAGCCGACGGCAGGGCCGGCACGACGGTGCTCGACATCGGCGCCGGCGGTGAATCGGCGGTGGCGGCTCGCGTTGCCGAGGCGACCCGCCGCTACCTGGCCGAGTTGGAACGGTTGGGTCTCAGCGGTCAGGACGCCCTCGATGCGGTGCGCCGAGGTGTGGCGCCGACCTGACCCGACGTGGTGTTCGACTGCACGTCTGCGTCCGGACGACGACACCGTCCGGTACGACTCGCCACTGGAACACGGTCCTGGAGCCGCCGGCGATGCTGCACGGCTCCGCAGGTCGACGCGCCCGCAGCGCGAGACGTCACAGTGAGCTGAACACGGCGACGGCGAACACCAGCCAGAGCAGGAAGAACGCGACGCCGACGGCGATCAGGGCGGTGGCGATCATGCCGCAGATCCGCCCGGCGGTGACGTTGCTGCGGTTGGTCCAGACGACCTCCGGCTGCGCGTCCATCTCGCGGAGGGTGGCGTTGCCCATGCGCCAGGCGAACGGGCCGAGGATGCCGCACGCGACCAGGCTCAGGACGCCGAGGACCAGCACCGTGGTGCCCTGCGGGTGTTCCCTGGTCGGTCCGGCCCCGGCCCAGGGCTGTGCCGACCATCCCGGCCCCTGCCAGCCCGGCGGCTGTTGCCAACCCGACGGCTGTTGCCAACCCGACGGCTGCTGCCAGGACGGAGATTGCTGCCAGCCCGGGGGCGGGGCGTCGCCGTGCGGCGGAGGAGGCGGCGTGCTCACGTGCCCATCCTGCCAGCCCATGAACACCTTGGTGCGATCTCGACCGGATCGTGGTTGCTGAGCCGCCACGATCCGGTCGAGATCGCGATCCGCCTTCCGATCACCTCATCTCGATGTGCATCTCTGCCGGTGTGAACGATCACCGTCGACGCGAGGCGGCGCGCCTCATGACGTCCCAGGACGGAATGGCCGCTGTCGCACAACTCCTCGAACTCGGACTCACCCGAGCGCAGGTCCGGACACGGCTCGACACCGGTGAGTGGGAGCCGGTGGTTCGCGGGGTCGTGGGAGTCGCCGGGCTCGACCGGTCGTGGCGCCGGCGCTGTCGGGCGGCTCTGCTCGTGTCGCCCGCGCCGGCGGCACTGGGTCACGCGACGGCGGCTCGCGTCCATCGGATGGACGGCTACATCGACGACGAGCGTGTGGTCGTCTGCTTCCCGGGTGTGCTCCGGCCGCGTGTGCTGCCGCCCGGAGCGATCGGACGTCGGTCGAGCGCACTCCGTCCGCAGCAGTGCACCGTCGTCGACGGTTTCCGGTGCGTGATCCGACCGGTCGCGCTGTTGCAGGTGACGGCCGACGATGGCACGGAGGCCGCGGGGAAGGCCCTCGACTCGATGCTGCGCCGCGGCGACTCGCCGACCTGGATCCGTCAGGTGTCCTCACAGTGGCGACGACGAGGGGTCGCCGGCCCGTCCGTCGTGATGCGGCTGCTCGACGAGCGCGTCGACCGACCGCTCCCGAGAAGCTGGTTCCAGCGCCTCGCCAAACGGACGCTGGCCGGATGCGGAGTGCCCCTGGTCGACGAGTACCCCGTGCGAGACGTTGCCGGCGTCCTGCTCGCCGAACTCGATCTCGCATGGCCGGCGCTGAAGATCGGTGTCGAGTGCCAGAGTTGGCGGTGGCACGCCACGCCCACCGCTCGAGCGGCCGACGCTCGGCGCAAGCGCAGGCTCCGGCAACTCGGCTGGGAGATCGTGGAGGTCTGGTGGAGCGACCTGGAGGACCTCGACGGCATCATCGCAGAGCTGCTCCTGCTCATCGATCGTCGCTGACCGGGAGTCGATCTCGTGCTGTGACGCACGGGTGGACCGCAATCGGTTGGCGGTGTGGCGCGCGGTTGCGTAACATGCGCGTCACCGTCCGAGCCAACGTTGTCTCGGCGCCACTCCAGCCCGTTCGCCGCCGACGGCGATGACTCTTGTGGAGCCGACAACATGCGTTCCGATCTCCCCCCTGCGTCGGGTCTGTACGACCCGCGCTTCGAACACGACGCCTGCGGTGTGTCGTTCGTGGCGAACATCAAGGGCGTCGCCAGCCGTTCGATCGTCGACCTGGGCATCGGCGCGCTCTGCAACATGGAGCACCGCGGTGCCACCGGCGCCGAGGCCGACTCCGGTGACGGTGCCGGCATCCTGATCCAGGTGCCCGACGCGTTCCTGCGGGCCGTGGCGGGCTTCGAGCTCCCGGCCGCCGGTTCGTACGCGGTGGGCATCGCCTTCCTGCCGGCGGACGCGATCGACGCCGAGAAGGCCCAGGCGTCGATCGAGGCGATCATGGCCGACGAGGGGCTCCGCGTGCTCGGCTGGCGCGAGGTGCCGGTGCGTCCCGAGTGCCTCGGCTCCACCGCCCGCGCCGTGATGCCGAGCTTCAGGCAGCTGTTCGTGACCGACCCCGCCGGCGCTGCCGGGATCGATCTCGACCGCAAGGTGTACATCGCCCGCAAGCGCGTGGAGCACGAGCTGCCGGTCGAGCAGAGCACCTTCTTCCCGTCGTTCAGCAGCCGCACGCTCGTCTACAAGGGCATGTTCACCACGCCGCAGCTCGGCGAGTTCTACCCCGACCTCGCCGACGAGCGGGTGGAGAGCGCCCTCGCGCTCGTGCACAGCCGCTTCAGCACGAACACCTTCCCGAGCTGGCCGCTCGCGCACCCGTACCGGTTCATCGCCCACAACGGCGAGATCAACACCGTGCAGGGCAACCGCAACTGGATGCGCACCCGTGAGGCGATGCTGGCGAGCGACCTGCTGCCCGGCCTCGAGCGTGCGTTCCCGATCTGCACGCCCGGTGGCAGCGACTCGGCCAGCTTCGACGAGGTGCTCGAGCTGCTGCACCTCGGCGGCCGCAGCCTCCCGCACGCGATGCTCATGATGATCCCCGAGGCGTGGGAGAACCACGACACGATGGACGCCGACAAGCGGGCGTTCTACCGGTTCCACGCCTCGCTCATGGAGCCGTGGGACGGTCCGGCGTGCGTGTCGTTCACCGACGGCACCCTGATCGGTGCCGTGCTGGATCGCAACGGCCTCCGCCCCAGCCGCTACTGGGTCACCGACGACGACCTCGTGGTGCTCGCGAGCGAGGTCGGCGTGATCGAGGTGCCGCCGTCGAAGGTCGTGCGCAAGGGCCGCCTGCAGCCGGGTCGCATGTTCCTCGTCGACACCGCGCAGGGCCGCATCGTCGACGACGAGGAGATCAAGCGCGAGCTCGCCGCCGCGCACCCCTACGCCGCCTGGCTCGAGGACGGCATGACCGAGCTCGGCGACCTGCCCGACCGCGAGCACGTCGTGTTCAGCCACGACAGCGTGCTGCGCCGTCAGCAGATGTTCGGCTACACCCACGAGGAGCTCAAGCTCATCGTCGCCCCGATGGCGGCGAGCGGCGCGGAGCCGATCGGTTCGATGGGCACCGACACGCCGATCGCCGTGCTCAGCGAGAAGTCGCGGCTGCTGTTCGACTACTTCCAGCAGCTCTTCGCGCAGGTGACCAACCCGCCGCTGGACGCGATCCGCGAGGAGGTCGTCACCGCGGTGAGCAGCTCGGTCGGCCCCGAGGCGAACCTGCTCGTGCCCGGCCCGGCGAGCTGCCGGCAGCTCGCCCTGCCGTTCCCGATCATCGACAACGACGAGCTCGCCAAGATCATCCACATCGACGACGACGGGCAGTACCCGCAGCTGCGCGCCGTCGAGGTGAGCGGGCTGTACCGCGTGTCGGGCGGTGGGCTCGCGATGCAGCGTGCGCTCGACGCCGTGCGCTCCAAGGTGAGCAAGGCGATCGACGACGGTGCCCGCGTGATCGTGCTCAGCGACCGCAACAGCGACAGTGTCTACGCGCCGATCCCGAGCCTGCTGCTCACGTCCGCGGTGCACCACCACCTGATCCGCGAGAAGAAGCGCACCCAGGTGGGCCTGATCGTGGAGTGCGGCGACGCCCGCGAGGTGCACCACATGGCGTTGCTGATCGGTTACGGCGCAGGGGCGATCAACCCGTACCTCGCGTTCGAGTCGATCGAGGACATGATCGCCCAGAACCTGCACAACCTCGGCGGGATGGACCCGAAGAAGGCGATCAAGAACTACATCAAGGCCGCCGGCAAGGGCGTGCTGAAGGTGATGAGCAAGATGGGTGTCAGCACCGTCGCGAGCTACACCGGTGCCCAGATCTTCGAGGCGATCGGCCTCGGCCGCGACCTGGTGGACGAGTACTTCACCGGCACCGTCAGCCGCCTCGGCGGCATCGGCCTCGAGGAGCTCGCGAAGGAGGTCGCCGAGCGGCACCGCACGGCGCACCCGAGCCGGCCCACGGAGCGGGCCCACCGCAAGCTCGAGCTCGGCGGCGAGTACCAGTGGCGCCGCGAGGGCGAGGTGCACCTCTTCAACCCGGAGACCGTGTACAAGCTGCAGCACGCCACGCGCGCCGGCCGCTACGACGTCTTCAAGGAGTACACGAAGCTCGTCGACGACCAGTCGCGCAAGCTCGCCACCCTGCGCGGCCTGTTCGAGCTGCGCGAGGGCGTGCGTCCGGCGGTGCCGATCGACGAGGTCGAGCCGGTGGGCGAGATCGTGAAGCGGTTCAGCACCGGCGCGATGAGCTACGGCTCGATCAGCGCCGAGGCGCACGAGACCCTGGCGATCGCGATGAACAGCATCGGCGGCAAGAGCAACACCGGTGAGGGCGGCGAGGACGCCGACCGGTTGTACGACCCCGAGCGGCGCAGCGCGATCAAGCAGGTGGCGAGCGGCCGCTTCGGCGTGACCAGCGAGTACCTGGTGAACGCCGACGACATCCAGATCAAGATGGCCCAGGGCGCGAAGCCCGGTGAGGGCGGCCAGCTGCCCGGCCACAAGGTGTACCCGTGGGTCGCGAAGACCCGGCACTCCACGCCGGGCGTGGGCCTCATCAGCCCGCCGCCGCACCACGACATCTACTCGATCGAGGATCTCAAGCAGCTCATCCACGACCTGAAGAACTCGAACCCGGCGGCCCGCGTGCACGTGAAGCTGGTCGCCGAGGTCGGTGTCGGCACGGTGGCCGCGGGGGTGAGCAAGGCGAAGGCCGACGTGGTGCTCATCAGCGGCCACGACGGCGGCACGGGCGCCTCGCCGCTCACGTCGCTCAAGCACGCCGGTGCCCCGTGGGAGCTCGGCCTCGCCGAGACCCAGCAGACGCTGCTGCTCAACGGGCTGCGCGACCGCATCGTCGTGCAGGCCGACGGCCAGATGAAGACCGGCCGCGACGTGGTCATCGCCGCGCTGCTCGGCGCCGAGGAGTTCGGCTTCGCCACCGCCCCGCTCGTGGTGAGCGGCTGCATCATGATGCGCGTCTGCCACCTCGACACCTGCCCGGTGGGCGTGGCCACGCAGAACCCGGAGCTGCGCGCGAAGTTCAGCGGCAAGCCCGAGTTCGTCGTGAACTTCATGGAGTACATCGCCGAGGAGGTGCGCGAGTGGATGGCCCGGCTGGGCTTCCGCACGCTCGCCGAGATGATCGGCCACGTCGAGGTGCTCGACACCAAGCAGGCCATCCGCCACTGGAAGGCGAAGGGCCTCGACATCTCGCCGATCCTGGCCGCGCCGCAGAACCCGTACCAGCAGACGATGACCAGCAGCGTGCCGCAGGACCACGGCCTCCACGAGGCGCTCGACCAGGTGCTGATCGAGAAGGCCAAGGTCGCGATCGAGACCGGCGAACGGGTGGAGTTCGGGCTGCCGATCCACAACGTCAACCGCACCGTCGGCACCATGCTCGGCAACGCGGTCACCCGGAAGTACGGCGGTGCCGGTCTGCCCGACGACACGATCCGCGTGAAGTTCCGCGGCTCGGCGGGCCAGAGCTTCGGGGCGTTCGTCCCGACGGGCATCACGCTCGAACTCGAGGGCGACGCCAACGACTACGTCGGCAAGGGCCTGTCGGGTGGGCGGGTGATCGTCCGTCCGGACCGCGAGGCCACCTTCGCCGCCGAGGAGAACGTGATCGCCGGCAACGTCATCGGCTACGGAGCGACGGGTGGTGAGATCTTCCTGCGCGGTGTGGTGGGCGAGCGCTTCTGCGTGCGCAACTCCGGTGCCACGGCGGTGGTGGAGGGCGTCGGCGACCACGGCTGCGAGTACATGACCGGTGGTCGCGTGGTGGTGCTCGGCGCGACCGGCCGCAACTTCGGCGCCGGCATGAGCGGTGGCATCGCCTA
>Ga0315901_10004372_pt1 | contig 17663 bp, 18 predicted proteins | sample LakEriMetagenome_10_FD_203761 | JGI IMG/M metagenome (GOLD analysis project Ga0315901, IMG submission 203761) | Freshwater fungal communities from buoy surface, Lake Erie, Ohio, United States - Buoy 2 MA116 | ecosystem: Environmental > Aquatic > Freshwater > Lake | place: USA: Lake Erie, Ohio...
CGTGTAGTCAAGAACAGGAGCGACCCATGGAGGGTCAAGACGTAACATCAGCCGTTGCCGTAATCGACAATGGAAAGTTTGGAAAGAAAGAGATCCGTTTCGAAACCGGGCGACTAGCTCGTCAAGCTGCAGGCGCTGCAGCGGTTTACATGAACGACGAAACAATGATCTTCTCAGCAACTACTGCTTCAAAGTCACCGAAGGATCAATTTGATTTCTTCCCTTTGACGGTAGATGTTGAAGAAAAAATGTATGCAGTTGGTCGTATTCCAGGATCATTCTTCCGTCGCGAAGGACGTCCATCAGAAGATGCGATTCTTACTTGCCGTTTGATTGATCGCCCATTGCGTCCATCATTCGTAAAGGGACTTCGTAACGAAGTTCAAATCGTTATCACTGTAATGGCACTTGATCCTGATCATATGTACGACGTACTTGCGATCAATGCGGCATCAATGTCAACACAATTAGCTGGTCTGCCATTCTCTGGCCCAATTGGTGGCGTTCGCGTTGCTTTAATTGATGGTCAATGGGTTGCTTTCCCTAATCACTCAGAGGTTGCAGACGCAGTCTTTGACATGGTTGTTGCTGGTCGCGTAATTGGTGACGATGTTGCAATCATGATGGTTGAAGCGGAAGCTACTTCTAAGACAATTGAATTAGTTAAAGCTGGCCAAGGTGCGCCAACTGAAGAAATCGTTAGCCAAGGACTTGAGGCTGCAAAGCCATTTATCAAGGCACTTTGCGATGCTCAGCTAAAGGTTGCGGCAAAAGCTGCTAAGCCAACTGCAGATTTCCCAGTGTTCCTTGATTATCAATCAGATGTAGCTGAAGCAGTTTCTGCTCACGCATCTGCAGATCTTGCAAAGGCACTAACTATCGCAGGTAAGCAAGAGCGCGAAACCGCAATCGATGCAATTTCAGCTTCTACTAAAGAAACTGTTGGCGCAAAGTTTGAAGGCCGCGAAAAAGAAGTACCTGCAGCATTCAAATCACTAACTAAGAAGTTAGTTCGTCAGCGCGTATTGCGTGACAAGATTCGTATTGATGGTCGCGGTCTTCGCGATATCCGTGCGCTATCTGCTGAGGTTGAAGTTATTCCTCGCGTTCACGGTTCGGCAATCTTCGAACGTGGCGAGACTCAGATCTTGGGTATCACTACTTTGAACATGTTGAAGATGGAACAACAGCTAGATACTTTGAATCCAGAAAATCACAAGCGTTACATGCACAACTACAACTTCCCACCATATTCAACTGGTGAAACAGGTCGTGTTGGTACCCCAAAGCGTCGCGAAATCGGCCACGGTGCTCTAGCTGAGCGCGCATTGATTCCAGTTCTTCCAACTCGTGAAGAATTCCCATATGCAATTCGTCAGGTATCTGAAGCACTTGGCTCAAACGGTTCAACTTCAATGGGTTCTGTTTGTGCATCAACACTTGCAATGCTTAATGCTGGTGTGCCACTAAAGGCACCAGTAGCTGGTATCGCAATGGGTCTGATCTCAGATGATGTTGATGGAAAAGTTGAGTACGTAGCTTTGACCGATATCTTGGGTGCAGAAGATGCATTTGGCGATATGGACTTTAAAGTTGCCGGTACTAAAGATTTCATCACAGCACTTCAACTAGATACCAAGCTCGACGGTATTCCTGCTTCAGTTCTAGCTGGCGCACTTCTTCAAGCTAAGGAAGCGCGTCTTGCGATTCTTGATGTTATGAATGAAGCAATCGATGCCCCAGATGAGATGAGCCAATACGCTCCTCGCATCATCTCGGTAAAGATTCCAGTTGATCAAATTGGCGCAGTTATCGGGCCTAAGGGCAAGATCATTAACCAGATTCAAGATGAAACTGGCGCTGAGATCTCAATCGAAGATGACGGCACAATTTATATCGGTGCAACAAACGGCCCAGCTGCTGAAGCTGCTCGCGCACAGATCAATGCAATTGCTAACCCACAGATGCCAGAAGTTGGCGAGCGTTACTTAGGTACGATCGTAAAGCTTGCAGCATTTGGTGCCTTCGTATCTCTGATGCCAGGCAAAGATGGTTTGCTACACGTATCGCAGATTCGCAAGATGCATGGCGGAAAGCGCATCGAAAACCTTGAAGAAGTTATGAAGGTTGGCGACAAGATTCAAGTTGAGATCGGTGAGATTGACCCTAAGGGCAAGCTTTCATTGGTTCCAGTACTTGAAGACGGAAGCGTTCCAAGCGCCGAATAATGTCAGTACGTAGAAGCGTTCTACCTAGCGGTCTGCGTATCGTTACTGAAGAAGTATCTTCGGTACGCAGCGCCGCGGTCGGAATCTGGATAAATATCGGTTCACGTGACGAAACCCCAGCAACTGCTGGGGCTTCTCATTTTCTAGAGCACTTGCTTTTTAAAGGCACCTCATCTCGCACAGCAATGGAAATTTCATCTTCCATTGAAGCTGTCGGCGGTGAGATGAATGCTTTTACTAGCAAGGAATACACCTGTTTCTATGCGCGAGTAATTGATAACGATCTGCCGATGGCGATTGAAGTTCTAGCCGATCTAATTACTTCATCGCTAGTTACAGCTGCAGATGTCGATGCCGAGCGCAAAGTAGTACTCGAAGAAATTGCAATGCGCGATGATGATCCGAGCGATCTCGTTCATGATCTATTTAGCGACACTTATTACGGCGATATTCCAGTGGGCCGGCCAATTTTAGGTACCGTTGAATCAATTAAGGGCATGAGCCGAAATACCGTTTTTAATTATTATAAGAAAAAGTATCTACCCGAGAATTTAGTAGTCGCAGTTGCGGGAAACATTAAGCATAAGAAGGTTGTTGCCGCGATTGAAAAAGCGCTATCGCGCGATGGTTATTTAGATACTCATGCCGCCCCGGTGCTGCGCGAGAACACTTTAGTTAAGCCTCGTAATCAGCAAGCAGTGGGCAGCATTTATCGTAAGACCGAGCAGTCACATATGTTCTATGGCCTCGAAGGTGTTGCGCGCAGCGATGAACGACGATTTGCAATGGGTGTTATGGCTTCGGCCCTCGGCGGCGGAATGTCATCTCGGTTATTCCAAGAAATTCGCGAGAAGCGCGGTCTGGCTTATTCGGTGTATGCCTATGCTCAACAATTCGCGGGCACTGGCGTTCTTGGTTTTTACGCCGGTTGTAATCCAGCTAAGTCAGTTGAAGTAATTGAAATCATTCAAGAAGTTCTAGCCGATGTGGTCGATCATGGACTTACCCACGAGGAAATCGATCGCGCGAAAGGCGCCGTTCGCGGTTCCCTGGTGTTGAGCCAAGAAGATACTGGTTCGCGTATGAGCCGAATCGGCAAAAGTGAGATCGTTTATGGCGAAGTTATGAGCTTTGACGATATTTTGAAGTCAATTGCCCGCGTAACTCCTGAGGATGTGCGGGCTGTTGCCAGCGAGTTCTTGATCAAATCGCCTACGCTTGCCGTAGTGGGTCCGCATAAGGACTTACGTAAATTTGAAAAAGTACTTCGCAACGGGGGATCGAAATGATCAAAGTCGGTGTTCTAGGCGCTAAAGGTCGCATGGGTGCTGAGGTTGTGCACGCAGTACGTGATGCTGATGGCCTCGAACTAGTCGCCGCTCTTGATCTAGGTGATTCTCTTGATGAACTAATCAAACATAGCGCCGAAGTTGTAGTTGATTTCACGACACCTGATTCAGTGATGGCGAATTTAGATTTCTTGATTAAAAATAATATAAATGCAGTTGTTGGCACTACTGGCTTTGATGATGCCAAGATCGCGAAACTAGCTGCGGACTTAAAAGCACATCCAACCGTGGGTGTTTTGATTGCGCCAAACTTTGCAATTGGCGCAGTGTTGATGATGGAGTTTGCGGCCAAAGCCGCACGCTACTTTGAATCTGCTGAAATTGTTGAACTGCATCACCCCGCGAAAGTTGATGCCCCAAGTGGCACCGCAGCTCGCACTGCTCAGCTAATGAGTGAGGCGCGCAAAGAAGCTGGTTTAGCTGCCATGCCCGATGCAACTCACACCGCACTCCATGGCGCGCGCGGAGCAATGGTGGGAGACGTACCAGTTCACTCAGTTCGCGTGCGCGGCTTAGTTGCACACCAAGAAGTTATCTTGGGTGGGTTAGGTGAAACCCTAACAATTCGTCATGATTCAATTGATCGCGCCGGCTTTATGCCCGGTGTTCTATTAGGCGTTCGAAGTGTTGTAAAAGTTCCAGGCCTAACACATGGCCTAGATAAGTTCATGTAAGGGGAGCGAGCAATGTCTAAAGATCAGATTGTTATGTACGGAGCTGACTGGTGTGGCGATTGCCGTCGCTCTGAGCGTTTGCTAAATGAACTTGGCGTCGAATGGACCAAGATCGATGTCGAAGCTGATTTAACTGCAGCTGATAAAGTCATTGAAATCAATGGTGGTGCTAAGTCAATTCCGGTAATTGTTTTCCAAGATGGCACACATTTAACTGAGCCATCAGATATCGCACTTACCGAGAAGTTAAAATCCCTCTCAATAATTTAAGTTAATTATTTAAGTTATAGAGTAGCGCTGAGCTTGCAGCTGCTGAGATAACAACTACCGGAAATGGCGCTTTTAACAGCAGCGCAATGATGGCCACAGAAAGACCCAGCAAGCGATGATCAATCATCAACTTACTTTTCTCAGTGAAAGTTTGCGCCGCAACTAAAGCGCTCAAAAGCGCAATTGGAATTAGCGCATTTACTTTCTGAATCTTTGGATGCGAAAGCCACTTCTCAGGCACCGAGTGGCCACTATATTTCAAAGCAAATGCAATGGCGCTGGTTCCGATTACGGCGATCCAATATTGGCTCACTTGCGTAACCCCACAGCCACTGCAATAAATGCAGTTGCGATAATCGGTAGGCCAGCCGGCAAGATCGGGGTCATTGCTACTGCAAATACTGCGCAACCAATTGCTAGCGCGCGATCACTATTTGTTTTAAGTCGCGGCCAAACTAAACCGAGAAATGCAGCAGGCACCGCGGAATCTAAACCCCAAGCGCGAATATCGCCCATTGCTTGTGCGCCAAGTGCGCCAGCTAAAGTGAATAAATTCCAAAAGATGAATACGCCAAAACCAGTTAACCAAAAGCCTTGTCGCATAGCCTCTGGGCTGCGCACTTCTTGACCGAGAGCAACGCCAGTTGACTCATCGATGGTTACTTGTGCCGCAACAATTCGTTTAAAACCTTTAACTTTTAATCGCGGCGCCATGATCACGCCATATAAACCGTTACGAATTCCGAGTAGGGAAGCAGTCGCTATTCCACTTAGCGCAGTTCCGCCGGCACCTAATACTCCGACTACTGCGAATTGAGATGCCCCAGAGAAAGTCAATAATGAGAGCAGGCAACTTTGCAGAACCGAAAAGCCATTTGCCACAGCGGCAGCACCAAAAGCCACACCATATGCGCCAACAGTTAGCGAAACGCTGAGCGAATCGCGAAGGGTGGCACTGTTAACTTTGGACACGCGGACATTCTGCCTTAGAAATCCACAACCGCGCGCAAGAGGCTAGATAGGGTCGCCTCATGAGCACCGAATCGCCAAGAAACGCCGAAATTATCTTCCGGAGTGACATGACTGTTGAACTGGTTAAAGCCAGCGCCAGTGATGCCGATGTTATTTGGGCTGCGCGTGTATCTACCGCAGGCGAACAATCGCTTGATGAAATCGGCGAAGACCCAGCACGTTCGGCCGGGTTAATTAATTATTTAGCTCGCGAGCGTCATGGTTCACCATTTGAACATACTTCGATGACTTTCTTTATTTCAGCGCCAATTTTTGTCTTCCGCGAATTCATGCGACACCGCATTGCTTCATACAACGAAGAGAGTGGTCGCTATCGCGAATTGTCACCAGTTTTCTATGTGCCTGATGCTGATCGCAAGTTGATTCAAATTGGTAAAGCTGGCGCTTATACATTTGTTGATGGAACTAAAGAACAACTTGAAATTACTGAAGCGGCGATGAAAGAGGCTTACACCTTGGCTTATAAGCAATACCAAGTAATGCTCGATGCTGGCATCGCCCGCGAAGTTGCGCGCGCTGTTTTGCCGGTCGGACTTTATTCATCGATGTATGTAACGATGAATGCCCGCGCATTAATGAATTTCCTTTCACTGCGTACGGCCCGCGAGGGATCCCATTTCCCAAGCTACCCACAACGCGAAATTGAGATGGTGGCTGAGAAAATGGAAGTCGAATTTGCCCGATTAATGCCATTAACCCATGCTGCATTTGAGAAATCGGGACGAGTTACTCCTTAAAAACGGGTAAGGTTACGCGTATGGCAATCGACGCTCCATTTGGCCGCATGATCACGGCAATGGTGACCCCATTTCATAAAGATGGCTCAGTCGATTGGGATGGCGTTGCCAAGCTGGCGCAACATTTAGTTGATAACGGCCACGATGCAATTGCGGTCAATGGCACCACAGGCGAAGCGCCAACAACTAAATCTTCGGAAAAAATTGAGATCATTAAAGTTGTTAAATCAACCGTTGGCTCAAAAATTAAAGTTATCTCTGGTGCCGGTGACAATGAAACTGAATATTCAATTAATCAAGCAAAGCGCACAGCCGAAGCTGGCGCCGATGGTTTGCTAGTTGTAACTCCTTATTACAACAAGCCACCACAAGCCGGAATCGAAGCGCACTTCAGAGCCGTTGCTGATGCAACTGATCTGCCTTTGATGATGTACGACATTCCTGGTCGCACTGGCGTTGAAATTGAATCCGACACTATTGTGCGTTTGTTTGAACATAAAAATATTGTCGCCCTCAAAGATGCCAAAGGAAATGTTGCGGCAACTTCGTGGGTAATCAAGCGCTGCGGAATTCCGGTTTACTCTGGCGATGACATTCTAAATTTGCCATTCCTATCAGTTGGCGCAGTTGGATTCGTTTCAGTTTGCGGCCACACAGTTGGTAAAGATCTCAAAGCAATGCTTGATGCTTGGTTTGCTGGCGATGCAGGTCGCGCTCTAGAAATTCATCAGAAATTGCTACCAGTATTTACTGGCACTTTCCGCACGCAAGGTGCGATCCTCACTAAAGCCGCGCTCAACCTGATGGGACTTCCTGGCGGCGTCACTCGACTTCCATTAGTAGATGCAACCGAAGCTCAGATTGCGCAACTGCGCGAAGATCTGCGCGCCGGTGGCGTCGCTGTTTAATCTATGAATCATCCACATCCCGAATTAGGTCTGCCTAGCAAGTTAGTTGCTGGGGGACTACGTATCGTTGCCCTCGGCGGTTTAGCTGAAATCGGTCGCAACATGACCGTCTTTGAAACTAACGGCAAGTTATTAATTGTTGATTGCGGTGTTTTATTTCCCGAAGAAAACCAACCAGGTATTGATTTGATTTTGCCGGACTTTTCCTACATTCGCGAGCGACTAAATGATGTGATTGGCATTGTTTTAACGCACGGCCACGAAGACCATATTGGCGCTGTTCCTTACCTATTGCGTGAGCGCGGAGATATTGCAATTTACGGCTCAGCGTTAACGATTGCTTTGATCTCAGCTAAGTTAAAGGAACATCGAATTTCGCCGCTTACGCGCGAAGTTAAAGAAGGCGATATTGAAGATATCGGTCCCTTCTCAGTTGAGTTCGTAGCGGTTAATCACTCAATTCCAGATGCACTAGCAGTTGCGATTCACACTAAAGCGGGCACGGTTCTGCACACTGGTGACTTCAAGATGGATCAGTTGCCCCTTGATGGTCGCGTTACTGATCTACCGGCTTTTGCGCGTTTGGGCGCCGCTGGCGTAGATATGTTTTTAGTGGATTCGACTAATGCCGATGTGCCAGGTTTTATGCCTTCAGAGCGCGAGATTATGCCGGCGCTTGATCGAGTATTTCGCACCACTAAACGCCGCGTTATTACTGCAACATTTTCTTCACACATACACCGCGTGCAACAGATTATTGATACTGCTCACGAACATAAACGAAAAGTCGCTTTCATCGGTCGCTCGATGGTTCGTAATATGAAGATCGCGCAAGATATGGGTTTTCTTAATGTGCCAGATGGCATTGTCTTTGATGCTAAAGATCTAGATGCATATGACGATAACGTCGTATTGATTTGCACTGGTTCACAAGGTGAGCCACTTGCGGCTCTTTCGCGCATGGCAAATGGTGATCATCAGATTCGAGTAGGCGAAGGCGATACCGTAATTCTGGCGTCGTCTTTGATTCCCGGAAACGAAAATTCCGTTTTTAGAATTATTAATGAACTAACTCGTTTTGGTGCCAAAGTGGTTCATAAAGCCAATGCCATGGTTCACGTTTCTGGCCACGCAGCTGCTGGCGAACTGACCTATTGCTACAACATTGTTAAACCAAAATATGTAATGCCAGTCCATGGTGAATGGCGCCACTTGCGAGCTAATGCCGAATTAGCGATTGCAACGGGAGTTCCGCGTAAGAACACCATCGTGATTGAAAATGGCATTGTGGTTGATTTAATTGATCACGAAGCTCAAGTAGTTGGCAGCGTTCCTTGTGGGTTTGTTTATGTTGATGGTCAAAGTATTGGCGATATAACGGAAGATTCGCTAAAGGACCGACGCATTCTGGGCGAAGAAGGTTTCATCTCAGTTGTTGTAGTAATTGATGCACAAAGTGGAAAAATTGTGGCCGGCCCAGATATTCATGCGCGTGGCTTTAATGAAGATGAATCGCTATTTGATGGCGTGAAATTAGAGATTGAAAAAGCTTTGACTCGGGCAGTTGCAGATGGCATCAATGGCACCCATCAACTTTCCCAAGTTGTTCGTCGCACCATTGGAAGTTGGGTGGGCGGCAAACATCGTCGTCGACCAATGATCGTGCCGGTGGTCATCGAGGTTTAGCGCGGCGCGCCTGACCTATCGGGTTTTAGTAGACCTTTAGGCTTAGGTAGTTATGGCAAAGAAGAAAACGCGCACAAAAAGTAGCGGCATCGGCAGTTCAATCCTGCGCGGGCTAGCTGCAATTTGGCGTGGGCTGGCTAAATATTTAGGCAAGTTGATTCGCTTCGTTGCTAAAGGTGCGAAAGATCTAGACCCAGCTCATCAACGCGATGGTTTTGCTTTCCTGCTCTTACTTTTGGCCTTAATGGCTGCTGCAGGAACTTGGTTTGATGCTGGCAACATTGTTGGTCGTGCTCTAGCCAGTATCTTCTACGGCGGCTTTGGTCGCATTGGAATATTTACGCCGTTGGTTCTTGGCTACTTTGCTTTCCGCTTATTCCATTCACCGCAGGAAAAGGCAGCAACGGGCCGAATCGTGGTGGGCACTATTGCGCTGCTACTTAGCACAACCGGAATTGCCCACCTACTAAATCAATCTGAAGGCACCGGTACAACTGCCATGCATAACGGTGGTGGCTGGTTAGGTTACGGAATCTCGCAACCGCTAGTTGTATTGATGACAGATGTATTGGCGTACCCAGTTTTGATTCTGCTCTTCTGCTTTGGTTTATTGGTTACAACCGCAACACCAGTTTCTTCAGTGATTACCCGGATTAAAAACACTGCTACCTGGCTTAATTCCAAGCGCCCCGATCGCAGTGAAGAAGAATTTGAGATAACCGATACTCCGCCTTTTGAAACTCCGGTAGTTGCCGAATGGAATAAGCATCAAGATGACGATGAAGAACTGGATGAAGAGAGTTTCGACGAAGAATTTACCGTCGAAGTTCCAGTAGCCACAATAATTCCACCAGCGGCAGTGCCAGTTGCAGCCAGCACCGCTAGACCTGAGCAATTGATGCTTTCGAGTGACGCGGTTTATGAACTTCCTTCGCAAGATCTATTGCGCACTGGGCCGGCTGCAAAAGCTAAAAGCAAGGCGAATGAAATTGTCGTTGCAGCTCTGACTGAAGTTTTCTTGCAATTTGAAATTGATGCCCAGGTAACTGGTTTTATGCGCGGTCCAACTGTTACGCGATATGAAGTCGAACTCGGAAATGCCGTTAAGGTAGAGCGAATCACTGCACTTTCTAAGAATATTTCATATGCCGTTGCCAGCAGCGATGTGCGAATTCTCTCGCCGATTCCAGGTAAGTCCGCAGTTGGTATTGAAATTCCAAATGCGGATCGTGAAATTGTGGCTCTCGGCGATGTAATGCGTTCAAGTGTGGCTGGCCAAGATCACCACCCAATGTTGGTGGCACTCGGTAAAGATGTCGAAGGTAATTTCGTTTGTGCAAACCTAGCCAAAATGCCGCACTTATTGGTTGCTGGCGCAACAGGTGCGGGCAAGTCTTCGATGATCAATGCCATGATCGTTTCGATTTTGATGCGATCAACCCCTGATGAAGTTCGCCTGGTACTGATTGATCCAAAGCGCGTTGAATTAACGGCTTACGAAAACATTCCGCACTTGATTACACCGATTATTACTAACCCAAAGAAAGCAGCTGATGCGCTTACTTGGGTGGTTCGCGAGATGGATCTTCGTTACGAAGACTTAGCAACTTTTGGCTTCCGTCATATTGATGATTTCAATAAAGCAGTTCGCGCCGGCAAAGTTGTCCCGCCACCAGGCAGTGATCGCAAGATCGAGCCGTATCCATATCTATTGGTAATCATCGACGAACTTGCCGACCTAATGATGGTAGCTGCGCGCGAAGTTGAAGAATCTGTTGTTCGCATAACGCAGCTTGCGCGTTCGGCCGGTATTCACTTAGTACTTGCAACTCAGCGACCATCAGTAGATGTTGTGACAGGTCTAATTAAAGCTAACGTACCTTCACGTTTATCTTTCGCAACTAGTTCACTGGCCGATAGTCGAGTAATCCTTGATACCCCGGGTGCTGAAAAGTTAGTTGGCCAAGGCGACGGACTCTTTATTCCGATGGGTGCTAGCCGCGCAATACGCATTCAAGGCGCCTATGTTTCAGAACGCGAGATCGAAGCTGTTACTGGCCACGTAAAGAAGCAACTGGCACCGCGTTACCGTTCTGATGTAACTGCGCCACCTGCGGCAACCAAAATGGTCGATAAAGAAATTGGCGACGATCTAGATATTTTGTTGCAAGCAATTGAATTGGTAGTCGGTACGCAGTTTGGTTCAACCTCGATGTTGCAACGCAAACTTCGCGTAGGCTTTGCTAAAGCTGGTCGCTTAATGGACCTTATGGAGTCCCGCGGAATCGTGGGCCCATCAGAAGGTTCCAAGGCACGCACCGTGCTCGTTAAGCCTGATGAACTGGATTCAGTTCTGGCGACCATCCGCGATTACTAGGGGTGATTAGTAGGGCTATCTCAGGGTTTATTCACCCCATGTCTTTCTTTTCACTACCTCGGGGGGTTAGCCTTACCTTTCTGGAATTATTGGGCTAGCAAAAAGAGGATTCAAAATGTCCCTTGGTGCGTTGATTACTAAATCACGTACTGACGCACGCCTTTCAATTGAAGATTTAGCAAAAGCTACAAATATTCCGGTCACGCTTTTGCGCGATATGGAAAACGATAATTTTAAAAAATGTGGGGGCGAAACTTATGCCCGTGGACATCTACGCAATATCGCAGCAAAACTAGGAATCGACGAACGAATTTTCTTAGATTTATTTGAAACTGAAGTAACTGCTCCGGCAAAGCCAATTCGCGAAATGTTAAATGAGAACAACGTAACGATGCCATATCAAGAGCCAAAGCGGATTTCTTGGAAAGTCTTAGCAGCCGGGTCAGCTGCCGTTTTAATTCTTTTCGCGGGTGTTCAATTTTTTTTTTCTAATGTAGATAACGGCAACGAACCAGAAATATTTATTGCAACATCAGCTACTCCATCTCAAGAAGCAGTTGAATCAGTTGCACCAAGTACAGCTGCCTCTCCAGAAATAACTGGGGGAGTTAACGTTGAATTAGTTGCAAGTAGGGGAACCACCTGGCTTTTAGCCACCAATGAAAATGGTGAAGTCTTATTCTCTGGACAAATTCGAGAGGGTTCTAGCAAGTCATTTAGCGAAGCCACTCAAGTTAATTTGCGAGTTGGCAATGCAGGTGGCGTAGATATCTCAGTAAATGGCAAAGATGTCGGCTCAATCGGTGCTAATCGCGAGGTTGTAAACCTCACATACAACGCTGACTAGCTAAATAAAGTAAGATCAGCGCAATGAAGCGCACGGTAGCAGTCGTAACTTTGGGGTGTACCCGCAACGAAGTCGACTCCGAAGAACTAGCTGGCCGTCTCTTAGCCGATGGTTGGACCTTAGTCGATGACGTTGAATCGGCCGAAGTTGCCCTCGTTAATACTTGTGGTTTTATTGAGTCCGCTAAAAAAGATTCAGTTGATGCGTTGCTTGAAGCTAACTCACTTAAAGGTCACGGTGTCACTCGCGCTGTTGTAGCAGTCGGATGTATGGCGGAGCGATACGGCGCTGAACTTGCCGCCGCGCTACCTGAAGCCGATGCAATTTTAGGTTTTGATGATTACCAAGATATCTCAGCCCGCCTGCAATCAATTGTTGCTGGCAATTCACATACTTCACACACGCCACGCGATCGACGTGCGTTGCTGCCAATTTCACCAGTTGACCGCGCCGCCCAGCGTGATGAAACTTTAGAAATCGCGCCACGAAAACGTTTAACCGATACTCCTTGGGCACCGCTAAAGATTGCAACTGGTTGCGATCGTCGTTGTTCGTTCTGCGCAATCCCATATTTCCGTGGCGCATTTGTTTCTCGCCGCCCAACTGAAGTAATCGACGAAGGCCATTGGTTAGCTGAAAGTGGCGCAACCGAACTCTTCTTAGTTAGCGAGAACACAACTTCATATGGCAAAGATCTAGGTGATTTAACTTTGATGGAGAAAGTCTTGCCAGAGTTAGTAACAATTCCAGGTGTGCAACGAGTTCGCCTCTCTTACCTGCAACCAGCCGAAATGCGCCCATCGCTGCTGCAAGCGATGATTGCAACTGAAAAAGTTTCGCATTACTTCGATTTAAGTTTCCAGCACAGTAGCGCAACGGTGCTTCGTCGCATGCGTCGATTCGGGGATAACGAGAAATTCCTACATTTGATCTCGCAAATTCGAGCTCTCTCACCAACTGCCGGCATTCGCTCTAATTTTATTGTTGGCTTTCCCGGTGAAACCGAAGATGACTTCAATGAGTTAATTGAATTCTTAAGCAAAGCCAAACTCGATGCCATCGGTGTCTTTGGTTATAGCGATGAAGATAATACGGAAGCCCTTAATTTGTCAGATAAATTGCCCGAAGAAGTAATCAAACAACGCGTTGAAACCCTTTCCTCATTGGCCGATAACTGGGTTTCTGATCGAGCGGCCGCGCGTATTGGTGAAGAAGTTACGGTTTTAATTGAAGATGCCGAACTGCAAGAAGGTCGCGCAGATCATCAAGGCCCTGAAGTAGATGGCACAACTTCATTTATCGGCACCTCATTTAAGGTCGGTCAGTACGTTAAGGGCGTGGTCGTAGATTCTTTGGGCGCTGATCTAGTCGCTGAGGCAATTGGTTAATCTCATGGCCAAAGAATTGAATCTGCCTAACTCGCTAACTATTGCTCGCATAGCTTTCTTGCCCCTTGGCGCTTATGCCATCTTCAAAAATGGTGGCGATGACCCAACTTGGCAGTGGATTGCCTGGGTGATTTTCTTCTTGATCGGCATGACTGATGTTCTAGATGGCAAGTTGGCGCGTAGTCGTAATTCAGTGACCGAACTAGGCAAGTTCTTAGATCCAGTTGCCGATAAGGCCATGATTGCAACCGCGATGATTTCGCTTTCGATTCTAGATCGCATGCCATGGTGGATCACAATTGTAATTTTGTCTCGCGAAGTTTTTATAACGTTCTTCCGATTAGCAATAATTAATCGCGGTGTAATTCCGGCTAATCGTGGTGGAAAACTAAAAGCTATGTTCCAAGGTTTCGGTATCGGCTTTTATGTCATGCCGCTTTCCTCATCGCTTTACTGGTTCCGCGATGGCTTTATGTATATCGCGATCGCACTAACAATTGGCACCGGAATTTATTATGTACGATCGGCGTTGAAATGAAAGAAGAGTTCGCGGGTCTTGCCGATATTTTGGAAATTCTAGTTACCCGTGGCGAGAGCATCTCGGTTGCTGAGTCGCTAACCGGTGGGGGACTGGCGCAAGCTTTGACTTCATTGCCTGGGTCGTCAGCAGTTTTTCGCGGTTCAGTCACTGCCTACCAAAATGGAATTAAAAGTTCGCTATTGCAGATTCCAACAGAGTTAATCTCTGAGTTCGGCGCAGTTAGTGAAGAGGTGGCAGCCGCTATGGCCCATGGAATTAAGGATTTAATGGGCTCAACGTGGTCTATTTCAACCACGGGGGTGGCAGGTCCTGGGCCAGTCGATGGCGTGCCGGCCGGAACTGTATGGGTAGCTATTGATGGCCCAATTTCACAAACTTTGCAGTTAGAACTATCGGGCACGCGTGAAATCGTTCGAAACGCAACAATTGCGGGTGCAATTGCGGCATTTGCCCGTATCCTTAAGACACTGTAATTTCAAGAAAAGCAAACCGAGAAGACGAGGGGATTCACATGGTCGTTCTACTACGCACCAGCGTTGGTCAATCCCTTCGTGCTGCTCGCACCACACAAGGTCGCACACTTCGCGATGTTGCTCGTGATGCTCGAGTATCTCTTGGTTATTTATCTGAAGTAGAACGCGGACAAAAAGAAGCTTCGTCAGAACTTCTAAATGCAATCTGCACCGCACTTGGCCTAACTCTTTCGAGTGTAATCTCCGATGTTTCTCGTGATATTTCTTCACGCGAAGCAATCAAGTTGACCGTTGTTGACGCCGCTTAATAACGCCCCCAAATTTCAACGTCAGGGCGCAATTCATAGTCGTACTGAATCTGCGATTTTAGAAACCACTAAAAATCTTATTTCCCAAAAGGGTTTAACTGCAACAACCATGATTGATATTTCAGTTGAATCACAAGTGTCTCGCGCTACTTTATATAACCACTATCGCGATAAGAACGCAGTTGTTTTAGCACTGCTAACAAGTGAGTTAAGCCGGTTGCGAGATTTGATGCATTCAGTTGGCGCACCTGCTGCTGTGCTCGAAGAACTCTCTCTTGAAATTTCTGGATCTCAAGCACTAGCGATGATGCGCTTAAGCGATCCAACTGCCTTGGCATTTGCGCTAACCGATAGCAAGCATCCGCTTTGGTTAGAATTTCATGCCGCAATTCTCGAAGTTACTAAACTTGAAATTTGCACATCGTTGGCAGTTGCTTGGCTTAAGTCACAAGTGCTTGCACCGATTACTCCGCAACAATCAGCTGATGAGGCTGCGTTATTAGTTGAGCGCACGCTGTTCTAAATGCGCATTTCTGACTTGCGCGAGCGAATCGAACTTTCATTCGGCGTCGATTGGGCACCTTCCTTTAGTAAAGATATAGCGATCTCTGAACTTGGCTCACGTTCAGTCGATGAGGCCCTGCGCGATGGCTATGAGCCCCACGAGATCTGGAAAGCGCTTTGCCGCGCTCACCCTAAAGAAACGGCTAAACAACAGTAATTTGGCGCTCTGCTGGCCGTATAAAGCCTGCGACACGCGAGGCGCATTGTCAGCCCCTTAAAGTATCTTTCGAACAGATGTTCGGATACTATTTCCCTGCACAGCCAGAGCGGTTCCACTCTCCGCACACAAGCGCCTTATAGGCGTCCTGTGGCCGTCAGTGGGTCTCCGTACCTTCTGGGACAGACCTCAACGTCTAGGGCCTTAAACACCTAGCGACGTTTAACCGAAAGGAAAGTAAGTGGCTAAAGAAACTCCTGCTGAAAAGGCAGTCGATAAAGCTAATAGCGATCGCTCAAAAGCGCTCGACACCGCCCTCGCTCAGATTGAACGTCAGTTTGGCAAAGGTGCTGTTATGAAGATGTCCGAGCGCCAAGCGCAGGTCATCGAAGTCATTCCAACCGGATCAATCGCACTTGATATCGCACTTGGTATCGGTGGTTTGCCACGCGGTCGAATCGTAGAAATCTACGGACCAGAATCTTCCGGTAAAACAACTCTTACGCTGCATGCAATTGCTAATGCGCAAAAAGCTGGCGGCATCTGTGCTTTCATCGATGCAGAGCATGCATTTGATTCTGAGTATGCCAAGAAGCTTGGCGTTGATATTGATGCGCTCCTTGTTTCACAACCAGATACTGGCGAGCAAGCACTTGAGATCATGGATATGTTGATTCGCTCTGGGGCCCTTGATCTAGTTGTAGTTGACTCAGTTGCTGCTCTGGTTCCTCGCGCAGAAATTGAAGGCGAGATGGGCGATTCACATATGGGTCTACAAGCTCGCTTGATGTCGCAAGCACTTCGTAAAATTACTGGAGCGCTTCACCAATCAAAGACAACTGCAATCTTTATTAACCAGTTGCGCGAAAAGATCGGTGTTTTCTTTGGCTCACCTGAAACCACAACTGGTGGCAAGGCGCTTAAGTTCTACGCATCTGTTCGTCTAGACATTCGTCGTATCGAAACTCTTAAAGATGGCCAAGACGCAGTCGGTAACCGTACTCGTGTTAAGGTTGTTAAGAACAAGATGGCTCCACCATTTAAGCAAGCCGAGTTCGACATTATTTACGGCACTGGTATCTCACGCGAAGGTTCACTCATCGACATGGGTGTTGAAATCGGCGTAGTTAAGAAAGCCGGCGCTTGGTACACCTACGAAGCAGATCAACTTGGTCAAGGTAAAGAAAATGCCCGTACTTTCTTACTTGATAATCCTGATCTTGCTAACGAAATCGAAACCAAGATTCGCGCACACTTTGTGCCAGTTGAAGTTGATCCAGAGCTAGTTGCTGCGATCGATGAAGCTGCCGCCGATGTTGATTTCTAAGGGATAACCAACTCTTAAAATGCTCGACTATGTAAAAGTTGATCACGAGGCCGACCCTTACTCTGTTGCCTACACAATTGCGCTCAATGCGTTAGTTGCTCGGGCAAAGAGTAAGGGCGAGCTCGTGGCTCACCTTAAAAAGCGCGGCATTGAAGATGAAGTTGCTGTGGCAACTATATTTCGCCTGCAAGAAGCTGGCCTCATAAACGACGAGGAATTCGCGCGCGCCTGGACCCAATCTCGTCACAATTCAAAGAAGTTATCCAAGCGAATCATTGCTGGCGAGCTTCGTACTCGGGGAGTCGATCAGAACTCGATTGATACCGCCCTCGATGAGATCGATGAAGAAGATGAATACCGAATGGCTTTTGAACTTGCCATGAAGAAATACAACACCATGTCGCGTTTAGCACCAGATGTTCAAGTACGCCGAATCCAATCTTTGCTACAGCGTAAAGGCTTTAGTTTCGGCGTTATTGGCCGAGTATTGCGCGAACTAGGTATTGAAGTTAAATACTTAACTACAGTTTTTAATTAGTTTTTTCTAGGTGCTCAGTTAATCGAGCAGCAGTAGCGACAACGGCCGCGGCATGAACTCGACCAGGTTGGCGACCAAGACGTTCAATCGGCCCACTGATACTTACCGCGGCAATAACTTTTCCATTTGGTCCACGCACTGGTGCTGAAACAGAGGCGACGCCAACTTCGCGTTCGCCAACTGATTGTGCCCAACCTCGACGACGATCTGCCGATAAGTGCGCCGCAGTAAAGCGAGCACCTTTTAAGCCACGACTAAT
>Ga0315901_10004375_pt1 | contig 17659 bp, 49 predicted proteins | sample LakEriMetagenome_10_FD_203761 | JGI IMG/M metagenome (GOLD analysis project Ga0315901, IMG submission 203761) | Freshwater fungal communities from buoy surface, Lake Erie, Ohio, United States - Buoy 2 MA116 | ecosystem: Environmental > Aquatic > Freshwater > Lake | place: USA: Lake Erie, Ohio...
CAACGGGAATCGCTCATCATACACAAACCATTTCACTGCACGTGTACGGTGACCACCATCAGTGACCACGAATCGAATCGTACTTTTGTATAATGCTTTTAGCGTAGGTGAATTACTGATATCACGCAGAATCAACGAACTAATACCAATCGAATCGATGATACTATTGATAATGCCCACATTCTTTTCATTGGCATCAGAATCTACACCAGACGGGCGATTTCCGATTGGATCGATTTTCAGTGTCTTCTCAGTCACAATGGCATCACGAATCTGGCGAATAGTCCAGACCTGATAGTCCCATTTCGGTGGCGACTCTTTTGCTACTTTCTTCTTTGTAGCCATCTCACATCTCCATAATTACGCTAATAAAAAAACCGCCGCAATTGCACCAGCGATTAACACAAAGGGCTTACATATCAACTTGACAAGCCCCCACAGCACCCGAAAAACGAGCCACATTACAAAAACAGCAAATCCAGTTGCCAAAATAGTCACAATGACATTCCCTATAAAGTCATGAACGATATACAGAGTATACCACAGAGGCTCAATAATGTCAAGTGGATTCATTTCGAGCGATCCGATGGTAGTAGTGTAGCCATCCTGTATTTTCATCCCGATACCGCAGATACACCACTATACCGGCATTCACTACACAATACAGCAGAAAAAGGGTTAGCAGCATTTTTATGGCCGAAAAAAAATTTTGGTGCGATTCAATGTAGAAATCCGAATATTGCCTCAAATAGGTTGCTTTGAAATAGCATGTTCCTTTGATTGTAGCTTTTTGGCCATATAACGGCTTTATATCGTATACTTCAATACATCAATATACTGCCCTATGCCTCTTCGGGCCGCCCGTACATCTCTAGTATGTTGGCCACTGTAATCGGTGCCACACAGAGCCTGTCTGCAATCTTCAGTACATCCAGGCCCGCTTCATTTAATTCAAGGATTTCAATTACCAGGTTCTTGTAGTATCCCACTGTCAAACTCTCCTTCATCATCATATATAATCGGCTTCACTTTGCGGGCGTTGGGATTCTCACCATACACCTTTACGTCACCGTTGAGGCCACCTGCAGGTACGAATCGTGGTGCCATGTACACTTCGAACTCCTCTACAGCAGCGGCCACCTCTGCACTATTGAATTGTGCTTTTTTCATACGAAGGTCTTACCTGGGTAACCAGCAGCAAACCCACCACTGCCCTTTACAAAGCCCTTAGAGGCCTTAACACGTGCCACTGGCTTTTTGGCCTTGCGTGGCTTACATACAGTAGCACCCATGCCCTTAGTGGCCTCTGCTACATCAGCATCCGTAAATTGTGCTTTCATCATTATAGTTTCCATGTCTTAATAGCGGCTGCAATATCAGCAGCAGGGATTTTCAGCAGTTGTGCCATACGCCACACTGGGTACCCCATGTACTTCAGTGTTGCAATCTCATTAATGGTTTCACGACGGACAATCATTCCAATCTCCTTTATCACCAACACAAAGTCATTATACAAGGGTCGCAAAAATCTGTCAAGAGGTTTCTGCGGTAATTATGCACCCCTACGGTCCATCAGCGCATCATACAGAATATAGGCCATTGCAAAAGGTGTAATTATCAAAAACAAAATAACTGCGGCATCCATTATACTGCCTCCTTCATTAGTCGATAACCCTTGGCCACATCGAACAGATTAGCCCGCTGCCAATCCCACAGGTCGGTTGTCTTATTGAAAACTGGACCGAACGGATAGGCTTTCTTGTCATTAAACAAATAGACCATCGTTTGCCAGCCACCAGGAACGCTTATACAAGTAATTTCCATTTTATCAACCCAGAGTAGTAACAGCACCAGGAGCAGCAGCCAGAACGCCCCACACACCCACCAAACCCGCTAGTATCAAAATCGCAATCATCTCAATCTCCAATTCATCTCATCACAGGCATATAGTATCGCAGGTGGCGGTAATTGTCAAGTGGTATTTTGTTCAATTTTGAACAGTGCGGCCCTGGGCCAGGGTGTGCGGTGTTGTCATTATGCTACTAGGCCTAGTGCGGGCCATCGGGAGTTTATACTACCACCAGTATGCACTAAATAGCACCCACTAGAGTAGTGCGTTTGCATCACACAATTCTACACTTTCCCCCACTTTCCTACACTGCGGTATCAGTACACCTCACGCTCATATATGTCAAAATCGTTCACCACACCATCGAATAGTAAATCTTCGCCATACACCAGTGCGGAATCATAGTCGGAAAATACACGCAGAATGGTTCTAGGTCCCATGCCTTCGGACATATCGATTACAATAAAAACTTTGTTCATTATGCAACTCCTATTACCACTCAGTATATAAAAGATTTGGTGGCGACCCAAGGCGAAAATCTACTTCACAGGGTACATCATCAATTACTAGTGTATTATCTCGGAAGTAAATGGCTCCAATCGGTGAGGCATATTCATGATTCATTGTCATTTCAACATCCATGTCAGCATCGGCTTTTTTGAGTAACTTAATTAAATCACGGACTTTCATATATCCTCTGTTTTTTCTCTCAACATGGCTATTATCGCTGAAAACGGTGGGATTGTCAAGTGGTTAGGTGGTGCTATACTCGCAGACTATACGCTTGTCTTTTATGCAATGGTTCATGGGTTTGGGATCTGGCAGCACACGGATAGTGATGGGTGCGAATGTACAGCCGGTAAGGAGTGTGGTGAGGAGTAGGATTCTCATACAGGTATATTGCTCCATGTTTTGAGTTTTTGGCGTTTTTCTTGGACACGAATTTGGAGCATGGCCTCGTCAACTAGATGGTGTTCTATACACAGATTGATCATACATTGTAGGTCGCCTAGTTCTTCCTCTAGGCGTTTGGCATTGTTTAAAATATACCCGCCATGGAGTGTATCAGAATTATATCCAAAGCGGTGTATCTTGGATACTATCTGAATTACTTCGGCAGCCTCTTCTTGGAGTATTGTGAGGATTTCTGAGGTTGTATTCATACTATGCACCGTTGGGTGAGCCAAAGTTATCAATTGACCATTGAGTGTGGTCATAGGGCTTTGGTGTATCTCGCAGTCGTTCTATCTCATCGGCTGCCTCTTCGAGCAGGTCAGCAATCCGGTCGGGTTTGTTTTCTTGTACCGATTTTCTTGTGGGTATCTGGCGGCGTATCTCAGCACGTTTTCGCAGTCGGTATACTAGGTCGTTTTCGTTCATTGGTTTACTCCAAAATGTTTTTTTATGGCTCTACCTACACCAAGAGTATAATCCTCATATAGTTTTTGTTGATTGTGTTTATCAGCAAAACTGGCACATTCCTGAATAATCAACTCGGCAAAGTTATGATAGCACTCCTCTGTACTTAGACTTTCATCTTGACACTCATAGTATAGTTGTCGAATTCGTTCGTTCATATCTTTGCCCTTGTTGGTAGATTATTCCATATCTCTTCCCAATACCCGTCATGAATATCAACATAAAAGAAATCTGCATTCATGCTTATCTCCATACCACAATGCTTACCATTGGTATCTTTACATCGCACACCATAAGTCTGCCAGTCCCAGCCGTAGCATTCTGAAGTACCTGTGGCGAATATCTCAGCCTCGGAATTACACTGCGGACATGGTAAAAGGCTCATTCTTTATCCTTCATTAGAATAGCCATCCATGCACCATCACCATATACTACCGATTGAATATACCAACCATAGGACATAGCATCTTCCAGACGGTCTTTCATATCAGAATAAGATTCCGCACTAATTACTTTCTGTTTCATTTTTTCACTCCGAAATGTTCTAATACAGCAATGGCATAATGTGTAGGTGTTTGATTAATATCCGGTGGAACTTTTCGTTCTATAGCATTATCATACATTACTTTTACACATTCCTGAACAATCAACTCTCCAAACTTGAGTATAGCAGTGCGGTCATAGTCATCCATCTGATCCCAGCCACCTTGGGCTGTCAGACCAGCTTGATACATCAAATCGTCAAACTTGTCGATCATTGGTCAACTCCGTTCAGTTTTGGGGCCAAAAACATATATGCTTCAACTTCATCCCAGTAAAGATTTATAGCATCTTCCCAAGAAATATTGTAAAACATCATAACAAATTCAATGGCTTGGTTCATCATTCACTCCTTGGTAAATTATATTGTCGGGTATACTGGCTCGTCACAGAGCCGTGGATTGGTGGTGCTTCGTATTGTACATTCGATTCTACGGGTAAATCAAATGCTGCCCGTATGATTTTCTTGTCGGCTTGTGAGCCACATAGTTGGGCGCAGTGTTCAGCCACTCGTTTGACCAGTTCTTCGATCAACACAATTTGCTTGGTGTTGGTCAGGTATGTCATATCAATGCCGACCTCATCACAGTATTTTTGAGTATTCTTATTCATAGCGGTGTCTTGTGAAATAGGTACAGGCATATGCAAATCGCCAGCATAAAGCCGGCGTACCACAAGTGGTCAAATTTCATTTTTCGTGCATTTTTTGATTGTTTTTTACAATTTTAATGCTCTGGCAGCAGATTTATTTGCCTCAGAGAATGCATAATCATTGGACAGGCTATTGTAGCCATCATAGAATTTCCACTCACCGTTGACCAGTCGTTCAACCTTTACATCATACAGTACATCAAACGGACTGCCATCATGCACAATCCGAACCGTACCAAAATCTTTCGCAACATACATTATAGAACCCCCGCTATCTCTTTTGCATCAAGAATAATCGACTCACGTACCGCACCATATACTTTGATTGGTCGGCTAAGTGTAACATGATGGGACATACCACCACCGTATTTTACACGACTCAGGTATACAGTACCCGATACGGGATACTCACCCATATACATACCGACGATACGCTTACCGTCAAGAAAAGATTCACCGATCATACAGCCTCCACAGGAGCAAACATTTTAGCACCCTCACGCATAAAGTCTTTCAACTCACGGCGCACCTCAGACGGAAACTCGTCCTCATATTCTTTGATGAACATAATTGCCTCTAGAATACCGTAGCCACGGGCTTCACGAACATATTCTACTTCAGTCATCAGATTCTTGTACATTTGACATCTCCAAATCAACTCATCACAGTGTTATTATGCATGAGGCTGAGCGGATTGTCAAGAACTATTTTGTTTCAATATCGATAACAGATTTGCGTTTAATGCAGACAAAGCCACCATGCTTTTCTTGCAACAGTATACCGTTGCGATTTTGGCAAGCCTCTTCGGCGGCTTCAAATTGACCACGGACCACATTGTAGCCCGTAATAGCGATAAGAATACAGGATGCGTAAAAACCATACAGCACCACGTATTCCCAATTAATTTTCCGTAACAGGCGGTTGAACATCGTTCTCATTTCCACTCACACATACATCACCAACAAAAATATAAACATTCGAATCTATAGACTTTTGTGCATACAATTGATTATTATAGCACAGATAAGGGTCTTTGTATCGTTGCGCCGCATAGTATACTCCATAGCCTATGCCAGCCAGAATCATCAGTATTGGAATATATTTGATATATTTTACCAATTCGGGCATCATGCCCAATAATTTTGGTAATATTTCCAATAACTGTTTCACTTCACCCTACCTTTACTTTTCACCGCCTCTGATAGCATACTTCGGATCACCAGTAACACACGACCTTTTTCTCTTTCAGTCAGGTGTTGGACCAACATGAGTTTATCTTCGTAGGACTTTGCATTATCTAAGAATTCTGGTGGTACTTCTAACTTTTTCTTTTTGGGCTTGAACTTTTTGAGTTTTTCTTTGGGATCTTCTGTATCGTTGGACATGATGGCCTTGATTGGATTATCACCGAATCATGCCATTATTTATTCTCTGCCTTGTCCTTACCGTAAAGGAGCATCATCACATCCAATGCACAGTCATCAATCGGATTGTGCTTGGTTACATCTCTCTCATACATGAAGTCTGGATGATCAACCTCACAATATCCATTCTTTGATGCGGTGAGTAAATCAACAGCGGTACGTACATCACGCCAACGGGAGTAAGCAAATATAGGATCAACCTTTACTTGTCTCTCAGCGGCCTGTAAAATTACATCATCAAGCGAACCACGTGCCCATACCCAACAGTCCTTATCATTTTTAGATACCGCCCATTCATGCAGTGCGGCAATACCATCAGCAAGTGATTTGTCGTTCTTATCCGGTATATACGACCAATTCTTCACGTTCAAACATTGTTTCTCCCACCATTCAATGGTACCTTTGTTGATTTTGCGACCGTGATTTTCTACCTGGTCACGCACACTCAACTTGACAAAGAATGCCGATTCTTTTAATTCTTTGTACGTAGATTTATTCTCTGGCCGAAAGTAAATACACGCCATCGAAAGAATGACCGAGTTTGATTCTACACCTAGCGTTTCAACGTCAAACATAAACATTATTGTATACAGTCCTTCATCTCACGCCAATAGTTTCGCTCTGCCCAATGTACAATACACCAGTCGTTAATACAATTTTCGGATGTCAACTCAAAATCGGGCCGCTTGGCTTTAATCATATTTGTGAACCAGTACACCCAGTATTGGTCTAGAATATCTTTTTCCGATAATGTTTCCCAATGATCATATTCTTGTCCTAGTATGTTTACATCGGGATAAACGATAGTGTAATATTTCATTAGAGAATTTCTGGTTCGGTTGTAGTAAAGCCGGGCTTGGCAGTCCACAGTTTACCATATCTACCACATGACAAATTACGATCAAGACCACCCATTCGCATACTGCGGCAAGTTTCCCTTGAATGTTCACCATAAATCGGATCATCATATTTCAAGGCCTGCGGGTGTAAACAAAAGGCCTCTTTATTAGAGGCCTCTTCAAAAAATTTACAGTCTTTACATAACTTCATTATCATCACATTTCGCCATAAGCAATCGCATCAAGGTCATACGAATTTGCAGCATACATCATCGCCTCATGTTCAGCATACAATGCATCCATCAAGGCCTCATACTCTTCATCAGCATCCTCGGCCAGTGTGGCACCGGCAATTTCCCTTGCCAATTCGTTAATTAGTTCGGTATCTGGATCAATCATCACAATTCCTTATCAACTCAAGAATTAATAGTATAGCAGCAAATAAAAACTTTGTCAAGTCAGCCACCACGGGCTTTTATCGTTTTGATAACAACATCAATTTCAGGCCAGTCGTTGCGTTCTTGATAACTACCAACGTAGAACCCACGAATAGTGCGGAGGCCACGCAGTGCATCAGGACCGTAGACATATCGAAAATCATAATCACAACCCTTCATTCTCTTGCGGATTACAAAATCATCGTATTCATCTTGGTTGCCCGCTACGATGAAAAGCGGGCCAAGTGCATTAGCCACGACCGTTGAACCCTAGTTCGAATTCCATCAACAACATCTTGGCGATATTGATATATTGGCGGGCACGTTCTCCATCATTTCCTGCAATCAACTCTTGTGCATCCGAAAGATAACTTGCTACTACCATACCTGGACCCGAAAGTTTGTAAGTAAGTGAATCTTTTACCGAATCAAGAATTTCATCTTTGTAGCCACCGTAGGCCTGAAATTCCCATTTCTTTTGTGTTGCTGCTTTCACCAAGTTATTCATCACACACCCTCCAATGCTTCGTAGACATATTCACGAACCGCAGTATCGGTCGCCTCTTCAAAACCTTCTACCTTTGAGATAGCAGTAAGTACATCATTCACACATTCCCAAGAGTAATTAAACTCTTTTGCGAAAATCACAATTCCATCAATTACACGATTACCATTTTCTGTAAACATACCATAGTGTCTCATCACATTCTCCATTATTTAAACACAATCAACGCCAACAGTATACTGTTAAAGAAGAATCCAACAGCGTTACTGATTATGTATAACTTATCGTTTCTACCCAACGCACGAACTAGGAACAGAAACAAGCCACCCCACACCATCAATACCATGCTTAGTGGAGGCAGTTTATCAGTATAGCCGAGAATCACACCCAAACTAGTTGGAAGAGTAGCAGCATGAATCATCACCATACCAACCCAACCACACAATTCACTTATATCAAATTTAACAACTTTCTTAACCATTTCTTAACTCACTTTCTCATCACATTTACAGTATAGTCGAAAGCGGTAAGATTGTCAAGCATTTTATCGATTAGGTGCCTGTCTTTTGCGCCAAAGTGATTTCTTTTTGATAACTTTTGTTGTCATTTTTGCACCTTTCTTATCAATTGTACATCATCATTCGGCGTCACAAAGATTCTTGCACGAATGATAACTTCGTCACTTGCATAATCTTGCTGTTTTGTAAACTCTATGCAATTACTATCCATAATCTCACGCATCATTTTTGAGACTAAAAGAGTTTTCATCTCATGTTCATCCATTTGTTCAGCTTCATATGGCGACATTGTAAGTGAAGTTGTCAGCATTTGACCTTGAATAATATAATCTGTGCTGGCGGGTGGGAATATTCCAATTGAAGGCACGGTTGAAGCATCTATACTGCCAACTCCATGACTAATTGGTAAAAGTGGATTTTGTGTAATAGCCATATTATCTCCATAATAAAATTGGTCCGGCTGCCAGGAATCGAACCTGGATCACAAGATTAGAAGTCATGTGTATTATCCATTATACTACAGCCAGAATTGGTGGGCCGGGAGAGATTCGAACTCTCTGTCCCCCGATTATGAGTCGGACGCATATACCTAAAATGCTTCCGGCCCGAAATTGGTGCGACTAGTCAGAATCGAACTGACATGGCTTGCGCCGAAGGATTTTAAGTCCTTTGTGTATACCTATTTCACCATAGTCGCTTAATAATGTTTCAGATATACGCATCGTGGACTTACACGATAACCATCCATGCGCCACTGTTCTTTCACTCTATCACGCTCTTTGTAGCACTGTTCAAGGCTTCGTTGTGGTGCTTGTATCACACCTTTACTTTGCACAAGTTCAGTGTTTGGTTGAATCATGTATAAGCTAATGAACAAAATCCACATTAGTATCCACCTTGTGCATTATCTGGTCGTGGCTCTGTGCGCTGTGGTGCATCAGTATCTTGATCTCTCAAGTGCAGACCTGTCAAACTGTGTTCATCACCAATATAACCTTTTAAGAATGTATTGATAGCAATACTCACTCTGGTATCATTACTCGTTGTCTGTTCTACCATGTGTGTCAGATACGATGGGAAAATAACGATATCACCTGTGCCTACAGAAAACCACCATGATTCTGAATTGTATGGGTTGAAGTTTTCTGTGGGTAGATTGATTCGATTGTATCCTTCTTTATAAAATGTAATACGATCTTTTTCACGATCAGTATTCACATAAATGCATCCCGATAGCCAACTATTTGGGTGTGCATGTTTGTGATGAAATTGACCTGTGCTAGTGTAATTCATCCACGACTGTGTAATGTACGTTTCAACTGAATACTTTGGTGCATATATCTTTTCCATGTAATAGTTCAGATAGAATTGATAGTATTCACGAATGTCTTTCATTACATCGTGATCTAACACATAACGGTCGGCGCTCGTTAGATTGCCTGTGTTTTGTGTGGTAGATTTTGCAGTCTGTTCAAAAAATTCTTTTTCTTCTTTTGTCCAGTCACGATGAAACTTGGCGAACAACACTGGTGTTGGAAACAAGCCATGTACATTTGGTTCTGGCATAATTTTGATCACACTATTTTTTTTGCTCATTTTCTTCCCTATCAATTTTTAACCACAAATAACCGGATTGTTCGTCAATCACTCGTTGTGACCACATCTCTTCATTCTCTAGCACAGGCACATCATATTCTGGTGCCATCCAAGGTTTACTTGTATTTGCTTTCGAAGTATTCATTTACTTTAAACTTTGCCTCTTCCATTGATGCTGCTATAACTTTTACCCATGCTACACCACCGGCAATCTCCATATCAAATGGTACAGGACCATTGAACTCAAATTCTTCTGGCACTACTATTTCAATCTCATACTCTTCAAGATTTTGTATGCGTTTCATTACTGCTTCAAATTCGGCTCGGCGTGTCATAGTCATCTCCTATTACTTCATTCTACACGACTTTCTTTACAGTGTCAACTCTGTGTGAAGAGTTTCGTGCGCCCATTACAACTATTACCTCATGATAATCTCTGTCACCTTCTGTTTTGTGTACCAATAGTGCCACACAAAAGCCTGCTGGATTGGTGTACCCTGTTTTGCTTACCTGAACATTATCTACCTGTGATAATATAGCGGTGTTTGTATTATGTAGAACTAGAACTCTGCTTTTCTGTTTGACCTGTGTCAAAATTGTTGCCACTTTTTTGGTAGAGATATCACGAATTTCTGGATAGTTTGCCGATTCAATGACCATCTGTGTTACATCACTAGCGGTGCTTACATTGTATTTACTCAAACCAGAAGGATCATCAAAACTTGTACTATACATGTCCAACATTAATGCTCTCGAATTCATATGATGAATGAATCGTTGACGACCACCTGGGTAATCTGCTGCTAATGTTTCCGCTGCTGCATTATCACTTTTGATTAATAGCATGTGAAATAATTCACCACGGGTATACTCACGGCGTGGCATCTTGCTACCTGCATTTCTACTCAATACAAGTTTGCGATTCATATCACGATCATAATCCAATGCAATCATGGCAGTCATCAACTTTGTCATACTAGCCAATGCACGAACTTGATCAATATTTTGTGACCGTGTAATTGTGCCTTCAGTAATATTTGTGACCATTACTGATATGTTGCCATAAGTTTGCACGGCATACTGTTTGGATTTCTTTTGTTTCTTGTGCTTGGGCTTAGCATGTACAGATTGAATACTGAGAAAAAACAAAATAAAGAAGAATGCTATCCACTTTGTAAGTGTAAATTGTTTGTTCATTTGATGATTAAAGAAATTGTGAACGGTAAAGACATTACCGTAAAGAATATAATGATATAGAAGAATAGATATCTGAATAAGTTGTTCATCGCCCTCTCCTTGGGCGACAAACTTATTTCAGTTTATCACCCACTTGTTTAACTGTCTTTTCGTAACCTTCACAAAGTTCCATGTAGTATTGAACCTCATTCCATGCATGTAGTATTTGAAATTTTGCTTCATACAATGTATTCGTCAGTGCTTTATATCTGTCTTTAGGACCATTTTCGATCAGTGTTATTAAAATGTCAAGTTTGTCAATGATATTAACATCATCAATGTCAACTTTATCATCATCGCCAAAATTGTCGGGTTCATCTGTCATTTTTCGCCTTTTTCAAGCAGTTTAATTGCATCTTTTGTATATCTTATCTCTTTGTTAAGTGTATCACGAATTTCATGCAATTCTAGCAACTTTGCCCTCAAACGATTGAGTTCCACATTTTCATCCGTGGGCTTTTGTTTGGGTGTAAATGTATATATCTCAGCCATAATTGAAAGTTTATCATCACTATCAATTTTTGTCAAGCATCCACATCATCTTCATCCATTAATGCCCACATAAACAGAAAACCAGCCATGGCAATCAGTATACCAAACATATCACCCATTTGCATGGCAATTATGATTAGAATTAGAAACAATAAAAAGATGAATATTTTCATTACCATTTCTCCGCTCGTTGCCAAGTGTCATCGTAGTCTGCAACGTAATCGGTGACATCTGGTATGTTAACTGCATAATCTTCTATGTCAGGTATGTGTATCTCTTCACCTTTTCTGAGTGCAGTAAGATACTTGCCGGCTTTTGCACGTGTTGCTGCACCTTCTGGTGTTTGATGGTAGTCTAATAGTTTTTGTGAACGAACTGCTTTATCTTCTTCAGTGTGTTCACGCACATTGCCACACGAACGTGAACAATATGGTCCACGTTTGTTGTGTGTTGTGCCACATCTAAGGCAGGTTTTTTCTTTGTAGGGCATTTTCCTCTAGTGTTTTTTCTATGTATTCACATAGCCAATGACCCAAAATTAAATGACCCTCTTGTATGCGGGGTGTTGATGTTGATGGTACGGCGATATAATAATCTGATTCTTTTTGCATGTATCTTGTTTTCATACCAGTAAATGCAATATTGATTACACCTACCTTTTTTGCGATACTCATTGCTTCAAGTATGTTATTAGACAAACCTGAAGTGGACAAATAAATTGCAACATCACCAGGTTGTGCTAATGCTTCAATTTGTCTTGAGAATACATGTTGATAACCCATATCATTTGCAATTGCAGTCAGAACCGATGTATCAGTGTTCAGTGCAATTGCTGCATATGGTTTGCTTTGTTTCATAAAAAAAGAAACTAATTCACCAGCAAGATGTTGTGCTTCCGCCGCTGAACCACCATTACCCATGAAGAATATTTTTTTATTGAGTAATAATGCATCTACACATGCCTGTGCAGCAAGTTTAGTTTGCTCTAATGGGTTTGGTAGTGGGTGTGATGCAAACTCTAGTGGGGCGTCTGTCAGTAAAGAATCAATCACTGCTCTGGTATCTTTCAAAGACTCATAAATGTTCATAACAATTCCTATGCTGATTGAAAAATGTCCTGTGCCCTACATGTGGTAATGAAATTGATGAATGCTACTGCTTCACTCTCATCTTCATAATAACGTAGAATAGTTTGACCTGTATATTTTGAAATGATCATCAATAAAATATAGTGGTCACGGTAGGTGGAGAATTTAATCCACCAACCGTTTCTGACCACTGGCTGCCAAAATTTGGTTTTACCCTCTATATCAAGCCTTAGTTTCTTTGATTTCGGATTTGATGATTTTTTTTGCATCTTCTGCAATGTTCTTGTTCAAGTTTACTACTTTCTTTGTATATGTAGTAAAAGTGTTCTCTGTAACACTGTCAAAATAGGCAATGGTGTGATCAATCAAAACTTTGTTGAAATCAATTGTCTTAATTGTTGCTGCTTCAGCCTTACGCTGAATGTCATTCCATGAGTAGAATGTTGGGAACTGAGGTGTTTGTGTGAAAAACATAATTATCTCCTATAAAGTTAGACAGCCCGCTTAGGCACTGTTCTACTATTATATAGCATTTTTATGATGCAGTGCAATAGATTTAAGGTGATCTTTGCGTATCTTCGCCGTGACCCAATCATTGTAGTAATTCTCACTCAACAAAGCATGTCTGGACAATATCTCATAGGTTTCCCAGTATGAACACTCAGATTTGCTTTTACACAAATGCAGGATTACTCTGCGGTAGTTGCTTTCTCCGGCTGCTGCAACTTCTCTTTTGAGTGTGTCGTTGGAACCCCAATACGTTTGCCAGTCGGAAGGCTTTCGTATCTTTTTTTTCTTGCCGTTGACTTGTCTTGTGCCAGCCTGCGTAAAGTATTTGCGTCCAATATATTTTCTTCCTGTAATAAGATTCTCTATTAGATACACAAAGCCAAACGATGTGCCGTCATACTCATACGGCACATTGTCGTAATACCATGTCATAGTGGTTCTTCGTCGTCATCGTCATGAAGGTCTTCATCATCAAAACTTTCATCATCAAGTATCAAGTATTCACCACAGAAGGGGCAATGTGTTGGGTCTGATTCGGTATGCATTTCATTATAAGATATGGCAAACTCAGAGCCACATGCTGTGCATTCATGTTGTATTCTCATAATTAATTACACCAAGATTGTTTCGCCTCACCGTAGTATTCACGTGCAAAGCCATTTTGAATTAACATTGAACGAAGACTCTGGCCATCTAAAACGATGTCTCCCAATACACGACCACCAAATTTATCCCAACCGTATAAGATAACCTGACGTTTGGTAGACTTAGCAACGGCGTTGGTTGTAAATTTAGTAGCGGCTTTTCCTCTTTCATCTTCTTGAGGACATTGGGCACGAAAGCCTTTCTCCGGCGTATCTACTCCATAAATTCTAACGGCAAGTTCAGACTTCAATGGTGCTGGTAAAAATGGTGCAGAAATGACCACAGTATCGCCATCATTTACACGAACGATTTGTGCATCATATGTTACACCTTGTGGTGTTTTTTGTGCTAGTGCTAATGTTGGCACTAACAGAATTGCAAATAGTAATTTTTTCATATTGATTCCTTACAAACTAGATTGAGAATATCGAAACGTGTAGTATTAGGTACATTGAGTGAAACAATCTGTGAATTGACCTCATATGAATTACGGAAAATTACTTTATTGGTCGCATCAACATACAAATCCATGAGTAACATTAACTTTTGTTTACCACAATGCAATGAACCATAAACATATAATGCAGTCGCAGGAACATCTACGCCATACATGTAATGTGGTTCGTGGTATGGTACAAATGCATGAAATTTAACAATCTCATTTTCCGCACCAATCATGCTTTTCTCAATGTATATATCGTGTCCATCCGACTTGGCTACAAAATACCAGTCGTTTTGATTGTGTATGATTACATCATCTGCTGTGATGTTGAGTAGAAACTCTGGCTGCGCTGCATGTGACGAAATCGCCAAAAAAACAGCAAGTATAAAAGAACATAGGTGCTTCATGGCATCCCCCGAAACACCTATTTAGAGAATAAATTAAATACTGGTTACGGATCCAGTGTCACCTGATCATTGTGACCGATTTTTTATTTTAGAAACTCAATTGGCTTCTGAACATAACTGCTTTATCACCGTTTACACGACTACCAGAACTGCCGACAAGTGCATCAAACTTAGTATCAACATAGTTTACCATAAATCTCAAGTTGTCAGTGCAAAACCAAGTTAAACCGTATGTCATAGCAGTAGCACGATTTGATTTACCTGTTGTCACTGTAATGTCACTGGCATCAAACTCACTCATACGAACTCCAACTTGCCATGCACCTTTGCCACCCTTATCAATAGGATTGTTTGGTTTAATCCAACCAAACGCACCATCTTTGTATGCGTGACTTTCGCCTGTGAGGTTATACACCGCTTGTACATAATAACCTTTAATTTCTTGGTCATTACCAGTCAGAGGATCATATTTGAAATTGAACTGCTCACCTTGAACTTTAAGACTATTGTAAGCAAATGCTGCCTCAAGGCCTTGTCGTGTTCTTGTAGTAGCACCACTCAGTGCAGGACCCGTAAACCAACCAGATTGCATACGAGATTCTGTTCTACCACTTACTGGCGCAACGCCACTTTTGATTTCACCTGCGCTGTATGCTGCACCCAAGTGTGCAACATATGCTTTACTGCCTGTTAGTTCAGCAATGTTAGTGGTTACACGACCGATATAATCAAGACCGTCAAACTCTGCGTTCTTATTGGCTTTGCCTCTACTTACCGCTATGGCATATGTAAGGCCAGGTTTCGGTACACCGTGTAACATGAAACCAGTTTCTTTCGCAGGAATCAATTCTGAATCGTTCTGACCAATCAAACTACGCTCCATAAAATCTAGATTGTTTGAACTGGTCAATTGCTCAAGACTGAATGGCATCTTGAACAAACCAAACTGAAATTGCATTTCTGGATTTGCAGCATAGTTTACCCACATTTCATCCATCGTTGTGCTTGATGAACTTGCACCAACATCATTACCAAAATTTCCAAGTATTTGATATTTGAAGTCTTTTGCAAATTGACCACGAACACCAAATCTTGCACGGCGAACTTCGGCTAAGTTTTGATACGAATCCGTGGTTTGACCGACACCGTAATCTGGTGTGTAGTGTCGATAGTCCATGTGAATTCGACCTGTAAACTGTGCAGTATTGTTGCCATCTTTTGATTTAAGTCCAAGTCCGTTTTCTGTGACTGAACCATCGTTGACTCTGGCGATTCGATATTTGTTGTTATCGCTAACATCTTTGTCAATTCTTTGCTCTGCGAACTTTTTGTTTTCTTCTCTTTCTTCATATGCCTTCAATTTTGATTCATATTCTTTTTGAGTGATTACATTCTTCTCTCTTAGAATATTCAATGTTTCTTTATATTCATCGGCATATGCAGGAATTACTGCTGCTAGTGCAACTACGATAGAAAGTTTTTTAAATAGTTTCATGATATATCCTTATTTCCAAATTGGATTGTTGTCAGGACCACGGAAGTCTTTCTTCCAGTTTTCCTGAACAAGTTTAATTACGTCTTGTGGCATGTGAACGTATTCCAAATCAGTTGCCATTTGTCCACCGTTTTTGTATGACCAGTCAAAGAACTTGAGAACTGCACGACCTGTCAATGCGTCTGCCTGTTGCTTGTGCATAAGTATGAAACTTGCGCCTGTTGCTGGCCAAGCATCTTTACCTGTTTGCCATGTGAGTAACAAATACATTCCTGGTGCATTAGCCCAATCTGCATTTGCGGCTGCTGCCTTGAATGTAGTATCATCAGGCAGCACAAAATTACCATCACGATTCTTTACTGCTGCAAATGCAATCTTGTTTCTCTTTGCAAATGCATACTCAACATAACCAAATGCACCTTTGATACGCTGCACTTGTGCTGCTACACCCTCGTTACCTTTGCCACCCACACCAACTGGCCACTTCACCGCTGTGCCTTCACCGACTGCTTTTGCAAACTCTGCATTCGCTTTGCCCAAAAAGTTTGTCCAAATAAATGTGGTACCTGAACCATCAGCACGATGAACTACAGTGATGTTCATTGCAGGCAAGTTTACACCAGGATTTAATTCTGCAATTGCTTTATCATTCCATTTTGTAATTTTACCAAGATGAATGTTTGCAATTACATCAGGTGTCAACTTTAGTTTACCTGCATCGATACCATCAAGATTGTAAACTGGTACAACACCACCAATGATGGCTGGAAACTGAACAAGACCTTCTTTGTCCAATTCTTCTTTCTTGAGTGGCATATCACTTGCACCAAAGTCAACTGTCTTGGCTTTGATTTGACGAATACCACCGCCTGAACCGATTGATTGATAGTTTAGACCGATGCCAGTTTGTGCTTTATATGCTTCAGCCCACTTGGCATAGATTGGAAATGGAAAAGTCGCACCGGCTCCAGTAAATTCTGCTGCTGATGCGACTCCTGTGAATAGTAACAATGATACTAAAAACTTCTTCATATTATCTCCTTTGAGTTAGACTACTAAAATAGTTCTATGTAACGGATCCGTCACAATTTAGAATTTTTTTTAATAGTCTGACCGCCGAAGACAATCAGACTTTATATTTAGTATTACGCTGCTTTACCCCATACAGTTTCCCAATTGCCTGTCAATGCACCCTTTGAGTAATCTGTTGCACGATTCTCAAAAAAGTTTGTGTGTGTTGGTGCATTAATCATCTCTTCAACCCACGGAAGCGGATTCTTCTTAACTTTGAATACACCCTTGAGACCCAAACTAATGAGGCGACGATCAGCAATGTAGCGAATATATGATTTAACGTCATCAGAAGATAGACCAGACATGTCACCCATATTGAAAGCAAGATCAATAAACTTGTCTTCAAGTTCAACCATCTTTTCAGCAATGGTATAAATTTTTGATTTAAGGTCGTCATTCCATATTTCCTTATTCTCTTCGATATAAGTGCGGAATAATTTAATCATAGACTCAGCGTGTTGTGTTTCATCCACGATTGACCAAGTAATAATC
>Ga0315901_10004377_pt1 | contig 17652 bp, 18 predicted proteins | sample LakEriMetagenome_10_FD_203761 | JGI IMG/M metagenome (GOLD analysis project Ga0315901, IMG submission 203761) | Freshwater fungal communities from buoy surface, Lake Erie, Ohio, United States - Buoy 2 MA116 | ecosystem: Environmental > Aquatic > Freshwater > Lake | place: USA: Lake Erie, Ohio...
GCGATATTACATGTTAAAACAAGGATTATTTAATGTTAATGAGGAACTGCTAAAAGCTGCAAAACAATATGACAAACAACACTGGCAAAACAAAAAATTACAAAAAAAAGTTTGAGTATCTTAATAAGAAAGGTGCTAGAGCGCAAAGACAGGAATTTATAGAAACTCCATATTTGTCAGGAATTGTTAATGATAATGGAGAAAAAGTAATAAGAGCTTTGACAGAATCAGAAAAGGATTTTTTAAATAACTATTATAAAGAATTCGTACATGGAACTTTTAATACAGATAAAGAATCAACTGAGTTGTTTAAAAAAGCCAAGAAACTATCTAAGAAAAAAGAGAATATAAAATTCTTTGAACAGAATGGATTTTATCCAGAGGAAGTCATAGAAGCCGTTGAAGCATTCAATGCTAAAAGCAAATCTTTGGGAAATCTTGTATATGATTTTTGGGATCAAAGAGAGATAAATTCTGATGATTACAAGCGTAGGTATGACATCCAAAATAACTCAGCAAAAGGTTTTCAGCTTGAATCTTTTGAAGATGTGCAATATAATGCTAATGTCGAAGAGTTAGACAATACAACGATTGAAGATTTAATTACAGAAAGTGAGAAGTAATATGTTAAAAAATAAAATTGAAATTAAGAAAGATAAAGATTCTGAAGATTACTATATTGATATTTATGATATGGCTGATTTATTTGACGATGTAGAAGTGATAGAATCCTATAAGCTTGAATGGAAAGATGATGGATCTGTATTAATGGAATTTTTTGATAAAGATGGTAATAAAGTATTTCCAAAGAAATCTTAATGAAGACTCCCGAGCAAATTAAAAAAGAATTAGACGAGTATGTAATTGGTCATGAAAAGACTAAGAGATCTTTATCAGTTGCCGCTTATAACCATTTTAAAAGAATGAATGGAAGTACTATTAAAAAGTCTAATGTTCTTTTAATTGGGCCAACTGGATGTGGAAAAACCTACTTAGTTTCTATCTTAGCTAGAATTCTGGGAGTTAGCTTTTTAACCAGTGATGCAACTCAATTTACCTCATCTGGATATCAAGGTAGAAGCGTAGAAGAACTTATTACAGACTTATTAGGTATATGCGAAGGGAATGAATATAAGGCTTCTAAGTCTATCATTTACATAGATGAAATTGATAAAATAAAAAAGAAGACTAATCAAGACGGTGGAGCCGATGTTAATGGACTAGGAGTTCAGCAATCATTATTAAAACTTCTAGAAGGAAGTGATGTTCCATATATTTCTAAGCATTCCCAAAATGGCGAGTATGATAGAAAGATGAACACTAAAGATATTATGTTTATATGCTCCGGTGCTTTCGTTGGACTAGAATCGCCTTCTATTCAAAACCTAACTGACTTTGGAATGATTCCTGAGTTCCTTGGGAGATTCCCTGTTATTACACAGCTGCAAGAGCTTAAATTTGACGATTATAGAAAGATCCTACGTGACTCTAAGGGGTCTATCTTAAACTCATTTAAAGAGTGGTTTTTGAGCGAAGGAATTGAATTAGTAGTGGATGATAGTGCAATTAATATTATTGCTCAGAAAGCAATTGAGAAAGGTCTTGGAGCCAGGGGATTGCACAGCGTTCTTGATGAAGCTTTACTTAATGCTCAATTTGAAGCACCTAGCTTAGAAAAAAAGCCTAGCAAGTTTACCTTAGATTCTATGGTAGTTATGACTGGAAAACCTAAGTGGGTTTATTAATGAAAAGAAGTCAAATGGTTGAAATTATTTATCTTGAATTATTTCCATTAGGAATTGGAGAAGATACCTGTGCAAATATTTTAAGCTTAATAGAAGGAGCTGGAATGCTTCCTCCTAGAATAGAGTTGCCACAACTAGGAACTTCAGATAACGCTTGGGAGTCAGAGGATGAATAACTCTAACTTGCCGCCAATTCGAGTGTATATCTGGGACTGCTTTCTTTTTGACTATAATTCAAACCACCAGGGGAAGACTGCCGGACATTTAATATCTGTTCGAGCGAGGCAGAATCAAGCTCTTCAGTTTAGCGTTTTATTGGACAATGGCGCACTTTTTACAGGACTTCCTGCACACTCGATTACATTTCGTGAAGACGAGTTTAATGGTAGATTAGAGCTTCCAGATGCTCAAATGTGGGATTGTATAAGCGAGGATATTGAAGTTTTTTGCATGGAGAGTATAAGATACGCTGAGTGTGAGGTTAAACCTAATATGATTAACCCTAAATCTGGCAAGTACTTATTTACAATTGATTTTGTTGGGGAAGGTTATTCTCGACATCCTACACATTGGAAACAGCTCCACGCCATTCAAACAAATGATGGGTATTTAATGCTTTATCCTCAGTATCGAATTAGATTCTTAGACAAGGCTTTGTTTGAAGATGGAGAAGAACTTCCAGGATATAAAGCAAATTCTCGACATTGGATTATAGGCTCATGAAAGATCTAACTTTTGGAACTTTAGTTTGTTGTTTATTCTTAGCTTTTATGCTAGGATTTGTGACATGTCATAAACTATATGCTGGTTTAGACAACAAGGACTTTCATGGTTTCTCTAATATATGGCGGCATAACACATCATTACTTAGCTTCTAATCTTCCTTATTGCAATAGGATTAATAATGTTGGCACAATCCATAATGAATATGTCATTGCATTAGTTGGCAATAAAAATACTAAGTTTGGTTTTTTAAATGGAAAAGATTCAGCCTGTGGGAATATCTTTGGACCTATTTCTAGCTTTAATATAAGAAAAAATGTAGATATTATGGTTGGTGGATATAACACTAATTTTAATGAATTTAATAAGTTAGGAATTATTCCAGTTCATATTGGAAATATAACTCCAATTATTGGGGCAAACTTTAGAATCCCAATTACAAAGAATATAGAAATTAATAATCTTATTTCTATTGGAATAATAACCCATGCTTTAAGTGTGAGCTTTTAATTATGAACTATATTAGACTTTTTTCAATTGTAGTAATTCTTATAAATTCTTTTAGATTATTGTTTAGTAATGATCCGATAGAATCTTCTATTGGTCTTATACTAATACCAGTGTTTGTGGTATACCTTAAAAAAGTAATTTATAGACTCCAGCAATGAAAGTTACTACTGATGCTAAAGCTCCAATTATTCTTAGAGATGCATCCATTATAGCCACATGCTTTTTAATTGGATGAATTTCTTCTTTAACTAACTTAATTTGTTCTTCTGCTAAATCAGTCCTATAGATATGGTGCTCTAAGTCTTTAGCTTGCTTAGCAAGAGTTACGTCAATATTGGATATTTTATCTTCAATGCGATCTAGCTTTTGATCCATCTTGTCTAAATGATCTTGCATAATAACTTCCTTTAGTATTATTCTTCTACTTCGCCAATATCTAGCATAGCTTGCTTAAATCCAGGTTGTTGAGTTAGCGTAAATAATAAAGCTTCTTTAGATTTTAAATTAGAATTGGCTGCTTCTAAAAAAGGTTTTGCATATGTTTGTGCAAATTTACTATTACTCTGTGACATTTTTTGTGCTATTTGTTGTAATTGATCTGGAGATTTTGATAATAAAGCTTTTCCAAGCCCTTTAAATTTACTAACGCCAATTCCAGCTATATTACCAGCAACAGATGCTCCCCTTGTAACAAACCCAGTTTTAGAAATTCCCTCTCTTCCTTGACCTCCAACTGCCGAACGTGCTTCTTTAAACATTTTTAGATTATCCATCAATTTTTTAGCTTCTGGAGCATATTTTTCAAGAGCTTCTCCGAGCACTCTTTGATCTACATCACTACCTTCTGATGATTGTATTAGCTTTTTTTCTAAATCAGCAATAGCTTGTTCTCTTATAAACTTATTAGAAGAGTTTAATTCAGAAACATCTACATTTAAATTCTTAGCAATTGGTTTATAGATAGCTTCTAATCCCTCTTTTGCTTCATTTATTCCACCAAAAGATCCCATTTTTTCTCGTAAAGCTCCGTATAATTGCTTAGCTTTTTGAGCAACAATTTGATTATCACTTTCTGTAAGTTGAAATAATTGGGGCAATAAATCATCTGCCTGTTTGAATGTTAAGTTATTAACATCAAAATTTGGTTTTCTTATAACATCTCCTAAAGATGTATAAACTTCTCCCGTGGATTGATCTACAAATTTAGCAAAAGGCCTATTGGTAATCTCATCAACTCCATAATCAATCCCACCTATTTTAGGAGGTGTGATATCTATCGGAGTAGATTTTAACATACTTGTTCTTGTTACTAACTCTCCTTCTGGAGTTAGTTCCGTAGTTCTAAGTTTAGCTCTTTGTTGTGCTAGTGTTAGATCTGGAGTTTGTAAGTCTACATCTTTCATAGCTCTTGGAAGACCAGAAACTTCATCTAAATCTGTTAATTTACCTTGAGAAGCCATTACTTTTTTTGCTAACTCTTTTTCACCTTTTATAGTAGCTTGTGTTCCTTTTTGTTCAGCTTTCGTAAGCAAGTTACTCATTTTAGTTTTAGCTTCTTGTATAACTGATTCAAAATTAGGTTTACCTAAATATTCAGATTTTAACATATTTTTAAAATTATCAACTACTTCTTTATTAGATTCAGTTAAAGTTTTACTTGCTAAATCATCAATAACAGCATTTACATCTTCACCTAAAGAAATTCTTTCTCCCATTTCTTCAGAAAGTTTTATAGCATCTTGTTTTTGAATTCCATATTCTTTTAACTTGCTTTTAATATTATCAAATATTTTTCCAGAAGTTTCTCTTATATTTTGATCTAATTTTTGGACATTCGCCATTTCTCCTGTTCTCTTACCATATTCAAATCTAGCTTTTACTGATTCTGGTATTAATTCGCTAACTATATTTTTAGCTCCTTTAACACCTTCTACTACGCCAGTCAACGCAGCTCCTGTTCCAGCTCCTAAAGCTGCTCCAGCTAATGCTTCTTTTCCAATCTGTTTTATTCCTTGAGTACCTTCTGTAAGTTTTGCCTCTCCTTGCAAAGCTCCTGTAGCTGCTCCGAATTTAGCTCCTGTTAAAGCTGCTTGTCCAATCCTTCCCATAGCAGTAGGCGCTTGTGCAACTGCAGCTCCACCTAGTAAAGGAGCAGTAATTAAACCTCCTCCAATACCTCCTATAATAGAAGCTGCTGGTTGTTGCTCAAAAGCAGCTTCTTTTTCTGCTTTTTGTCCACCACGAGCTTCGTAGTAAGTATCTATTAATTCTTGTAATTTTGGAAGTTTTCCTTGCTCTAATGTTCCATAGGCTTGCCCAGCGGCTCCGGATAAACCAGCTACTATCTCATCCACAAGCAAAGATCCCTGAGCACCCTTAAGGGCGGCCTCCCCCATACCAATTTCTCTTTCTGGAGTTATTTGTTGAGGCTCTTCTTTTTTAACTTCTTGTTGAAATGGAACGTCTTCAAATAAGTTTTGATCCATTTTAGGTTCGGAATAAGGAACATCTTCAAATAAGTTTTGATTCATTTTCATATTATTTACTTGGAATTAGCTGGTATTTGTTTACAGAAGGATTCCATCTATAACTCTTACCGTCTCTTTCTACAAATTCTCCGTATATAGCTTCATTTTGTTTTGGAACTTCAATTTCTTGAAGTTTAGCTTTAGATTTGTCTCTAAGAGATTCTAGATTTGTTTTCATTTCTTCCAAAACTTCAACATTAACATCTTCATATTTTTTTAAAGAAGGTTGAGCGGCTTGGAAAAATGCTCTTTCAGCATCTGAGTCAACCGCTTTAGACATACCTGCAAATGTTTTAGTCATTTCAGATAATGAAATTTTATTTAATGCATTTTCTATTTTTTGACCTTCTGGAGTAATAGGTGATATATATTGTCTAATCGGTCCTGTTAATCCGCCTTTAATTTTTCCTGTTTTAGGATCTTTAAATAGTTTTAATGCTCTATCTACATTTGCTATTTGACTATCTAAAGTTGATATTACTGGCTGTAGCTTTTCTTTAATAGCTCTATTTTCTTTTGCTATCAATTTATCTTCATCAGCCTTAGTCTTCATAGCTAACTTTTCTTCAAATGAAGGTTCCAATGCTTTTTTATCTGCTATCCTTTCTTTTGATTGTAATGTCTTATCTAACATAGCAAGATCTCTTTTATACTTAAGCTCAGCTGCATCTTTAGCTTCCTTCGAAGCGTTTTGTGCCTTTTGGTCAGCTTTTATTTCTTTATATCTATCTATTAAAGCTTGTCTTTGTTCTGTACTAGACGGAGCTTTTACTTCTCCTATCATTGACATCATTTGCTGAAGACTTGGGCCAGTAAACTGTACTGGAGATGCTACATTTTTTTGAATGGCTCCTGTTTGATATTTTGACAATGCATCTCCTATTATAGCAGCTGCTTTAGTTCCAAAATTATACTTAGAAGCTGTTTGTTGTCTTTCTAAGTCTGTGTCTCTTAATTCCTGCAATTTTTTTTCTAATCTTTGAAGATCAGTTTCCTTATCTGGAGTAGAAATGTTAGCCTGTGGTTTATCAATAGAAGAAGTACTTGTAGTTGGTGTTTGATCTTGAGATTTAGTCTGTACTTGTGGTGGAATAATGCCCGGAATAGAGGTATCATTACTTTCTTCTAATGCTTTTTGCATGTAATCTTTAGGAGGCTTGGCACTCTGTAGTAGCGTTGGGTCTTGAGATATTAAATTAGAATAGTCTTCTGTAGACATTAAAGAATTATCATCAGTTTGTTCAATTGGAGTATATGGTAAATTATCTTGTTGATTTTTATTTAAAAAATCTTGAAGTGATTTGTACATAATTATACTACCTTTTTTCCAGCTTTTGCAGCTTCTATATCACCATAAGCTCCAAATCCAGCACCTGCTAATCCAGTTATACCTCCTAGAATTGCAGCATTTTGTGAAGCTTGACCTTGTGCAGCAGCTCCTGCTTGTTGCCCATACATACTAGCTAAGTTAGTTTGCGCTCCAGTAACTCCAGTAGCTTTAGCCATTTGATTTTGGAATTGTTGTTGTATAAGTCCTTTATTATAAAGCTCTTGTTGATTCTTAGTTGCAGCTTGTTGATTTGCAATATTTTGTCTGGCAGCTAAATTTTGAGCTGCTACATTTTGTCTATTCTGTGTATTAAATTGATTAATAACATCTGCCGCTGAAGCTTTCTGTCCAGCTAATGCAAGTTGTTGTTGCGACATTTGAGATGCCATACTTGCTTGCTGTCCAAGAGCTTGTCTTCTAGCTGCTGCAGCTTCTGCTGCCAATCTATCACCTTGCTGAGCAGCCATATCGGATGCCGCTTGTCCAGCTTGTAATTGAGCAACTAGGCTAGCTCCAGAATCTCCCAAACCTCTTTCTTGCATTTGTTGTAATGTAGTAGCTTTTTGAGCTTGAGCCATTCCAGCTGCTTGTCTTCTGATTTGATTAAGAGCAGCAATATCTTCTGCTCCAAGTCCTGTTTTAGCTAATCCTGATACGTCTTCTAAAGCTGCCATTTGAGCAGCTTGTAATCTCGGGTCCATCGTAACTTGTTCAAATCTAGAAGGACCTAAAGCTTCAGCTTCTAATACTCCTACAAGTTCTGGGCTTGATAAAGCAATTTGTTGAGCTTCTATTGTAGGAATACCAATAGCTTCTAAGCGAGCGACATTATCTCGCATCAGTTTATTAGCTTCTTTCATTTCACTCTTACCAGCATTCTTACTCATATCTAGTTCCTCTACTATAAATTATCTGATATATATCTTCATAAGTCAACTCCATTCCAAATAACCGACATAAATGAGCCGTTCTTTGCTGAGTGAATTCTGAAGTACTTTTACTTATCTGAGCAGAAATTGTCTTACAATTTTCTTGTCTTGCAATTTCCTCTATCTTATTTGTTAAGTCTCTCCATTTATCTTTTCCTCTAGCTTGTGGAGCGACATACATTTCAATTATCTTTAAACAACTAACTGGACCAACTTTCTGAAATTCATAAGTTACGAAACTATCGCTGTCTTCTAGAGTTTCCCAGTTTACCGTTTCCTTAACAAATTGCGCGTACAGACTGGACATACTTATCCTTGTCTGCGTAATAATTCTTGCAATGCTGCAGTTCTAGCAGCTGTGGCATCTGTATTTACTATATTAGCTCTATTCTCAAATCCTTGCCCAGCTAAATGTTTTTTATATTGTCTTATGAGATCTTCTCTAGCAAATCTTGCAGCATCTGATTTAGATTCTTTAGATGAAGTTCCTTGTCCAAAAAGTCCTCCAATAGCATCTCCTAAGCCTCCTACTCCTAAAGCATTTGTTAATGCATTTATTCCAGTAAAAGTTCCTACTACATTTCCATATCCTTGAGCCACACCAGTTCCTCCGACATTTGGGGATAATCCTAGCATTGCATTTGGATCTTCATCTTGTATTTTTGATCCAAAAGCATTAAAATCTCCTATCTGTTCATTTAATGGCTTATTAAAATCATACCCTGCTTTAGTTAATAAATCTTTAACATTAGCAGATTCTGTTGCATAATATCTCTTTCCGCTTGTTTTATTTTTCTTAGATCCCATTCCTGTTACAGTTGCTCCTGCTGCCTGTTCTCTAAAATCTTGTTCTGCTTTATTCAAAGCATTTCTAATAGCTTCTGTATTTAAAGAACTTTGTAAATTCTGAGTTCCAGCTTTTTCCATATCTGAATATAGCAACTCTTTTTGTAAAGCTTTAGAAAGATCCGTTCCAGCTAATCTAGCAAGAGCTTGTTGTCTAGCTAATTCATCCTTAGTAATTAATCTCCCTCTTTCAGCAGCAACATCTTGGATTAATCCCTGTCCTAGATTGTATATTCCCTCTCCAGAACTAATTCCTAAAACAGCTGCTTCTTCTGGGCTTAAATTTAAAGCATTTAAATTAGTTCCTGATTTTAATTTTTGTAGCCCAGTTTCATATGATTTTTTTTGAGCTACTAGATCTTTATAAGCTTGATCTGCTTTTTTAATTCCAGCTTCTCTTTGTGCTATTTGCTCTGGCGTAAATTGTGTATATTCGCCTTCTCTATTTGTGAATTTTTGATAAGCCGCTATTCTAGCTTTTTCAGCAGCTCTTATTTGAGCATTAGAAACTGCAGGATTCTGTGCCGTAAATTCAGCAATTTTTTTATCTAATTCCGCTTTATTTGTAGCTTCTCTATTTCTAATTATACCTCTGTAATATTCTGGAAGTTGATCCCATTGAGTCATATATACTGGATTTCCAGTTGAGTCAACCATAGGCTTACCTTCAGCTGTTAACTTTTGAACTGGATTTCCAGATTCATCAACAACTGGCTCTTTAATAAGCTTGTCTATTCTAGATTCTGTTCCTGTTTCTTCAGCTGTTCTTCCTTCTAAAAAAGATTTTCTAGCTTGTTGCTGAATATCTGCTATTTCTTTAGCTCTTCCAGTTGCTAAATTGGCAGATTCTGTTTGAGCTTGCTGAAGTTTTTGTTGCAAGTTTCCAGCTTGTTGAGCTTGTTGTTGGAGCTGTCCAACGCCTTGCTGAGAAGCATTCAAAAGCAATGCATCTAATTTTCCAGAATAGTCTCTATTTTGGCTAAAAATATTCCTTAGAAGTTGTTCTCTTCCAGCAGCTGTCTGTGTTTGCTTAATTGCTTCTTGAGCTGTTCTTGCTTTTTCCGCAGCTCTATTATATAACCCAGCTTCTTGAATAGATCCTGGACCACCATATTTAGCATTAATAATATCTGCAAAACGCTGTTGCTGATCTGGAGTTACTTCGGCTGAAGTCGGAGCCGTAGGAGTTGTTGGTTGAGCTGGGATTTCTGTATCTAATTTTGCATTTATATTTTCACGACCTATAAGACTTTCTGGACCCCAAGTGATAATCCTATTGGGGTCCATTGGCATATTTCTTCTTACATCGTCTTCTAGATTTGAATCTCTGTATCCGGGTAATTTAGTTTGATCTATCCCGTACTTCTCAAAAATTTTTTTTCTACTCTGTAAAATATCTCCTAATTCCATCTTAGAACCGTCTGGATTAAGAAAAGATCTGTTGTCCATTTCATTTCTATAATCTTGATACTTACTACCTAGTAAGTTTTTAAGATAATCCTGTGTAGCACGTTCTATCGGATTAGGCGGAGGATTAATACCTACTCTATATGCAGGGCCTCCAATTGTTCTATCTATAGGCTTTTCTGGAGCTGCAATTGGCTGTTGAGCTTGATAAACTGTTCCTCTAGCAGCATCTATAGCAGCTTGTACATCTTTTGCAGCAGTTCCCATATTAGCTAAGCTTCCTGCTTCTAATTGCTTTCCAAAAGTTTGTGTAGCTTGAGAAATTCCTTTCTGAGCACCAGTTGCTACATTTTGAACTTTCTGAGTTGCTGCCTGAGCTATTTTTTGCTGCCCTCCACCCTGAGCGGCTTGGAGATAGCTTTTAAGATTTGCAAAAGTTCCAGTTCCTGCTTTTTGCTGTTTTGGCGCAGCTTTAACAGCGGATGCCTGAGCAGTACCTGCTTGAGTTGCTAATTGAGTTGGCTGGTTTTGTTCTTGTGCTTGAGGTTGTTCTTGTTGCTTTTTCTTTTCTTCTTCAGATAAAGTAGCACTCATCCCTTGTCCGGGTGTTTGATTTCCTGCTTGATTTATTCTCATTCCCATACAATTCCTCTGTAATATAAGGGTGTTAAATAGCTCTTTTTACAGCTATAAAAAATCAATATCTTACAACACTTGTAAATATAACAAAGTTATGATACTTTATCAAGGAAGATTAATTTCTTCTCTTTTTGCTCTTTTGGACCGTGAAATAGAGGACTTACAAGCGAGTCCGATATACGAGCCGGTGTAGGAAACGAAATACTCGACTAGGTGTCGCAAAACCATTAAGTACCTAGCGGAAAGCCAGAGAGTTAAGCAAAGTTATTAGAAGATTGGAACTTTGCAGAAAAGATACATTTAGGTTAAAAGCCCAAGCCTTTTCCCCAAATAGCTGAAAGCACACTAAGGAACTGGTTTTACTAAGTAGAGAATTACGCTCTATATAAGTAAAGCTATGTAAATTATTTGATTATTTCTAAAGTAAGCCGGTACTTTACACCTGCTGAAAATCCAATTCCATAAGTAATCTTAATTGCCCCATTTCCAGAATAGGTCCAATCAATAAATGGAATCTGTGTTAGTCTAGCAGATCCATTGGTTAGATTCTGAACTTTTCCCAGATGAATCATTGATACATAAGATAAGTTAGTGGATATATTAGAATTCCCAACTGGATTTCCAGATGCGTCGAAAGTTATGTCTATAGAAGCTAATGATCTTGCTAAGTTGTCAAAGTCAAGCCCACCATTAACTATTTGGTATATCTCATCAGCAAATTCATTATAAGATCCTGCAATCATTTCAGCTGACTCTTGAAAATCTTCTTCATAGTCTTCTGGCACAATACGTCTAATATCTGATAATTTTGGCATTATCTGTATCCTCTAGAAGATACTTCTCTAGGCTCTAAAGACACTCCAATTAGCTTCCACTTTTCTCTTGCATTAACATGAGTAAATTGAACATGTAAATATCTACATCTAGACTTATCTCTAGGAATTAGAGTTCTTACAGGAACCTCATTACCCTCTCCACCAAAAGTTACATTTGCCCAATTATATCCATCCCAGTATCCTGGACCTCTTCCTTGAAAATCTATGCTCTTAAAGTCATAAGATCTATCTGAAGAATATGCAACTGATCCTCCCCAGAAATTATTTTGATCAAAAATAAATGTCCCTTCAGGCACTTGCTTAGTTGATTCTGGCTTTCCAAAATGCTGTGGAGCGTACTGAACAATACATTTAATTCCTTTAAATATAGAAACATCTCCAACAATGAATTTATTCTCTGCTTTAATAGTTATAGTGTTTACTAGAGTATTAACTCCAACTATTAGAACTTCGTAAGTCAATAGGTCAGTAACTGTCTTATAATTTTTAAAATTAGTAGCAGTTGCTGGTAAATTTAATTCATCTACTATGGCATTGAAGTTGTCTCTAATGTCTTCTGCAACATCAGATCCAGAACTTGCTGGTATTATAATTCCATCAGATAAAAGCTTTGTTTCAACTTCTTGTAGCTTTAATCCTAAGCTATCTCCTGCAACGGCTTTTAAATCATTTAAATAATTCTTATTAAGCCTCCAAGTACCAGAAGTTCCAGCTACAGTAACATTTACATTTATCGAGAATGTATTTAAAGTTAAAAAAGTTATCGCATATGATCCATTGATTTTTGGACTGGAATTAGTAATGTTAATTTCAACTATATCACCAGAAGATAAGCCGTGATTAGCAGATGTGATTACTGTAGGATTTGTTGCAGATGCTGAAGTGATAGACCCTGAAATAGACAAATCCCTATCTAGCTTCTTTAAGAATCTATTAAATTTATTTATATCTAAATACTGAGACTGAGTTAGTACGTCTCCAGATGCTAGCTCAGCTGAAGAGGATAAAGTATAAGTAGTTCCGCTTACAGCACCTAACCCAATGCTTCTGATTATTTCTCTATCTGAGTGATCTTGTCTTTCAAAGTTCTTTCTTTCTTGTAATACATAAGGTCTTCCAGATGAATCCCCTAAATATATCTTATCGTCTAGAGGATTGACTACGCCACAGTTTGCTGGCTTAGTCCATCTAGTCCATGCTCTTGTGAATGTATTATATCTAAAGGCTTGTGTGGCATATCCATCAGTTGTTTTCTCTGGAAGCCATAGAATATAACATCTATCTGATTCTGAAGATATTCCCCAGCTCATTAGTTTATAATCAAATCTAGAATTAGTTACTTCTTGAATTTTATTTTCGATATTTCTTGACATTACCTGAACACCAGTTTCAGATACTGTTACAACTCCTTGGCTTGTTAAAACATACACAAGATTATTCAAGTTGACAGCTGTATCTGGAGCAAATGTTAAAGCAGAGGAATCACAAAGACGAACAGAAAAGTTAGGAGCAGACTGTCCGGAAATGATATACACGCCCTCTTCTTTTAAAACTGCCAAGCTATCTCTTAATGCAATAATTCTTTGTATTTTCTTGTCTCTTGCTCCAATGTCTATATAATTGACTAAAGGAACAGCTTCTGGCTGGTATATCTTTGAAAAATAAACTCTATTTGGATTTACGGAATTGTCAGAAACTACATCAGCTGGAAATACTAAAGCTGTATCAAATGAAAGATATGAAGGAGAAGTAACTCCAGACAATTTAAATGATGTTGTCGATGCTATATTAGATATAAATTTCTTACCTATTATAGTAGGTGATATTGAAGGAGGATCAATATAAGTATATAACTCTTGACCAAGTGTAAAGTTATGTAAAACTGGAGTTGTATAAAACACAGCTTCTGGTACTGAGGTTACAATACTAGTTATTGTTTTTGCTACAGGAATACTTGGCTCAAACACAGCTATTGGATTTCCAAATCCATCTAGGAATTCTTCGCTAAATCCTAAATAAAAAGGATCGTCAATTAAAGATCTGGATTCTAAAAGTAGAATACCTGGAAGGTCATTAAGACCAGAAAGATAATATGCGTTCACTGGAGAGTTAGGATCTTTATTTATAACCCTCTCTAATGATCTAGCACTATCTTGGATTGATAATTCTTGAGAGGATAACCCAGATAGTAAAACTTCGTTTAACGAAGCGTCTTCCCCATCTCCGTATTGTATTACTGAGGGATCTGCCCATCCAGTAACTGGAGAAGATTGAGTAACTAGATCAGCGTCTCCATTATCAGTATAAACTAATTTTATTGTAGACTGAGCTATTCTAGATGTTCCAGCTACAGCAGTTATGTCTAATGGAGAGCCTCCAAGAGAAGTAGATATTTGGAAATCATTTGTAGTTTTATTTACAATATAATATGTTAAATCATTTGTAATGCCTGTAGGCGAAGTTCCAGAAAATGTAACCTTATTGTTATTTTCAAATCCATGATTGGTTATTGTAATTCTTTCTGTAGAACTATTAACATCAGCTAATGAATCAAACTCATGGCTTATATTCTGTACTGAGAAATCACTTATATCAAAAAAAGCATCTATAAATGCGTCCACAGATCCTTGAATTGTATCATCGTACGTTTGCATAGCAACTTTAAGAAGTAAACAAGTATCTTGAGCTGGAGCGGTAGATCCACCTTTGTCAAACCAAACTCTATATTTGATTTTATTTTGAGCACTGTATATATCAAAATACGAGCTTTCTGTAGTTAATGATTTTTTCTTTGCGGTAAATTCAATAATTTGATTCTCACCAACAAAAGTATAAGTACTCATTTTTGAAGAGTTACCTATGTATAACTTAGATATTTCAGAATTATATGGAAATACAGAAAGCATATTAAATTGCAATCTATGTCTTTCTTTAGTATTAGCAAAAAATGCTGAGCCTTTAAAAATTGCAACATCATGAGCAATTGGAGGAGCTTCGTTAGCTTGAAGAATACCCTCTCCTGTCACTGGATTTACATAGAGATATGCTCCACCCTCTCTAAAAGTTTCTGGAATATAATCATCGAATGTAACTTCAGATGGGATAACTCCGTTAGAACTAATAGGAGATTCATAAATTTTCTGGAATTCTTCACCTGGATCTATATCATTCAGTGTCAGTCCAGTAGATACCGTAACAACTGCAGTTCTATAAATTTCATAAAAGAAATCAACACTATTAATACCACTTGGAACAGTAGCCATTACTTGAGTATTTGCCGGTATTCCTGTAGATGTTTGACCATCATAGACGGTAGATACTGTACCATAAGTAATATCTAGACTACCCTGACTTGCATTTAATACATCTCCACCATCTCTGTTAGTAATTGTTACCACTTCAGAGGCTACTTCTACTTGAATATCTGATATAGAGAATAATGCCTCAGCTATTTTTGACGCATAATTAATTTTATTTTTTAATGCTATATTATATATAGGAACTTCTATTAACTGCCTTCCTAATAGTAAACTGCTAGTAGGAGAAGGATCACTTCCGGATACGTTAAACCATGTAGCAAATTTGTTAGTTGGGCTATCGAATAAAAAGAAATCATTATTAGAAATACCACTATAAATATTACCAGTTCCAACAGCATCTGTTAAACTAATAGCGGTCCCACCTGAAGTAAGAGATACTCCAAAAACATCAGGTGTAGTTACATTTACAATATAATAAGTAACTGAACTGTCTAATTCTTTTGGAATTGTTCCATAGAATCTGACCTTCGTTCCAGCGGTGAAACCATGACTTGTTATAGTTATAATTGTTGCATTTACAGAAGTAGTTGAATCAAATGATTTATGTATTCCAGCTCCAGCATCTAGAATAGTGGCATTGAAGCTTTCTCCAACATTTAGGTCCTGAGAAGTATTTGTTATAACATATCTAGAACTTGGCACACCTCTTATAATATTTCCATTAGCATCTTTTCTAGCCCATAAAACTTTATAAGCAACTTTTGATTGTGCTGGTAAAAATCCGGATACAACTGGAACTAACTTTGCTTCTAATCCAATAGCTTTAACTCCACCGGCATTTGTTATATAGTTAGAAGCAGTAGAAAGATCATCTGCAGATTTTGCAGAAATCTTTTTAATTCCTTCATTCGTTGTAAAATATAAATTTGAATTAAGCTCGAAATATCTAATTCTGAGTCTTGTAACTAGTTCTGTATAGCTTCCAGAAAAGTTTAAAAAAGTTCCATTACCTGTAGAATCAAAACTTAGCTTATTTGAGAAATGACGTATAATCCTACCTTTATAAGTCAATAATTGCTTAACTACAGATTCATCATCAGTAGCATTACCAAATTCAGAAAAACCTCTTCTTGGTTCAACTACGTTATCTGAGTCAATTATACAATTATCTAATACGTCAGCAGCTCCATCTGGTCTTGCCAGTTCATTTGGAGAGGTTACTAGTCCACGATTTATAGTCAATATAGGCACAAATTACCACCTTCTATTTCGTCTTCCTAGCGTATTTAGTGTATTTACTAAAGGTGAGTGTCTTGATTTAATTTTTACTTGTGCACCTTCAACTCTATTATCTAAAAATGTGCCAGCATCTTTTTCCATGTTGGCAAGCTTTCTTTCTGCAGATTGCTTATTTTGCTCATCACCCATGGCTTCAAGACAAGCTACTGCAACTCTTTGAGCCAAAATAGGGTGAAGCTCTGTTGGTATATTTGGAACAAAAGTTTCTTCTGCAGCTGTAACATACTGACCAACCTCTATATCTGGGATAGCATCAGCTGCAAAGCTTATAATTCCCAAAGATTGATTAACATCATTAATTCTTACATCATAATATATAATTTTATTTGGAGAGATGTTTTGAACAAAATCAAAGTACTGATCAGCAATCATATGATCTGGTAATAAATCAACAGTTAGACTTTTAACGTCTAGCATTAAAGTTGCTGTTCCACCAGTTCCAGATAAAGCAATAGAAGCCCCAATACTAAAGCTATTTGAGTTAATAACAGATATTTCATATACTCCACTAAATATGCTTAAATCAGATAGTATAACATTTGATATTGCAACTTTTCTTCCATTCTCAATACCATGATTTGGACATACAATGATAGCTTTACTTCCAGATGGGGTAATTGTTGAGATTGGTTTTGATATAGGATTTATTTTATCAACTTCAGTTATATCAGCTACTGAATTTATTACAGCTCCATTAGACTCTAATATTAAAGAATTAGGACGCATATAAAAATATATACGAAGCTTTTGACCAAAGTTAGTTTGGAAATTTGTAAGAATTATGTCATTATTTTCTAGATAGAATCCACGAGCATTAATATAAGCTGTAGTATTAGAAAAGTCAGAAAGTTCATTTAAAGAATAACGATGCATTTCAAATACGTTATCATTCTCGTCAACTAATGCAACATCTCTAAGTTTGTTACCGTGTGCTCTTGCAGGAATTGGATATCTTTTTTTACTTGGGTCTAAAACTATTTCTGTATAGTATACTAGATGTTCTTCGTGCATTCTTTGAATTAGAGGAACTAATCCAAGATTAATTTCTTCTGTAGCCATTTCTAACAGATCTTCATCTGTAAAAGTTTCTTGACTAGAAGGTATGAATGCTCGACGCTTAATACTGCGTATTAAGTCACCTGTTTTAAGAATGCTGCTCATTTAAGCCCTCTCTTAGGCTTTGCCCAGTTTCTCTTTTAGCAACTCATACATAGCTATCATTTCGTCTTCTGACATCTCAGAAACCTCATCTGCAGCTTGCATTTCTGGAGACTCGTCTTCCTCTGATTCACAAGCAGGACAGCCTTTTCCTTTACACATTTTACAAGAAGGCTCATCCTCCATTTCAGATTCACCACTTTGCTTAGACTTAAGCTTCATGATTTTTTCTGCCATTGATAAGCCTTTCTCAAGACCTTCTGGAGAATCAGACATAACCGATACTTTTTTAAGACCTTTCTTTCCAATCATATCTTTCATTGGAGAATACATGTCATCTGACATTTCATTAGAAAGTTCTTTTAGCATCTCTGATTTAGCTTTTGCTTTCTTTTCCATAGTTTATAGCTCCTTATTGCTACATATAATAAGGGTGTTATAG
>Ga0315901_10004391_pt1 | contig 17618 bp, 14 predicted proteins | sample LakEriMetagenome_10_FD_203761 | JGI IMG/M metagenome (GOLD analysis project Ga0315901, IMG submission 203761) | Freshwater fungal communities from buoy surface, Lake Erie, Ohio, United States - Buoy 2 MA116 | ecosystem: Environmental > Aquatic > Freshwater > Lake | place: USA: Lake Erie, Ohio...
CGCCGCTTGCCGCGGTAGTTCAGCACGTCCTGGCTGACGGTGATGGAGCCACCCATCATGGGCTTGTCGCCACCTGCAGCCTCGTACTGGTTCAGGAAGTTCACCGCGTCAGCGCCACCCAGCACCACCAACAGGGCGTCCACATCCTTGGGGATGCGGGCGATGACCGAGGAGTAGTCCTTGCCGCCCAGCGGCACCCAGGCCTTGACCGGCACCTTGCCGCCCAGGCGGCAGAACTCCGACATGAAGCCCTGCACCTGCGAGTACGGGAAGGCGTAGTCCTCGGCGATGACCATCACGCGCTTGTAACCCTTGTCCATGGCGGCCTTGCCCAGGCCCACCATCCACTGCGCACCCTCGGTGTTGAAGCGGAAGAAGTTGGGGCTGGGGCTTTGCAGCGTGGTGGCTTGCGCGCCAGAGCCGCCGTTGATGAAGGTCATGTTGGGCTGGGTCTTGGAGTAATCCTTGACCGCGATGCCCTCGCCGCCGGACAGCGGGCCCACCACGATGTCGACCTTGTCCTGCTCCACCAGTTTGCGTACCGCGTTGACAGCCACATCGGGGTTGGCATTGGAGGAGGCCTTGACCATCTCGATCTTGCGTCCGGCCACCATGCCGCCACGCTGCTTGATCGCCAGTTCGGCGCCTCGCATGCCATCGGCGCCACCGGCGGCAAACGGCCCTTCCAACGTGGCCAGCACGCCAATCTTGACGGGCGCTCCCTGCGCCCAGGCGATGCCCGTTACAGCGGCAGCCGCCGCTGCTCCAACCACCGAGCGAATCCAGATCCTCTTCGTCACTTTCACTGTCGTCTCCTCATTCAATGTCGACGTTGCGGGGAAGTGACGGTCTGGTTCGGGCCGAAGCGCGAGCGAAGCTTCGCCCACAGTCCGAGCAGGCCGTCGGGGGAAAACAGCACGATGGCGAGGAACACCACGCCAATCACGAGGTTGAAGCGTTCGCGGTCGATGAGGTCGATCGCGAAGGTCTGCAGCAGCACGAAGATGATCGCGCCGAGGAAGGCTCCGATGGGGTGGCGCATGCCGCCCAGCACCGCGATGACCAGGATGTTGATCTGCCAGCCGGTGTTGACCGAGCCCGGGGTGATCAGTCCGTTGTACCAGACCATCAGCACACCGCCCACGGCGGCCATGAAGCCTGCCACCGAATACGCCGCCACGCGATGCGCCACCACATTGAAGCCCAGTGCGGCCATGCGGCGCGGGTTGTCGCGCACCCCTTGCAGCGCGATGCCGAACGGCGTGCGCACCAGCCACTTCACGGCCAGGTAGCCCAGCAGGGCCCAAAACAGGCTCATGAAGTAGAACGGCAGCGGGTCACGCCAGTTCAGGCCGAACACCTCGGGCGGATAGACCTTCTGGAAGCCCTGGAAGCCGTTGAACAGGGTGTAGTTCTGCAGCACCAAGTAGTAGAAGGCCACGCCGAAGGCCAGCGTGATCATGATCGTGTAAATGCCCTCGGTGCGCACCGACAGCCAGCCGATCACCGTGGCGCAGGCGGTGGCGATGATCAAGGCGAACAACACCGCGAGCCACCAGGGCCAGCCCAGGCTGATAGGGGTGCTGCTGGTGCCGAAGATGGCCAGCGCATAACCGGCCATGCCGGCCACCGACATCTGCGCCAGCGACACCATGCCGCCGTAGCCACCCAGGAACGTGAGCGACAAGGCGATCAGCCCCAGCACCAGAGCCTGCGCCGCCACCTGAAAGGTGAAGAAAGGCGTGGCCACGAAGGGGAAGACCAGCACCAGCACCAGCGTGAACACATGGCGCGCGGAGAGCGTGCGCCAGAGGAACTTCAGCCAACGCGGTGCATCACTGGTGGCGTAGGGGTCGCCGGCGGCAGGTTGGAGCGGGTCTGCACCCGCGCGAACGGGAGCGGGCGGCGCCTGCTTGCCGGCCTGCGCGCGCAGGCCGCCATTCATGGCTCGTCGCCACTGGGCTGCACTCATGCGGACCTCTGCTGGCGGCTCATGCCGGCTTGCCCAGGATGCCGCGCGGCCGGAACGCCAGCACGAGGATCAGGATCACGAACGTGAACACCACGCTGTAGGTGGGTGCGTAGGCCAGGCCGTAGGTTTCCGCCAGGCCCAGGATCACGGCACCCACGGCCGCCCCCACCACGCTGCCCATACCCCCCACGATAACGACGATCAGCGAGGCCAGCAGCAACCTCGTGTCCTCACCCGGGACCATGGACAGTTCCACCGCCCCGATAACGCCGCCCAGCCCGGCCAGCCCGGCGCCCAGCATGAAGGTCACCGCGAAGACGAGGTTCACGTTCACCCCTGAGGCCGCCAGCATCTGCCGGTCGTCCACGCCGGCGCGGATCATGGCGCCCACGGTGGTGCGCGTGAGCAGCCACCACAGGAACACGCCGATGCCCACCCCGAACACCAGCAGGCTCAACCGGTAAGCGGAATAGGCTTTGATCAGCGGCAAGTTGCGGATGGGACCCTGCAGCCACTCGGGGGCCTCCATCTGATGCACCTGCGCCGTGAAGGCCCACAACAGCAGGTCGGCCACCACGATGGACAAGCCGATCGTGACCATGGTCTGGCGCAGGTCCTGGCCTTGCATGTGGCGCAGGATCAGCACCTGCAGGAGCAGCCCGGCGATGGCTGCGGCCAGGAAGCCGGCGGCCAGGGCCAGCACCCACCAGCCGGTCTTCTCGGCCACGAAGAAGCCGACGTAGCCGCCCAGCAGGTACAGCGAGCCGTGCGCGAGGTTGACGTTGCGCATGAGCCCGAAAACGAGCGTGAAGCCGCTGGCGACGATGAAGTACAGCGAGGCCAACGTCAGGCCGTTCAGCAGCGTGACGAAGTACAGGCGGGTGTTGTCCACCACGGCCCACAGCGAGAACACCGCGATCGGGCCGCCGATCAGCAGCCAGGCCCAGAAGCGGGCGTCCCACTTCACGCGGCGTGCTCCCAAGCATGCGGCCGCGCGACGGGCGGCTGCTTCGCGAACACGCCATCCTTCATCACCGCCAGGATGCGCTTGGGGTCCCGCAGGATGGACAGGTTGGCCAACGGATCACCGTCCAGCAGCAGCAGATCGGCCAGGTAGCCTTCCTTGACCAGGCCCAGTTCGTGCGGCCGCATCATCACCTGTCCGCCATAAAGCGTGCAGGAGCGAATGGCCTCCATGGGCGTGAAGCCCAGGTGCTTGACGAAGAGCTCCAGGTCCCGCGCGTTCTGCAGGTGCGGGTTGAAGGCGAAACCGTAGTCGCCACCCGGCAGCACGCGCACGCCGCGCCGGTGCATGGCCTTGAGGGATTCACAGGCCGCTGCCCACTCCTCGCCGTAGCCCATGGACAGGGCCTTGGCATGGTCCACACCCCAGGGTTCGGCCTCGTACAGCAGCGCATAGAGGATGCCGATGCCCGGCGCGACGAAGACCTCGTCGCGCACAGCCTCCAGCATGTCCAGGGCCTCGGTGTCAGTGAAGCTGGCGTGGTAGATCAGGCGGATGCCGTGGCGCAGGGCCTGCTTGACGCTGGCACAGGACCGCGCGTGCACGACGATGCGCTTGCCGCGCATGCGTACCTCCTCGGCACAGGCGGCCACCTCGGCATCGGTCATCCAGGTGGTCTTGGCATCGGCCCCGGGGACGAAGTTGTCACCCGACAGGTTCAGCTTGACGGTGTCGACGCCGTACTTCAGGAACATGCGCGTGACCTTGCGCAGGTCTTCCGCGCCATTGACCACCACGCCGAAGCTGAACTCCGGAAAGGGCAGGTGCGGCAGCATCTCGTCGCCCAGGCCGCCGGGCACGGTGATCTCCTGGCTGGCGGCCAGGTAGCGGGGGCCGGGGATCTGACCGGCCTCGATCGCGTTGCGGATCACCACGTCCAGGCGCGGCTTGGCGCAGGCAGCGCCCAGGCAGGAGGTGAAACCGGCCTTGAGGTAGTTGTGCGCCACCTTGGCCGTCCACAGCACATGCTCCTCCAGCGGCATGGTCTGGATGCCGGCCAGCGAGGCAGCGTCGTTCCAGGAGAAGTGCGTGTGGGCCTCGGTCATGCCCGGCATCAGCGTGGCCCCTGCCGCATCCACCACCAACGCATCACCGGCAGAGACACCGCCCGCGCTGCGGCCCACGGCCACGATGCGGTTACCACGCACGCGCACGCTGCCGGCGTAGGGTAGCTGCCCGGTGCCGTCCAGGATGCGAACGTTGGTGAAGAGGGTTTCGGTGCTGGGCGCTGCCATGTTCATCTCCTGCAAGCGCTTCAGGCCGCCCAGCGCGTGGTGCGCGCATGACGAACGGGCGGCGCACGGTGAAACTCGCCGTCCTTCATCACCGCCAGGATGCGTGCCTTGTCCTGCAGCACGGTGATGTCGGACAGCGGGTCTCCGTCAATCAGCAGGATGTCGGCCAGACAGCCCTCGCGGATGTAGCCCAGCTGCTTGCCCATCTTCATCATGGGCCCACCCCAGGCCGTGGCCGACAACAGCGCCTCCATGGTGCTCATGCCGATGACCTTGACGAAGTACTCCAGGTCCTTGGCGTTGGTGCCGTGAGGGGTCCAGGCGAAGCCGTAATCGCCACCCGGCAGGATGCGGATGCCGCGCCGGCGCATGGCCTTCATGCTCTCGATGGCCGCCTCCAGCTCGCGGTGGTAGCCCATCTTGCGCGTCACCTCCGGCGTCAGGCCCCAGGCGCTGGCGTGGTGGGAGGTGTTGATCAGCCAGGCGAGACCCGGGGCGACGAAGTGATTGAACTTGTTCGCTTCCAGCAGGTCCAGCGCCTCGTCATCGGCAAAGCTCGCGTGGTAGATCACCTCGATGCCGAGCTTGACGCACTGCTTGATGGACCAGGTGGAACGAGCATGCGCTGCCACACGTTTGCCCCAGGCCTTGGCCTCCTCCACACAGACGCGGATCTCCTCCTCGGTGAACTGGCTCATCTCCGAGGGCATGCCGGTGATGGATTCGCCCGACAGGTTGATCTTCAGCGAATCGACCCCGTACTTGCAGAACATGCGCACGCAGCGGCGCATCTCCTCCGCCCCGCTGACCACCGCGCCGAAGGCGAACTCGGGCTGCGGCAGGTGCGGCGCAGTGGTGTCCCCCAGGCCGCCGGGCACGGTGATCTCCTGGCTGGCGGCCAGGTACCGGGGCCCGACGATGGTGCCGTCGTTGATGGCGTTGCGGATGACCACGTCCAGCCGCGGCTTGGCCGTGGCCGCGCCCACGCAGGAGGTCCAGCCCATGTCGAGATAGCGCTTGGCCACCTGGGCACACCACAGGATGTGCTCCTCGGGCGGCATGCGCTGGATGGATTCCAGGCTCGGCTGGTCATTCCACGAAAAATGGGTGTGGGCCTCCACCATGCCCGGCATGAGGAAGGCCCCGGCGCCGTCGATGACCTGGGCGCCGGCCACCGGGGCCGAGCGGACCCCGTAGCCGGACTGGACCACGCGGGAGATGCGGTTGCCCTGGACCAGCACCTCGCCCTGAAAAGGCGTCTCGCCCCCGCCGTCGAAGATGCGCACGTTGGTGAAGAGCACGTCGGCCATTCGATGAGTCCTCGGCTTCAATGAGCGGCGGCAGACGAAGTCCAGGGGGACCGCACCGACGTGGAGGGAGCGACCCGTACGACGGACGCCGCGAAGTCCTGCCACAGCGTGGCGCACTCGTGCACCCGTTCCAAGGGTGTCCAGTGGCCGCAGCGCGGCAGTACCTCGGTGCGCACGCTGGCCGCACCGTGCAGGCGGTCTGCCAGGGCACGCACCGCTTGGGGCGGGGCCACGCCATCCTCGTCACCCGTGACCAGGAGCACGGGGGCATGAATACGATCCACCGCGGCAGGCTGCGCTTCAGCCAAGGCTTCGCAGGTACGGCCATAGGCCGCACCGTCACAGCGCATCAGCCCGTCCCGCACATAGGCGCACACCAAGGGCTGGTGCTGTCGGGTGTGCGATGAGAGCGCCGCCTGCACCATCTGCTGGGCGATGGTGTGCATGCCTTCGACCCCGGCACTGCGCGCGCGCTGCGCACGGTCTCGCAAGCCCTGGCGTGCCGGATCGGCCGGCGCCAGCAGCGGCCCGAAGAGCGCCAAGCTGCGCACCAGGCCAGGATGCTGCACCGCCAGGTGCTGGCAGACAATGGTGCCCAGCGAGTGCCCCAGCCAATGCGCCTGACGCACGCCCAGGCGCTCACAGGCTTGTGCCGCCGCCGACACAAAGCGATCGATGGACAAGGACCCTTCGGCACGTTGCGACATGCCGCTGCCCGGCAAATCGATGCGCAAGACCCGATGACGCGCCAGTGACGGCATCATGGGCGTCCAGGTGTTGGAACTGCCCCCCAGGCCGTGCACACAGACCACCGGGTCTCCCTCGCCCTCGTCTTCGACAGCCACGCGCTCGAACAGGTGCAGGGTCATGATCGTCAGCCCCGCAGCCGCTCAGAACCGGAGGACGCGAACGGGCATGACCCCGCCACGCAAACCCTCGCAGCATCTCTGCGCGCACCGCCCTCGTTCCTGCGAACGCATGGCCCTGTCTCCTCGTTGCCCCGCATGTCAGTCGTGCTTTAGCACGCCGCTGCAGGATCTGTCTGAGAGAAATGAGACTTGCGTCTCAAATCTGGATGAGTGCATCATAGGCTCGTGATCGACGGCCTGCCAAGTGGCCCAAAGCCCCATAAACCTCAGGACAAACCCTCATGCCCGCTGCACCGGCTGCCCGCAAGAGAGCACCCAGAGTCGACCGCCCCGCGGTCCCCGAAGTGACGCCCAGCCTCGGCCCTTCACCTCCCCAAAGAGGTGTGAAGGCCTCGACCTTCCGTCTGCTGCTGGACACCGCCATGGACCTCATCCGTGAGGCAGGACACGTGCCGTCGATGGTGGACGTGGCGCAACGCAGCGGGGTGTCACGTGCCACGGTCTACCGCTACTTCCCCAGCCGCAGCGCGCTGATCGGTGCTGTCATGGACGCTTCGCTCGGGCCGGTGCGCAGCTTTTCTTCGCCGCATCCGGACGGCCCCAGTCGTGTGCGCGATGTCTTCGAAAAGACCTTCCCCCTCTTCCAGGCCTTCGAGGCTCAGATGCGCGCCGCGGTACAGCTCTCGCTGGAGCAATGGGCACAGGAGCGTGCCGGCATGCTGGAGGAGGAGCCCTACAAGCGCGGTCACCGGGTGCACATTCTGGGAAATGCGATCGCACCGATGTCCAACATGCTGGCGCCAGCCACCCAGATACGCCTGCATCAGGCCCTCACGGTCGTCTACGGCATCGAGACCTACATCGTTCTCAAGGACATCTGGGGCCTCTCAGACAAGGCCGTAGAGAAAGTGGCGCTGTGGATGGCAGATGCACTCGTGGCGGCGGCAGTGAACGAAGCCAAGGCGCCGCGCACGGAGGACAGCCACCCCGGCAACAGCCGCCCGCAACGCAAGGCCAGGAGCGCCCCATGACCAGACGCCACTCGCCAGCCTGGCACGACGCCCAGTACAACAACCGGGGCCGGATACCCGAGCACCCGCAGATCCTGCAATCCTGGGCCGAGCGCTCCGCGCTCGCACTGTCAACACCGGGCTGCGTCCTTGATGTGCCTTACCTGGAACTGGCGCCGGGACAGCGCCTGACCCCAGCCGAGGCGGGCCACACGCTGGACTTGTTCCTACCCAGTTCCGAGGGCCATGACACTAGCGGTCAAGTCCGCCCGCAAGCCGGCGCGCCCGTGCTGGTGTACCTGCATGGCGGCTACTGGCGCGCGCTGTCCAAACGCGATCAGGCCTTCATCGCCCCGCCCTTCGCCGCGGCAGGCGCGCTGGTGGTGGTACCTGACTATCCGCTGGCGCCCAAGGTGAGCGTGGAGCAGATCGTGCTGCAGGTGGGACAAGCCCTGGCCTGGACTTGGCGCCATGCCAGGGCCTACGGCGGCAACCCCGACCACATCATCGTGGCAGGACATTCGGCGGGAGGACATCTCGCGGCCATGATGCTGGCGCTCCAATGGCCGGTGTTGTCCCCTGACCTGCCCGCCGACCTGGTCAAGGGCGCAGTGTCACTGTCGGGCGTGTTCGAACTGGAGCCGCTTCGGCACGCGCCCTTTCTGGCCCCAGACCTGGGGCTGGACGAGGGGCGTGCCCAGCGCCTCAGCCCGGCGGAGATGCCAGCGCCCGGCGGTCCGCTGATCGCCCTGGTGGGCGCGGACGAAAGCGAGGAATTCCTGCGCCAGAACCGGCTCATCAGAAAGCGATGGGGCGCGCGGGCGGTGCCGGTCTGCGAAGCCGTACCCGACCGCCACCACATGAACGTGCTGCACGACCTGGCCGACCCTGACGCCCGGGCCCATCGGCTGACGCTGGAGCTGCTGGGGCTGCGGGGTTGAGCGCCTCGCAGCAGGCGCTCAGCCGCCCTTCAGGGCTCTGGGCGGCGACCACTCATCCAGCGACAGCCCTTGCGCGGCGAGCAGCTTCTCCAGCGCCGGCACGAGCGGACCCAGGCGCTCGTCGATGGCCGCGCGCACGGTGTCCACGAAGACCTGGGTCTGGCGCTCGATCTCGATGTTGAAGGCGTCGCCCTCGCGCTTGTTGCCAAAGATGGTCATGCGCAGTGTCTCGGGGATGAGCCACACCTCGAACCAGCCGCTGCCATCGCGCTCGCGCCCGGCCTCGGCCACGGTGAGGCTGGCGCCGTCCACGGCGATGTAGCCCTTGGCAAAGACGTAACGCATCCAGGGTGCGGGCACGCCTATTCGCAGGACATGGTTGTTCTCGGGCTGGCGGATGGACTGCAGCTGCGCCTGGAAGTCCACATGGCCGGACAGCGGATGCCCGCCGATCTCCGCGCCGTCCTTGGCCGCGCGCTCGACGTTCAGGGCGTCGCCCACGCCCAGGGTGCCGAGCGTGGTGACGTTCAGGCTCTGGAGCATCACGTCGAAGTCAGCCTGCTCCTGCTGCGGCCGCACCGAGGTGACCGTGAGGCACACCCCGTTGCAGGCCACACTGGCGCCGACTTCCAGGCCGTTGCAGAAGCCGGCCGGGAAGGCCAGCGTGAAAGTGCGCAGGCCCGGCCGGTCGGCCAGGGCGGCGATGCGGGCGATGCCCTGAACGATGCCGGTGAACATGAGCTCGATTATCCGGTGGGCCCTCGGCTATCCTGAGTGCATGGACAGCCGCATGACCTCTACCCCATGACCTCCGCCCCCGCCGCTGCACCCGCGACTGCACCCCCTGGGCGTCCTGGACGTCCCGACGGCCCTGAGGAGCCTGCGCCCATGGTGTCCCCCGCCTCCATCGAGCAAGCGCAACCTGCCTGGCTCGCCGACTTCACCCTGACCCGCCCACCTGCAGGCTTTGTGGACAACCCCTACCCCTTCTACGCGGTGCTGCGTCAGCACGCCCCCGTGCACCGCCTGAACGCCAACACCGTGCTGCTCACACGCTACGACGACGTGATTGCCGTCTACCGCCACCCGGCGGCCAGTTCGGACAAGCAGCGTGAGTTCGCCCCGAAGTTCGGCGACGGCTCGCCGCTGTTCGAGCACCACACCACCAGCCTGGTGTTCAACGACGCGCCGCTGCACACCCGCGTGCGCCGCCTGCTGATGGGAGCACTGAACCAGCGCGCCATCGCCCGCATGGAGGCCGGCGTGGTGGCCCTGGTGGACGGTTTGCTGGAGCGCATGAGCGGCCTGAAAACGCCCGACCTGATCGAGGACTTCGCTGCGCGCATCCCCGTGGAGGTGATCGGCAACCTGCTGGACGTGCCTCACGCCGAGCGCGGCCCGCTGCAGGGCTGGTCGCTGGCCATCCTCTCGGCGCTGGAGCCCGCCCCATCACCCGAGGTGCTGAGCCGCGGCCACGCCGCCGTGCGCGACTTCCTGGCCTACTTGCGCGGGCTGGTGGCGCAGCGGCACGCGCAGCCCGGTGACCCGGAGGTGGATGTGCTGACCCGGCTGATCCTGGGCGAGGTGGACGGGGAGCGCCTGACCGAGACCGAACTGCTGCACAACTGCATCTTCCTGCTCAACGCTGGCCACGAGACGACGACCAACCTCATCGGCAACGGCATGCATGCGCTGCTGACGCATCGCGACCAGTTGCAAAAGCTGGTGGCCGAGCCGGCACTGCTCCCCACCGCGGTGGAAGAGTTGCTGCGCTTCGAGAGCCCCTTGCAGTTGAACAACCGCCTGGCCACCGCCCCCATCGAACTGCCCAGCGGCACCACCGTGCCCGCAGGCACTTTCATCACCCTCGGCGTCGGGGCCGCCAACCACGACCCCGCCGCGTTTCCGGAGCCTCAGCGGCTGGACGTGGCCCGCAAGCCCAACCTGCAGATCGCCTTTGGCCACAGCGCGCACGCCTGTGCCGGCATGAACGTGGCGCGGCTGGAAGCACGCATTGCCATCGGGCGGCTGCTGGCACGGTTTCCGGCGATCGACCTTGACGGCACGCCGGAGCGCGACCCGAGGGTGCGGTTCCGCGGCTTCAGGCGGCTGCCGGTGCGGTTGGGGTGAGTTACCAGGGCTAATTCAGTGCGCGCTGAGCCTTTCAAAGGCCTTGGCGAGCCGAGCCCAAACGGGCTTGATGGGGGGACAGGCGCCGGTTCCGCACTGGCGCCATTGGGTCTCAACGAACCTTCGCTGCCCAGGCCGCCTCGTCAAACCCCACGGTCACTGCGCCGTCGCCCCACTCCACCACCGGGCGCTTGATGACGCTGGCCTGCGCCACCATCAGCGCCCTCGCGCTCGCGGCGTCAACGACCGCGGCTTTGACGCCTTCGTCCAGCTTGCGCCAGGTGGTGCCCTGGCGGTTCACCAGCCGCTCCCAGCCCAGGGCCGCCGTCCAGGCGTCCAGCCGCTCCGCCGGCACACCCTGGCGCTTGAAGTCATGGAAGGAATGCTGGGTACCGCGTGAAGTGAGCCAGGCGCGGGCGCGCTTGACGGTGTCGCAGTTGGGAATGCCATAGAGCGTGATCACAGAGCCACCACCTTCATCGGTTTAGGGAAACCTTCCACCTTGCGCCCCTTGCGCGCGCGCTTACCCACATAGGCCGCCAACGCCGCGGGGCGGAAGTCCTCGTCCTTGGGCTTGCCACTGCGGCCCAGGCCGGCCACGCGCAGCGTCTCAGCCAATGTGCACGCCGACAGCAGCGGCGTCTTGGCGTCCACGTCCATCAGGGTCAGGCCTTTGCCGCCGTTAGGCTGCAGCTTGAGTTCGTCCAGCGGGAAGACCAGCAAGCGCCCATCGGCCGCGAGACAAGCCACCTGACGGTGGCTGGGCTGCACCGCTATGGGCGGCAGCACCTGCTCGCCTGCCTCCAGCGTGAGGAAAGCCTTGCCGCCCTTGTTGCGCGCGTACAGGTCCGCCGTGCGGGCCAGCAGCCCGTAGCCGCCGCTGTTGGCCAGCAGCAGCGTGGACTCCGCGCCACCTGCCAGGTAGTGCATCGGCTGCGTGCCGGGCTCCAGTTCGATCAGCGTGGTGATGGGCGTGCCGTCGCCGCGCCCGCCGGGCAATTGCGCCACGGCCACGCTGTAGCTGCGTCCGTTGCTGCCCAGCACCGCCAGCGTGTCCACGCTGCGGCAGGGCTGGCTGCAGTGCAGCGCATCACCCGGCTTGAACTGCAGCGCGGCCGGGTCCACCTCGTGGCCCTTGAGCGCGCGCACCCAACCCTTGGCGCTGACCACCACGGTGACGGGCTCGTCCACCACCCGCACCTCGGCCACGGCCTTGCGCTCTTCTTGCACCAGCGTACGGCGATCGTCGCCGAAGTTCTTGGCATCGGCCTCGATCTCGCGGATGACGGTGCGCTTGAGCGCCGCCGGGCTGGCCAGGATGTCTTCCAGCTTCTGGCGTTCGTCGCGCAGTTGCGAGAGCTCCTGCTCGATCTTGATCGCCTCCAGCCGCGCCAGCTGCCGCAGGCGGATCTCCAGGATGTCCTCGGCCTGACGGTCGCTTAAAGAGAAGCGCTCGATCAGCGCAGCCTTGGGCTCGTCGGCGTTGCGGATGATGCGGATGACCTCGTCGATGTTCAGCAGCACCAGCTGCCGGCCCTCCAGCACGTGGATGCGGTCCAGCACCTTGTCCAGACGGTGGCGGGTGCGCCGCTGCACCGTGGTCTGGCGGAACTGGCCCCACTCGGTGAGCATCTGCCGCAGGCTCTTCTGCGTGGGCCGGCCGTCCAGACCCACCATGGTGAGGTTGATGGGGGCACTCGTCTCCAGGCTGGTGTGCGCCAGCAGCGTGGTGATGAGTTCCTGCTGCTCCACGGTGCGGCTCTTGGGCTCGAAGACCAGGCGCACCGCAGCCTCCTTGCCAGATTCATCGCGCACGGCATCCAGCACGGCCAGCACGCTGGCCTTGAGTTGTACCTGGTCGGTGGACAGTGCCTTCTTCCCGGCCTTGACCTTGGGGTTGGTGAGTTCCTCGATCTCCTCCAGCACCTTCTGCGCGCTGGTGCCTGGGGGCAGTTCGGTCACTACCAGCTGCCACTGGCCACGCGCCAGGTCTTCGATCTTCCAGCGCGCACGCACCTTCAGCGAGCCGCGGCCGCTGGCGTAGGCCGCGCGGATGTCCGCTTGCGGGCTGATGATCTGGCCCCCGCCCGGGTAGTCAGGCGCGGGCAGCAGCGCGAAGAACTCATCGTCGCTGAGCTTCTCGTCACGGATCAGCGCCACGGCGGCGGCCGCCACTTCGCGCAGGTTGTGGCTGGGCACCTCGGTGGCCAGGCCCACCGCGATGCCGCTGGCGCCGTTGAGCAGCACGAAGGGCAGGCGCGCCGGCAGCAGGCGCGGCTCTTCGGTCGAGCCGTCGTAATTGGGCTGGAAGTCCACCGTGCCTTCGTCAATCTCGTCCAGCAACAACCGGGCGATGGGGGCCAAGCGCGCTTCGGTGTAGCGCATGGCTGCGGCGCCATCACCATCGCGGCTGCCGAAGTTGCCCTGCCCGTCAATCAGCGGGTAGCGCTGCGCGAAGCCCTGCGCCATGCGCACCAGGGCGTCATACGCGGCTTGGTCGCCATGCGGGTGGAAGCGGCCGAGCACGTCGCCCACCACGCGCGCGCTCTTCACGGGCTTGGCGCCCGAGGCGCCGGCAAAGGCCAGCCCCATGCGCTGCATCGAGTACAGGATGCGCCGCTGCACCGGCTTCTGGCCGTCACACACATCGGGCAGGGCCCGGCCCTTCACCACGCTCAGCGCGTATTCGAGATAAGCGCGCTCGGCGTACTCACCAATGGGAATGGCGCCGGACGGATCGGCCGGCTCCATGGGCGGAGGATCAAACAGGTCGTTCATCGGTCGGAAAACTGGAGAAGCAAATCAAGAGCTGATGGGGTTGGTGCCGCTGGCACTGTGCAAAGGCGGCACGTCATGCGGGGACGGAAACACATCGCGGAGCCCAGGTCACAGCGGGATCTCGAAACGCAGCCCACCTCGAGAAAACACCGCTGCGCGTGGTCCGATGCGCTCCAACAGCAGGCCCGGTGCCGGTGCGTCGCCCTCGCGCAGCACCTGACCGTCCAGGATCAACATGCGGCTGGCCGGATCGGGCGACTGCACGGCGCCGCTCACCACCAAGGCAGGCAACTCGCGCCGCTGCGCCTCGGGCAGGTCGGCCAGTCGCGGCAGGGGCTGGGGCGCGGGGGCAGAAACGGGCGGGGGTGCGGCCGCCTTGCCGGCCGGGGCCAACTTGGGCGCGGCGGGCACAGCGTCACGCGGGGGCGCCGAGCGGGCGACCGCGGCCGGCGCACGCGGAACTGCAGGCGCTGCGGGCTCCGCGGGCGCTGCAGCGACTGCGGCGGGGGCAGGTGCCGGGGACGGTGCCGGAACGAGCACAAGCGCAGACGAAGGTCCAGGTGCAGGCGTGGTCACAGGAGGCACAGGCGCTTGCGCCACGGTCACACCCGCAGCCGGCGCCGGGCTCTGCACCGTCTGCGCACCAGCAGGGGCCTGGGCCGGGCCAGCCTGCCGCTCGCGCTCATGGGCGGGCGGCACAGCAGCGCCTGGCCACAGGCCGCGGTAGAGCAACAGCACCCCAACGAGCGCCGTCACCACCAGCAGGCCAATGATGAGGGGCAGGCGACGCCCGCGCCTTTGACCTGCATCGGAGACCGCCACCAAGCCCGCCGCAACAGCCTGGTCATGCAGGCCGGGCACGGCGCCGCGCTGCCTTTCGGCTTCGGCCTTGCGCAGGGCGTCGAGGATGTAGGACATGCGGCAGTTTCTCGCTTGGTTCTTCTCGCTGTGTTCTTCTCGCTGCGTGTGTTGCGCTTCCGGGCCTCAGGGCTGACGCATGAGTTGGGCAGCCAACCAAGCCGCCCCCAAGGTCAGCGCCAGACCGGCACCCGCCAGCCAGGCCGTGCGCTGCAGGCTGCCCGGTGCGCCCCACACGCCGCCCGCCACAGCCGCGGGCTCACCGTCCACCTCGGCCGCCGCACGTTCCACGATGGCCGCGTCCACCTGCCGGCGCTCCGTGGCGTAGGCGCCCAGCAGTGCGCGGTCGCACAACAGGTTGATGCGGCGGGGCACGCCGCGCGAGCGCTCGTGCACGCGCTTCAGTGCCGCCGCGTCGAAAGGCACGGGGCCGGCAAGTCCGGCCACGGACAGCCTGTGCTGCACATAACGCGCCGTGTCAGTCGCCGACAGCGGGCCCAAGTGGTAGCGGGCGATCACCCTCTGGGCCAGTTGCTCCAGCCCCGAGCTTGCCACCATGGTGCGCAATTCCGGCTGCCCGATGAGCACGATCTGCAGCAGCTTGCGTTCGTGCGTCTCCAGGTTGGTGAGCAGGCGCAACTGCTCCAGCACATCGGCCGACAGGGCCTGCGCCTCGTCGATGATCAACACGCTGGAGCGCCCCTGGGCGTGGCTGGCCAGCAAGAAGGTGTTCAGCGCGTCCACGAACGCCTTGACGCTGCCACCCATCGGCATCTCCAAGCCGAACTCCTGGCAGATGGACGCCAGCAACTCGTGTACCGTCTGGCGCGGGTTGAAGACATAGGCCACCTGGCAGTGCGGCGGCACCTGCTCCAGAAAGCAGCGGCTGACCGTGGTCTTGCCTGCTCCGATCTCGCCCGTGAGCAGCACGAAGCCGCCGCCGCCCTGCACGCCGTACAGCAGGTGGGCCAGCGCCTCGCGGTGGCGCTCGCTCATGAACAGCGTACGCGGGTCCGGCGCGATGGAAAACGGCTCGCGCTGCAACCCGAACCAGGCGCCGTACAGCGGTGTCAAAGGCCCACCCTCCGCACCGAGCGCTGCGGGGTGAACTCAGGCGAGCGACCCGGTGCGCTCACACCCCCTCCTGCCCCAACGCCAGGCGGGCCTGGTATTCACGGTCCAGCATGCTCATCACGATCAGGCAATCGTAGCCATCGGCCCCGTCCACCGTCACGAGCACACTCTCCCGCAATCGGCCTTCCTCAACAAATCCCTCGGTCGCGTAGAGGGCTTGAGCTCGGGTGTTGAGGCCCTTGACGTCCAACCAGAAGCGGTGCGCGCGCAGGTCGCGGAAGGCCATCGCCTTCAACTGCCGCACGCAGGCGCGGCCCACCCCCTGCCCTTTGGGCCCCAGCACCAGCCGCTTGAGTTCCACACTGCCGTGGGGATTGCGACAACCTTGCAGGATGACGAAGCCCGAGCGCTCGTAGGCCGGGCCCGCCTCGACGATGAAGTGGCGGAAGTCAGGAAAGCGCACCGCGCCTTCGTGCTGGGTGCGGTCCCAGGGCGTGATGAAGGGCAGGTTGGTGGGGTCCGCCTCCACCGAGGCCACGAAGTCCAGGTCGGACAGCATGGTCGGGCGAAGACGGGCGCGGGCGGTGGGCATGGCGGGCGGATTGTCGGCGCAGCGCCGAAGATGCTTCAGGCCACTGCTTCAGGGTCTGCCAGCACGGGCCCAAGCGGCGAGGTACGACTCCAAGTCCTCGGTCTTCAACGGCTTGGACAGAAAGCCGTCCATGCCGGCCTCCAGACATCGTGCACGGTCCTCAGGCAAAGCGTTGGCCGTCAAGGCCGCGATGTGGGGTTGCCGCGGAAGCGGGAGCGCGCGGATGCGCAGCGTGGCCTGCAAGCCGTCCAGCTCGGGCATGAGCATGTCCATCAGCACCAGGTCATAAGGCACCTGCTGCACCGCCTCTACAGCCTCCAGACCGTTGCCGACGTGGTCGGCGCTCAAGCCCAAGGTGTCGAGCATGTGCTGCAGCACCATCGCGTTGACCGGGTTGTCCTCGGCGACCAGGATCCGAACGCCGCGCAACTGATCCTCAAGAGACAGCGGCGGGGTTGGGCCAGCGGCGGCCGCAACGCCTGGGCGCGCCCTGCAGGCGCGCCGCAGCGTGTCCAGCAGCACCGACCGCCGGGTGGGCTTGGACAGGCTGGCGACAAACAAGCCGGGCTCAGGCCCCGCCATGGAAGACGACAACAGCACCATGGGCAAGGCCGGATGCCGCTCGTGCAGAGCGCGCGCCAGTTGCACCCCGTCCATCAGCGGCATGTTGAAGTCCAGTACCGCCAGGTCGAAGACCGCCCCTGCGTCCACGCTGTCCAGCGCCTCCACCGGGTTGCCGAACGCGCTCACGCGCATGCCCCAGCCCTCGCACATGGCCTGAAGGATCTCCAGGTTCACCGGGTGGTTGTCCACCACCAGAATCCGCAAGCCGATCAGCACCGAGGGGTCGGGCAAGGGCGCTTCGCTAGGCGGGGCATCTGAAGCCGGTGCTTGCACCGTCAGGCTGAACACCGAGCCCTGGCCGGGTTCACTGGAAACGGTGATGTCGCCGCCCATCGCCTGCGCCAGGCGCCGGCTGATGGCCAGGCCCAGACCGGTACCGCCGAACCTCCGGGTGGTCGACGAGTCGCCCTGGCGGAACGCGTCGAAGATCGCATCCTGCTGCTCGGTGGGGATGCCAATGCCGGTATCCCGCACCTCGAAGGACAGCAGGCCCGGGCCGGGCGCGGCCAACGTCACGACCACTTCGCCCGAGGACGTGAACTTCACCGCGTTGCCTACCAGGTTGATCAGCACCTGGCGCACTCGCGAGGCGTCGGCCACCACCCAGGCCGGCGCGCCAGGCTGCGTCTGGCAGGCGATGGCCAGGCCTTTGTCAGCAGCCATCGGGCCGAGCAATACCACCACGTCCTCGGCCAGGGCCTCGGGTTGGAAGTGCACGGGCTCCAACTCCGTCCGCCCGGACTCGACCTTGCTGAACTCCAGGATCTCGTTGATCACCCCCAGCAGCGCGTCGCCGCTGCTGCGGATGACGTCCACGTAGTGACGCTGTGCCGTGTCCAGCGAGGTGGCCCCCAGCAGGCTGGTCATGCCGATCACGCCGTTCATGGGCGTGCGGATCTCATGGCTCATGGTGGCCAGGAAAGCCGAGCGCGCCGCACCGGCCCGCTCTGCAGCCAAGCGGGCCTGGTGCAGACGCTCCAAGGTACGCATGATGGACGCCAGCGCCAGACGGCTGAACAGCATGTGCACCAGCAGTCCAAGCGCCAAGCCGGCCAGCGTCATGAGGCCCAGCCCGCGCAGCACAGGCTTCAAGGGGCTTTGGAGGACCAGGTTGGCCACCGGGGCACCAGAGTCCAGGACATCCATCGTCACCGTGAGGTGACCGAAGACATCCCACGAGCCCTTCTGGGCGATCACCTGC
>Ga0315901_10004392_pt1 | contig 17606 bp, 16 predicted proteins | sample LakEriMetagenome_10_FD_203761 | JGI IMG/M metagenome (GOLD analysis project Ga0315901, IMG submission 203761) | Freshwater fungal communities from buoy surface, Lake Erie, Ohio, United States - Buoy 2 MA116 | ecosystem: Environmental > Aquatic > Freshwater > Lake | place: USA: Lake Erie, Ohio...
GCGCCGCCGCAGGCGGGGCCGGAAGGGATTCGTGTGATGTGTGGGTGTTGGTATTGGGCACAGGGTTCATGGTGTTTGGGTTGCCCTATCCCGTGTCCAAAGAATTCGGTGGCGGCATAAGTCCTGCTTGGATCGAGCGCGTATTCGACGCCGGTCGCGGCGAATGGCACGCTGTTCGTGTGTTCACAGAGCTACATCTGGGCAGTGCAAAAAGGCGCGAGGCCTGCGGTGGCGACTGCCGCAATCGGAACCCCGGCGAGCAAGTGAATGGGCGTTCTGCGGGTGGATTTCGGCTGCTATGTCGCTGCATTTCTCCAGTGAAAATCAGCGCAGCAAGTTCCTTCGCCGCAGCGTCCGTCCGTCCCTTGCAAAAAACTGCGCTCGCCGATTGACGAACCGGCTTCCCCATCTACTTTCCGCGCCCACCATGTCAACCAACCTATCCTCACTCGACCGTATCGCAGACCTCAAAGCCCAGATCGCAGCCATCGAACAAGGCGCAATCCGCGAACTCATCGAGAAGCGCAACACGCTGAGCCGCGAACTCGCCGATGTGGACGCGGAGATCGCCCGGCTCACCGGCAAGCCCGTGGACGGTGCGAAGCCCCGCGCTTCAGCCCCGAAGGCCGCGGGCAAGTCGCCCTCGCTCCAGGAACTGAAGGCGATCATCGCCGCGGATCCCGAAAAGACCCTCAACATCCGCAAGGGCGGCTACGACCTGCGAAACATCAAGGTTCTCGCGCAGGCTAATCCCGGCCTCCTCCAGCTCGGCGGCAAAGGCGCGTGGCCGACTGTGAAGCTGATGAAGTAGTTTCACCGGTTTCCACTTTGAGGGCCTCGATTGACCTGCGTGTTGATCGAGGCCCTTTGTTTTTCGCGAGCGTGCTGGCGCGTCGGAGTCGGCGTATCGGTGCGAAAAAGCAGACGCTGCGGGAGCGGAATTACCGGGGAAAATCTGCATCGTGAAAGATGCTTGTGAAATTTTTCACAAAGTTCTTGCATCCGTTTCGGAATTCCCCAAAAGTCGGCTCTTCACCACTCACGCCAACCACCAGCCGACCCACTTTGAAAATCGTCTGCAACCAGATTTCTGCCTGAGGATTTATGCCGCAGATTTTTCCTCGCAGCAGCAATTTCATCCCCCTGCAAATCGCCATCGTCCTCGGCGTGATGACCGCTGGCGCGCTGGGCGCTTTTTGGTACTACTGGACGCCGAAGTACACGCGGGTGGGTTATCAGCCGGCGCAGCCGATTCCGTTTTCGCACAAGGTCCATGCGGGGCAGTTGCAGATGGACTGCCGGTATTGCCACAGCTTCGTGGAGTCGGCGGCGCATTCGAACATCCCGACGGCGCAGGTGTGCATGAGCTGCCATTCGCAGGTGCAGAAGGACAACCCGAAGCTCGCGCCGCTGCGTGAGGCATGGGAGACGGGCAAGCCGGTGCAGTGGGTGCAGATCCACAAGGCTCCCGATTACGTTTATTTCAACCACTCGGTGCATGTGAACCGCGGCGTGTCGTGCGTGAGCTGCCACGGGCGCGTGGATCAGATGGATGTAGTGTATCAGGCGGAGTCGCACGCGATGAAATTTTGCCTCGACTGCCACCGCGCGCCGGAGAACGGCCTGCGTCCGCTGGACAAGGTGACCGACCTCGGCTGGACGGCGACGCCGAAGGGCAAGGAGAGCAAGCAGCAGGCGCAGCTTGATCTCGGTAACGAACTTAAAAACCAGCGCGGAGTGAATCCCCCCGTCGCCAACTGTGCTGGCTGCCACCGATGAGCAAACGAATCCTCAATCATCCCGCGGAAAACGAGACCGGTCCGAAATACTGGCGCAGCCTCGGCCAGGTCGCCGACACGCCGGAATTCAAGTCGTGGGTCGCCCGGGAATTTCCCGAGGGCGCTTCGGAACTCGATACGGAGACGAGCCGTCGCAGCTTCATGAAGTACATGGCGGCGAGCGCAGCGCTCGCGGGCCTGTCGCTCAGTGCATGCCGCCGTGAGGAGAAAAATCTCGTGCCGTTTTCGCGCGGCGTGGAGTGGAGCGTGCCGGGCAAGCCGGTCTTTTACGCGACCTCGCGTCCGCATCGCCGCGGCGCGCAGCCGCTCGTGGTTGCGACGCATGACGGACGCCCGACGAAGGTCGAGGGTAATCCCATTCACCCGGCGTGCGCCGGCAAGACGGACATCCACAGCCAGGCTTCGCTGCTGGACATGTATGATCCGGATCGCTCGCGGCATTTCCGTGAGGATGGAAAGGTCGTCGAGGAAAAGGATTTCACCGCGGCACTCGAGGCGCTGGTGAAGGGCGCAAGCGACGGCAGCGGCATCGCATTTCTCACGGAGCATTTCACGTCCCCGACTTTCCGCCGGCTGCGCGACGAACTCTCGGCGAAGATGCCGAAGTCGCTGTGGGCCGAATACGAGCCGCTAGGCGGCGAAGAGGCACGGGTCGCGAATGAGGCCGCTTTCGGCATGGGTATGCGCGCCATTCCTAATTTGGAAAAAGCGGACGCAATCCTCTCGCTCGACTGCGATTTCCTCGGCTTTGACGAAGGTAGCCTCGAAGGCATCGCGGCATTTTCAAAACGCCGCTCGCCCGAGCAGGAGATGAACAGGCTCTACGTCGTGGAGAACCGCTACACGACGACGGGCGGCATGGCCGATCACCGGCTGCGCGTGAAGGCCGGCATGGTCGCGAATGTTGCGCGCCAGCTCGCTGAAATCATCGGGAACAAGACTGGCGACGAGGGGCTGAAGTCGGTCGTTGCGAAGTTCCCTCAGACTCCGGCGTTCACCGCGGATCAGGGCAAGTGGATCACGGAGGCGGCGGAGGATCTCGTCGCGAAGAAAGGCAAGGTGCTCGTGCTCGTCGGTTATCGCCAGCCTGCGGCAGTGCAGGCGCTCGTGCATTCGATCAATGCGGCGCTCGGCGGGCTCGGCACGACGGTCGTCGGTCGCAAGACTTCCAGCAAGCCGGTGACGACCATCGCGGATCTTGCGAAGGAAATTTCGGGCGGGAACGTCAAGACGGTCTTCGTCCTCGGCGGCAACCCGGCATTCAATGCGCCCGCGGATCTGAAATTCGCGAAGCTGCTGCAAAACGTGACGGTGATCCGGCACGGGCTTTACGAGGACGAAACGAGCGTAACCCTCGAAGGCGAGAAGCAGCATTGGGCGAAGTGGCATGTGCCCGCCGCGCATTATCTCGAAGCGTGGGGCGACGGTCGCGCGAGCGATAACAGCATCGTCTCGCAGCAGCCGATGATCCTCCCGCTCCACGGCGGATGGTCGGAGATCCAGCTCCTCAATTTTCTCATCACCGGCAAAAAGAGCGAAGGCCTCGACCTCGTGCAGGCGACCTTCGAGCAGCTTGCGCGCGGCATTGACACTGAGTCGTGGGCGAAATTCTTGCACGACGGTTACCTCGCGGGCAGTGAGGCGGAGCGCGAGCCGCTTGCGCTGAACGCTGCATCGGTCGCGGAACTGGCCGCAACTTACAAGTCCGTCGAGGGCATCGAGGTCGTCTTCGCGCCGTGCGCGAAGGTGGACGACGGACGCCACGCGAACAACGGCTGGCTGCAGGAGCTTCCTGATCCGATCACGAAGCAGACGTGGGACAACGCCGCACTGGTCAGCCCTGCGACTGCGACGAAGCTCGGTCTGCACGCGAAGCAGGGGAATGGCGAATTTGTTTTCGACAACGGCGCGTGGCTCAGCGTCGAAGTGAATGGCGCATCGCTCGACATTCCCGCGGTGATCATCCCCGGCCATGCGGACGACAGCGTTACGATTGCAGTCGGCTATGGCCGCACTTTCGACGGACGCGTGGGCGGACGCACGGGCAACTACATGTCGCACGGCGGATGGTTCGCGAAGATCGGCGGCGTCGGCTTCAATGCCTACAAGCTGCGCACGATGGCCGCGCACTACATCGCGGGCGGTGCGAAGGTCCGGAAGATTGACGGCAAGGCGTATCCGATCGCGATCACGCAGGAGCACGGCGCGCTCGAAGGCCGCGGCGCGGATGTCATTCGCGAGGCGACTGCGGAGACGCACAAGCATGAGCCCGGTTTTGCGAAGGATGAGCACTGGCTTCACGCGCACGGTGCGATGGATGCCGAGGCGGAGAAGCGTGACAAGAAGGGCTACCCGATTCCGCAGAGCGCGTATTCGCATCCTGAGTTTACGGACAAGCATCACCAGTGGGGAATGGCGATTGATCTCAGCATTTGCACCGGCTGCTCCGCGTGCATGATCGCCTGCCAGAGCGAAAACAACATCCCGGTCGTCGGCAAGGAGCAGGTGATCGAGGGCCGCGAGATGCACTGGATCCGCATGGATCGCTATTTCGTGAGCAGCATGAATGCGCGCGAGGACAAGACCATCAACATTGATGAGCCGCGCATGGTGATGCAGCCGATGCCCTGCCAGCACTGCGAGAACGCGCCGTGCGAAACGGTGTGCCCGGTGAACGCAACCGTCCACAGCGACGACGGCCTGAACATCATGGCCTACAACCGCTGCATCGGCACGCGGTACTGCGCGAACAACTGCCCTTTCAAGGTCCGCCGCTTCAACTTCTTCGACTTCAACGAGCGCTCGAAGGAGAAATATTTCCGATGGAATCTGATCAACGAAAAGGGAATGCCCGACACGTTGAAGATGTCGAAGAATCCGAACGTCACTGTCCGCATGCGTGGCGTCATGGAAAAATGCACGTTCTGCGTGCAGCGCATCCAGGAGGCGAAGATCGCCGCGAAGGTGAAGGCAAAGGACACCGCAGACGTGCAGGTGCCGACCGACAGCTTCCAGAGCGCGTGCCAGCAGGCGTGCCCGACCGGCGCGATCGCCTTTGGCAACAAGAACGATCCGAAGAGCGCCGTGAGCAAGATGAAGGACAACCCGCGCGACTACCGCCTGTTCGATTACATCGGCGTGAATGCGCGCGTGAGCTACCTCGCACGAGTGATGAACCCGAACTTGAAAATGCCTGACGCACCGAAGGACGCGATCGTGGGCCATGCAAAAGGAGGACACGCGTAATGTCCGACCACGCTGCAAAACTTGTGAGCGAAGACGGAGTGGTGGTGCTTCACTGTCCGCCGGAACTCGAGCGCGAGGCGCTCGTGAACCACGATCGTTCGCTGAACTGGATCACCGAGAATGTCTCGGTCATCTGCGAGGAAAAGACGCGCCGCTGGTGGTGGATCGCGTTCCTTATTTTCTCGCCCATCGCGCTGCTCGTGCCGCTGCTGTTCGGCTACCAAGTCTCAAACGGCATCGGCGTGTGGGGGGAAAACCAGCCGTTCGGCTGGGCGTGGGACATCACGAACTTCGTCTTCTGGATCGGCATCGGCCACGCGGGCACACTCATCTCGGCGATCCTTTTCCTCACGCGGCAAAAGTGGCGCACGTCCATCAACCGTGCGTCCGAAGCCATGACGCTTTTCGCGGTGATGTGCGCCGGTCTCTATCCCGGCTTCCACGTCGGTCGCGTTTGGAAGGCGTGGTATCTTTTCCCGATTCCGAACTGGAACGGCCTGTGGCAAAATTACCGCTCGCCGCTGCTGTGGGACGTGTTCGCAGTCTCCACGTATTTCACGGTGTCGGTGCTGTTCTGGTACGTTGGCCTCATCCCCGATCTCGCGATGCTGCGTGACCGCGCAAAGTCGAAGATCAAACAGTGGGCCTACGGCATCGCAGCCATTGGCTGGCGCGGCGGCAACCGGCACTGGCAGCACTACGAGATGGCGTATCTGATCCTCGCCGGCCTTTCGACGCCGCTCGTGCTCTCGGTGCATTCCATCGTGTCGTTCGACTTCGCCACCTCGATCGTCCCCGGATGGCACACGACCATTTTCCCGCCCTACTTCGTCGCAGGCGCCGTCTTCGGCGGCTTCGCGATGGTGCTCACGCTCATGCTTCCTGCTCGGCTTTTGTATCCGCAGCTCGACGACATGATGACGCGGAACCATGTGGACAAGATGGCGAAGATCATCCTGCTGACGGGATCGATCGTCGGCTACGCCTACCTGATGGAGCTTTTCATCGCGATGATCTACTCGGGTCATTTCTACGAATACAACGCGTTCTACAACCGTGCGACCGGCTGGTATGCGTGGCACTACTTCGCGATGATGTTCTGCAACGTCGTCACGCCGCAGATTTTCTGGTTCAAGGCGATGCGGCGAAATTACATCGTGGTGTTCATTGCGTGCCAGTTCGTGAATGCGGGCATGTGGTATGAGCGCTTCGTGATCATCGGCACCACGCTCGCGCAGGACTTCCTGCCTTCGTCGTGGGGCCACTACACTCCATCTTGGGTCGAGGTGCTCACATTTGTCGGCACGTTTGGATTCTTCATCACTGCGTTCCTGCTCTTCATGCGATTCCTGCCGATGGTCTGCGCGTTCGAGGTAAAGGCCGTCACGCCGCAGGCTGACCCGCATCACGATCCAAAAGGGCACGACCACGAACAGCCGAAGGGGGCGGCGCTCAACGCACACTAGCCATGAGCAAACGACTCCACGCAGTCGGCGCTGAATTCGAAAGCGCCGCGGAAATCTACCACGCCGCGGAAAAAGTCCGCGATGCCGGCTACACGGCGTGGGACTGCCACTCGCCTTTCCCGATCCACGGGCTCGACAAGGCGATGGGCATGAAAAAATCTTGGCTGTCCGCATTCGTCTTCGTCTGCGGACTCGCCGGATTCCTCACTGGCCTTGGCCTCGTGACGGTCACGAGTTTCGGCATCTACCCGATCATCGTGAATGGCAAGCCGATTGACTGGTCGCACGGCGTCCGCGCGCTCCAGTTCTTCTTCCCGGTCATGTATGAGTTGACGATTCTGTTCAGCGCATTCGGAGCGACCTTCGGCATGATTTTGCGCAATGGCCTGCCGCGCTTCCATCATCCGCTGTTCAACTGGAGCCGCTTTGCAAAAGTCACCGACGACAAATTTTTCCTCGTCATCGAAACGCGCGACCCGCTGTTTTCGGACACGAAGGCAAAGGCGTTGCTCGCCGAAATCGGCGGCAAACACGTAACCGAGGTATTCGACCAGGACTAGGCCATGCTGAAAGCATCATTCGGAGCACTCATCATCCTCGCAGTCGTCGGCATCGGCTTCGCCGGTTTCCGTGGCGACAAGATGGGCCACACGCCGGTCGAGTGGTTCAACGACATGGCCCACCAGCCGAAATACGAGCCGCAGCACCGCAGCGATTTCTTCAATGATTCGCGTGCCGCGCGCCTGCCGGTCGCCGGCACGGTGCCGGTCGGATTCAATCTCAAAGGCCGCTATTTCCAGACCGAGGGCAACAACCTCGTGAATGGCATGGGCGGTTTTTCAAACCAGCCCGACTATTACAACACGGGACGCATGGGCGACGTGTACGGCGACGGCATCCCTGACGCACTTGCGGCACGCGGCGTGGAACTGCTCGTGCGTGGCCAGCAGCGCTACGACATCTACTGCGGCATCTGCCACGGCGCGGCGGGGCAGGGGAACGGGGTCGTGAAAAGCTTCGGCCTCGCAACCGTGCGTCCGCTCGTGGACGACCTGCTGCGCGCACAGCCCGACGGCCAAATCTACAACACCATTTCGCACGGCAAAAACACGATGGGCGCCTACGGCCCCGTCATCGCCGTCGAGGACCGCTGGGCGATTGTCGCGTATGTGCGCGCCCTCCAGACCGCGGCCAGCGCGAAGCTCGCCGACCTCCCCGAGGCGGAGCAAAAGAAACTTCAGGAGCAGAAATGAGCCAACACATTGCCGTCCCAAATTCGGAAAAGTTCGACGCGACGAAAGGCACGCTGCTGCGGAGCGTCTTCAGCGTCGCGGCCGCAGTCGGACTTCTCGGCGCTGGCGTCGTCTATTTCGCAAACAAGGAGCTCTTCGCGCATGTCTGGCTGTTCGCCTTCATGTATTTTTTCACCGTGCTGTGCGGCTGCTTCTTCTGGAACTGCCTGCATCACGCGACGGATTCCGAGTGGTCCGTGGTCATCCGCCGACAGGTGGAAAATCTCGCATCGCTGCTGAAATACATCGCGATTTTCTTCGTCCCGATCGCGCTGTGCGTCACGATTCTCTACGCTTGGATGAGTGCCGATCCGACGAAGGACGCGGCAATGGCTGGCAGTAAGTCGCTCTACCTCAACAAGCCGTTCTTCTGGTTTCGCGCGGTCGCATTTTTCGCCCTGCTCGGAGCAATCTCGCACATCCTCCGCAAGCGCAGCGTGGCTCAGGATCACGATGGTGCGGCCAAGCACACCTTCTCGATGCGCTTATGGGCCATCCTTGGAATCCCGACGCTCGCGATTTGCCTCACCTTCTCCGGCATTGATTGGATGAAGGCGCTGAACCACCACTGGTTCTCGACCATGTGGGGCGTGTATCTTTTCGCAGGCGCGGCGGGCGCGAGCATGGCGCTCATCGTCCTCGTCGTCTCCTGGCTGCGGAAGCTCGGCTACCTCTCGGTCGTGAACGACGAGCACTATCACCTGATGGGCAAGTTCCTTTTGGCCTTCACCGTGTTCTGGGCCTACATCGGCTTCTCGCAATACATGCTCATCACGTATGCGAACTTGGACGAGGAGACGTTCTACTTCCGTGTGCGCAACACCGGGACGTGGAATTATTTCAGCCACCTGCTCGTCTTCGGGCGCTTCTTCTTCATGTTCGTGCCGCTGCTTTTCCAGGGGCTGAAAAAGTCGAAGCTCATCAATTTCACCGCGGTGTGGATTCTCGCGATGCAGTTCCTCGACATCTTCCTCATCATCATCCCCGAGTTGAAGCCGCACGGCTTTTCGTTCAGCGCGGCGCTCGCGGCCATCTTCCCGTGGCTCGGCATCGGCGGCTGCCTCGGCCTTCTTTTCCTGCGGCATCTCGGCCAGGGCTATCTTTTCCCGACGAAAGATCCGCGCCTCGCTGGATCACTGAAAGCTTCCAACTGACATGTCCTCGAAAGCAAACGTAACCACACCCGGCGGATTCTTTGTCGGCCTCGGCGGCATCGTGTCGTTCTGTGTCGTGGCGGCGGGCGTCTGGTGGTGGGTGAAATCGCCCTCGGCAAATACCGAACTCCGCCCGCAGCAGATCGCGCTCGGCCTCCGCGCGCCGGATGATGCGAAGGGCGACGATGCGAAGAAGAAAGCCGCTGACACAGACGCATTGCTCAAAGCAGCAGCAAAAAAATACAACGGCGGCACACAGCCCAACCTCGACAAGCTCGATGACCTGCGCGGCGTGATCCGTTTCCGCGAGTCGGACAAATTGAAGGCCGAGGCAGAGAAGGCGCTCATCGGTGCAGTCGCATGGAAAGACAAGGCGAAGGGCGACGTGACGATGCCGATTGAACTCGCGATGAAAGCCGTCGCGAACAACCTCAAGGATCGGAAGCCGAAGGTCTCCGCAGTGAAGGTGGATGCATTGCCGGTGCTCGATCCGAATGCCGCGCCGATGATGCCAAACGCAATGGGCGGCGGCGCGAAGACGGTGATTTTTGCAGACCCGAATGCCCCTGCGGCACCCGCTCCTGCAGCACCCGTGCCGGCAACTCCGGCTCCTGCTCCCGCAGCACCGGCTGCGCCTGCGCCTGAACCCACAGCACCGGCACCGGCAGCGCCCGCTGCAACTCCGGCGGCACCGGCAAATCCGGCTCCCGCACCGGGCGGTGCATCGGCTGCGGCTCCTGCACCGACTATTGCAAGCATCCCCGCCCCCGCGCGTCCCGCACTTTTGAACTGGCCTGAATCCACGAAATGAACGCCACAACCGAGACAACTTCAGCACCAAAGGGCGAGGTCACGCGGCGCGACATCGAGAATGTCGAGCGCGCGCTCATTGATCAGTCGGCGCGCGGGCCGGTGCTCACGTTTTTCACAACGGCAATCTTCTGGCTGCTGGTGTCTGTCGTGCTCGGCTACATCGCCTCGAAGAAGCTGCACAACCCCGGCTTCATCCTCGGTCCCGAGTGGCTCTACGCGAAGCTGCACATCCGTTGGCTTGTGAACCCGATTTTCGAGCACATGACCTATGGCCGTGTGTGGCCCGCGTACACGACCGCGATGATCTACGGCTGGTGCTCGCTAGCAGGAATGGGCGTCGCGACGTGGCTCATCGGCCGTCTCACGCGCGTCTCGATCAAGGCGCCCGCGGTGCTGCAATTTGGCGCATGGTTCTGGAATGCGGGCGTCGCGGTCGCCGTCATCACCATCCTCTGCGGCTACAACAGCGGGCTGGAATATTTTGAAATGCACCGCGCGGCGCGTGCGTGCTTGTTCATCGGCTACCTGTTCATCGGCATCTGGGGGCTGATTCTTTTCCGTTACCGCCGGCAATCGAAGCCCTTCATCTCGGTCTGGTATTTGGCTGCGGCGTTCTTCCTCTTTCCGTGGTTTTTCGGTACGACCGAAGTCATGAGTGCGATGCCGCTCGCGGGCGTGATGAAAAATGTCGTCAATGCTTGGTTCCAGAACGGCCTTTTCAATCTCTGGCTCGGCTGCATCGGTCTCGCAACGGCCTACTATCTGATCCCGAAAGTCATCAACCGCCCGATCTACAGCTACAATCTCGCGAGTATCGGATTCTGGTCGTGGATTTTCCTCGGCGGCCTCACGGCGATGACGCGACTGAGTGGCGGCCCGGTGCCCGCGTATCTCGTCACGATCAGCATTGCGGCGAGCATCCTGATGATCATCCCGATCGCCACGCTCACGGTGAATTTCGTCCGCACGATGAAGGGCCACACGGGGCTCATGGCCTCGTCGCCTACGCTCCGGTTCACATTCGTCGGAACGATCTTCTTCAGCATCGCGGCGGGCCTCAGCGTCATATCCGCGCTGCGTTCGGTGGACAGCTACACGCACTTCACGCCGTGGAGCTATGGGCAGATGCACACGGTCACGCTCGGCTTCTTCAGCATGGTGATGTTTGGCGCGATCTACTACATCACGCCGCGTCTCGTCGGCTGCGAATGGCTTTCTCGCACGTTCATGAAGCTGCACTTCCTCGGCACTGCCTACGGCGCTGGCACGATCATCGCGCTGTTCCTCTTCGGCGGACTCGCGACCGGCTTCGTGCTCAATGAGCCGACTGCGGACAAGATGGGCTTTTACAATGTGAGCGGCATCGCGAATGCCTACATGCCCGTGAAGACCTACATCGGCTACGTGCTGTTCGGCGGCGCGCAGGTCATCTTCGCTTTCCACTTCCTGCTCATGCGTCTGCGTATCGGCCAGCCTTCGGGCGAGCCGACGCTGCTCGAAACACCGGGGGAGGGCCACTAAATGCAGAAACCCAGCATACTTTTCACCGGAATCTTCGGCGCGTTTGCGGTCTCGCTTGGCGCGATGGTGCTCATTCCGCACAGCCAGCTTTCGTCGCTCCAGCCGCAGGTGCAGTGGGACGAGGGCGCGAATTCCCCGTCCGACGTTTATCCGCAGAAGCGCACGGTCGTGGGCCGCGACGTGTATGTCGCCGAGGGCTGCTTCTACTGCCACACTCAGCAGGTGCGCGACCCGCAATACGGGCCGGACATGGAGCGTGGATGGGGTTCGCGGCGCACCGTCGCGCGCGATTATCTCTACGACGATGTGCCGCTGCTCGGCAGCCAGCGTCTCGGGCCGGATCTCGCAAATTTCGGGGCGACAATGAAGGTCACGCAAAAGGACGGCACGGAAAAAACCGTGAGCACCTGGCGCAACGAACACGAGGACGACACGAAGAAGCCCGCCGGGCGCAACGCGCAGTGGATCTATAAGCATCTGTTCAATCCGCGCACGATTTTCTCCGACTCGAAGTGCCCGCCGTATCCGTTCCTTTTTGAGAAAAAGGAAATTGGCGAGAAGCCGTCGCCGAACGCCGTCAAGTTCGACGGGAAATTTGAATACGTTCCCACGCATGAGGCCGAGCGCCTCGCGCATTACCTACTTTCGCTCGACCGCACCCACGAGCTGAAGGAAGCGCCCACCGTCATCAAGCCCAAGGAGGCGAAGAAATGAGCCAGCCGAACGAAGGACAGGATCGTCTCGACTATCAGGAGACAGCCGACATCACGGAAGTCCACGCCGCCATCGCGCGCGAACACGCCGAGCCCAGTGCGGACGTGACGCCGATTCCGACGTGGTTGAGCATCGTGTGCGCCGCCGCGCTGTGCTGGGCGGGCATTTATGTGGGAATTTTCCACGGCGGATTCAGCCCGAAGGTTTACAACGAATACGAGAGCAACCCGACCGCATTTTTCCCGCTGCCCGGCGGTGCAACGTCCGGGCCTGGTGGCCCTGCTGTGGAACTCACGGCACTCCAACTCGGAGAGAAAGTTTACAAGGAAGTCTGCCAGGCGTGCCATCAGCCGACCGGTCTCGGACAGGCGGGGCAGTTCCCTGCGCTGGCCGGCTCCGAATGGGTGGACGGTTCCGAATACAACGAGAAGCGTCTCGTCGCGGTCGTTCTCAAGGGCATGAAGGGGCCTGTGACCGTGAAGGGTAGCGCATACAATGGCGCGATGCCTCCGCAGGAAAACGCGCTCAAGCCGAACAAGCTTGCGGCGGTGCTCACTTACGTGCGGCAGGCATGGGGCAACAAGGGAGGGGAGATCACCGAAGCGCAGGTGATCGCAGCAAAGAAGGAATTTGCCGATCGCAGCGACCAGTGGACGGTCGAGGAGATCAAGAAAATCCCGCTCGATGCGAAGCTCGAAGGCGCCGGTGCTCCCGCAACTCAGGCAAAGACGGAACCCAAGCCCGGCGACACAACCAAGCCTCCGGCGCCTGCATCTGGCAGCTTCGATCTCGCCGCTTCGATCCAGCGCGGTGCCACGCTCTACCCGACGAGCTGCGGCACCTGCCACATGCCGAACGGCATGGGACTCCCGCCGGTGAACCCGCCACTCGTCGGAAGCGAGCTCGTCACGGGCGACGCGCGCCGCACAATCGCGATTCCGCTCAAGGGCATCAATGGCCCGCTGAAAGTCGGCGCGACCGTCTTCCCCGGCCCGATGGTGCCGCCCGCGCTCATGTTCCCGGCAGTGATCAACGACGACGCGAAACTCGCCGATGTGCTGAACTACGTCCGCAATACGTGGGGCAACAAGGCCGACGCCATCACGCCCGAGCAGGTCAAAAAAGTTCGCGCCGAATTCGCCGACCGTCCCGCGCCGTGGACCGAGGCTGAACTGTTGAATTTCCCGCCAACCAAGTAACATTCACAACTTCCGAAAATGAAAAAACTCGCACTCACTCTCGCAATTTCCATCTGCGCAAACCTCGCGGTCTTCGCGGAGGACGACATCAAGGCGTCCGCCGAGCGCGGCAAGGCGGTTTACATGCAGACCTGCATGGCCTGCCATCAGCCAACCGGCCTCGGGATCCCGGGGGCATTCCCGCCGTTCGACGGCTCGGAGTATGTCCAAGGCGACACGAAGCGCCTCGTCGCGCTCGTCATCAAGGGCTACATGGGCCCGATCGAAGTGAAGGGGGTGAAATATAACAACATTCTGATCGCCGTGGACACGCAGTTCCCGATGCTCAAGGAAAACGGGAAACTCGCCGACGTGCTGAACTACATCCGCACCGCTTGGTCGAACAAGGCCGACAAGCCGGTCACGCCGGAGTTCATCGAGAAGGTCCGTGAGGAATTCAAGGGTCGCACCACGCCGTGGAACGCCGAGGATCTCGCGAAGGCATTCCCCGCGAAATAACCGCACATCATCATGGCGCACGCCGCAGCAGCACACACAGAGCACGGTCACGACGACCACGCGCACGACCACCACGAACCCGGGTTCTGGCGGAAGTGGGTGTTCTCCACCGATCACAAGATGATCGGCATCCAGTACATCGTCACGGGACTCGCATTCCTGTTCTTCGGCTTCGGGCTGATGATGGTGATGCGCTGGAGCATCGCGCACGGTGCGGATGTGCTGCCCGGCTTCTGGGGAAAGCTCCTGCACGGAATTTTCGGCGACGCGGTCTTTGATAAGGCGCTCGATCCCAACACGAAGGCGCTCGTGGGCTACTCGCTTTCCACGCAGGGCTACAACGTCTTTGGTGCCATGCACGGCACCATCATGGTGTTCTTCGGCATCGTGCCGATTGCATTCGCGGGCTTCGGTAACTTTGTCATGCCGCTCCAGATCGGCGCGATCGACATGGCGTTCCCGCGGCTCAACATGGCGAGCTTCTGGTCGTTTTTCATCAGTTGCGTGATCATGGTGTGGAGCTTCTTCGTCGAGGGCAGCGCGGCGAAATCCGGCTGGACGAACTACCCGCCGCTCGCCGGTGTCGCCGATCAGTCCCATCATGTGCTTCTGAACGGAGGCACGCTCTGGCTCCTCGGAATGGTGTTTAATATCACGTCATCGCTCCTCGGTGCGGTGAACTTCATCACCACTTTCATCCAGCTCCGGGCGCCGGGCATGACATGGGGCCGGCTGCCGTTCTTTTGCTGGGCGCAATTCATCACCGCGTATCTGCTGCTGCTCGCTTTCCCTCCGCTCGAATCCGCGGCGATCATGAACCTCTTCGACCGCGTCTTCGGGTCGAGCTTCTTCATGCCGACCGGCCTCGTCGTGAATGCAGTCGGGCCGGATGGACAGCAGCTCCTCTACTCCGGCGGCGGCAGCCCCGTTTTGTGGCAGCATCTCTTCTGGTTCCTCGCGCATCCGGAGGTGTACGTGCTCATCCTGCCGGGCATCGGCATGGTTGCGGAGATCATCGCGTGCAACAGCCGCAAACCAATCTGGGGATACAAGGCCATGGTCGGCGCGATCTTCGTGCTCGCATTCCTCTCGTTCATCGTCTGGGCACACCACATGTACATGACGGGCATGGGGCCGAAAGTGTCGGCGTTTTTCCAGACCACGACGATCCTCATATCCGTGCCATCGGTGATATTACTCACTGCGCTGCTGCTCTCGCTGTGGGGAGGATCGTTGCGATTTAATACGCCGATGCTGTTTGCCACGGCGTTTTTGCCGATGTTCGGCATCGGCGGTCTCACCGGCGTGCCGCTCGCCTTCAACGCAGTGGATCTCTACATGCACGACACGTATTACGTCATCGCGCATTTCCACTACGTCGTCGCGCCGGGAACAATCTTCGCCATCTTCGCGGGAGTCTATCACTGGTATCCGAAGGCGTCGGGCCGCATGTTGAGCGAGACGCTTGGCAAGCTGCACTTCTGGGGGTCGCTCATCGCGATCAATGCGCTCTTCATGCCCATGTTCATGCAGGGCATGGCCGGCGTGCATCGCCGCTGGTGGGATGGCGGCAAGAACGCCTACGAAGCCACCGTCGGCCCGTGGCTGGATTGGAACCTCAAAATATCCTACGCCGCATGGGCGCTCGGTGCGGTGCAGCTGATTTTCGTATTCAATTTCTGCTGGAGCATGTTCTACGGAAAGAAAGTGCCGAACGACAACCCGTGGGAAGCGACCACGCTCGAGTGGGACACGCCCACGCCGCCGCCGCACGGCAATTTCACCAAGCCCATCACCGTCTATCGCGGCCCGTACGAATATAGCGTGCCCGGTGACGAGAAGGACTTCACGCCACAATCCGAGCCGCCGAAGGACTCGAAGACACCGGACGACAAGCCGCACGCCTAGGCCCGCAGAAATTCGCGACACATGGAAATCCCATACACAGTTCGGCCACGTCCAGACACGGGCCTCGCAAATCCAAAGCTCGGCGTCTGGCTGTTCATCGCATCCGAAGTCATGCTCTTCGGCGGCCTCTTCGCCGGCTACATCTTCATGCGCCTCGGCGCGGAGCCTTGGATGTGGCCGCACGGCTGGCTGAACGTACCTGTCGGCACGTTCAATACGTTCATCCTGATCGCCTCGTCCGTCACCGTCATCCTCTCGTGGGAGGCGTTGAAGATGCGGAATTTCAAGGCATACAAGGGATGGCTGGCAGCGACGTGGATCTGCGGCCTCGCATTTCTCGCGGTGAAACTCAGCTACGAGTGGCCGAGCAAATTCGGACACTTCGGCGCATACATCAAAAAGGAAGCCGCCGAGAAGTACGAGGAGCATCTCGGCAATGAAGGCGACGATGGCCGTCTCGCGCGCCGCCAGCCGCCGCGCCTTTTCATCAGCGGCCACCCGAAGGCATGGGCCGATGTGACGGATCCGAACGTGGACAAGATCGTGCTCTCCTCGATTGACGAGGAGAACAACACGCCGAAGTCCGCGGAACACGACCGCGCGCATTTCATCCCGCAGCCGATGGTGCATCTGCACGAAGGGCATGAGGTCGTGCTCTACAAGAAGGATCTCGTGAACGGCTTCGGCCCTTTCTACCCGAAGCTGAACACCTACCTCGCGTGCTACTTCATGATTACCGGGCTGCACGGCCTGCACGTGCTCGGCGGCGTCATCGTGTTCATCTTCTTCTGGGGCCCCGGAGCGAAGCTCTACAAGACGAACCCCGAGCAGCTCTGCAACCGTATCGAGGTCGCCGGCCTGTTCTGGCATCTCGTTGACCTCATCTGGATCTTCGTGTTCCCGATTTTCTATCTCCTGTAAAAATGGCCGACACGCACACCCACGCACCCGAATCCAAAGGCGACCACGGACACGCAGCCGACGCCCATTCGCACGGCTCAGACGCGCACGGCCACGGCGGCAGCTACCTGCACCACATCCGCCCGTATCTCCTCGTCGGTGCCGCGCTCTTCGTCTTCACCGTCATCACCGTCGGCCTGTCGTATGTGGACTTCGACCAGATATTCAGCAGCCACGGCATGAACATGAAAGTCGGCCTCGCCGTCGCCACGTTCAAGGTGTGCCTCGTCGGCGCGTGGTTCATGCACTTGAAGTCCGAAAAGCGGAACATCTGGATCCCGCTGCTCTTCACCTTCTTCTTCTGCCTCGGACTTTTCGTCCTCTGCCTTCTGGCATATTTTAATCCCATCATGACGACGGGGCATACCCTCCACTAATGTCGCTGAAAATCTTCCACATCTGCTTCATCACCCTGAGCACGCTCCTCTGCGCGGGCGTGGCCTGGTGGTGTGTTGCGAATGATATTGCGAAGACCTGCACATGGATTTTCGCCACCGCCGCCGCACTGCTCCCGATCTACGGCGTGTGGTTCCTGTGGAAGACTCGCAAGCTCATCCTATGAAGCGCTGCATCCCACTTTTCGCGCTGCTGGCCGTGGCCGCGGCGATGCAGGAAAATGCGTCCGCCTGCGCCGTGTGCATGGGCGACCCGAATTCCGCGCTTGCCATCGCCTCCGACGCCACGCTGTGGACGCTTCTCTCGCTGGTCGGCTTCATCTTCATCGCGACCGGAGCGACGATGTTTTACCTCTGGCGTCGCGCAAACCGGCAAATCCCCGCAGACGTCCAGCTTGTCGAGAACCTGACTGCCGAACCCGAAGAATGCTGAAATGACACTCGCCGCACTCACAGACTATTTCGATCTGAACAAACTCTTGGGCATGCTCCCGAACCATTCGGAGCACGGCAAGGAGATCGATCACATGCTGAACTTCTGCCACTGGTTCATGCTCGCGCTGTTCGTGGGCTGGGGCACGTTCTTCCTCGTCTGCGTATTCCGCTTCCGCAAGTCCCGCAATCCGAAGGCCGACTACCAC
>Ga0315901_10004393_pt1 | contig 17602 bp, 1 predicted proteins | sample LakEriMetagenome_10_FD_203761 | JGI IMG/M metagenome (GOLD analysis project Ga0315901, IMG submission 203761) | Freshwater fungal communities from buoy surface, Lake Erie, Ohio, United States - Buoy 2 MA116 | ecosystem: Environmental > Aquatic > Freshwater > Lake | place: USA: Lake Erie, Ohio...
ATCATCACTTCTAAACCAACCTATACCATTTTCAGAAGCAAACTGAGCATGTCCTTTAATATTAGGTACTATACCTGGAGTAGTTATCTCTTGTTCTGTATAATTAGTTCCTCCTGGAACTGTTAGGTTAGAATAGTATTGAGTTGGAGTAGTTTCATCCCCAACTTCCTCATAACCTTCATAAAAACTAATTCTACTTTTTCCTTTAGTAGTATTAATCTCAATAGTATAACTATAAGTAGCAGCAATAGCAGCAGCTATTTCATCTTTAGTCATACCTGGTTTAGCTACTTCTTTAAAAAGTTCTAATTGTTGAGCAGATACTCCTTGTTTCTGAAGATCATTTAACCAACCTTGTAATTTTGAAGATTCAAATTTATTTCTATTAATTTTATTTAAAGCATTAACAATCTTTAATGAATAATCCACTTCTGGAGCTTTCATAAACATCGGTTTGTCATTACGTGCATTAAAAAGTTCCTGAAGTCTTTCAAAAAGTTTTACATTAGGTTCAGCTCTTAGTACTCTAACCTTAGCATCTCTCCAGTAGGTTGATCTATATGGATCAATATGTTCAGAAGTATTTACACTAAAAAGTTTACTACCATTAGTTTCAAGACCATATATTCTTTCTGCCTTATCAGTAAGGCTATCATTTAATTTATTAAACAGATCTTCATTGATAATTCTTCTTATATCATCTGTAGCTCCATTTTTTTCTAAAAACTTTATTGAATTTAATTGTACTTGGCAAACCATATTACGAACATTTAAAAGGGTCTTCTTCTAATTCTAATTGCATTTCTATTTCTTCATCAGAGATTCCTTGAGTTTTTATTATCATTTCTCTTACCTGGTTATATTTTGTAGAACCAGGATTGATATATCCAAACTCTTCAAACAATCTCTTACTTAAATATACGAATAATTCTTGAGGCATGGTGTTAGGATCACCAAAACCATACTCAGGAAATGCAAGTTTACCACCTTTTTCTTGAATTTGTTTAAGTATATTAATTCTTTTCTCCCAAATATTTTTAAGTGTTTGATATTGATCTGATGCAATGTCTATCTTTCTACCATTAACAACACTTGCAAATAAATCAGTTGGGAAATTAACTGACATATCTCCTACTTCTGTCATAAAGTAAGCAGAACCTCCAAGATTTCTACCTGCAGCAATTTGTTCCGGTTTAATTTCATAAATACTTATGTTATGTACAAAGACAACATCAGGATTATTTTTACCAAGATTTAAATAGTAAGTTGCATTTGTAGCATTCTTATCATTGTAAGTATAAACATTAGGATCATCTGTATTCTTAAGATTAAATCTTTTTACTTCAGCTATTGTATCTTGATTAGTAGAATCTAAAATAACTTCTTCTACATCTGATTCAGCATTTCTATCTTTCTTTATAGTAGGATTTTCTACAGGAAGTATTCTTTCTACATTTTCATAATCAATAGTAGATAAATAATCTTTAAATCGATCTCTATTTGGACTAATTTTTTTATTATTCTCTCTTATGAATTGATCATAGAAATTATCTAAAAGTGTAAATCCTTTTTTATTTAAAGCTTCAATAAACTTACTAGACTCACCTTCTACAATAGATAAAAAGTCTGTATAGTCCACTACATTAGTAAAGCTTAACTTAGTCTTGTTTAATCCGGTTTGTAAAAAAGCAAAAGTGTTTAAGTATTTAAACATGTCACTTAGTCTAGCATTTTCTTCTGGGTCAGTTAATTTTACAACTGTTCTATCAGAAAGTTTTTTTAAATCTTGTGTATAAAGATTTGATTTATCATTATCAAAGTCTTTATCAGCAAGTAATATATTAAATGCATCATTCTCTTTAGTTGAATCAAGTTTTAATTTACCTATAACAGGATAATTTTTAGCTAGTTCAGGATAGTTTTGTATCAACTTAGACAATCTTACAGAAAATGAATTATCATCATCTCTAAAAAGATGGAAGAAATTATATGAATTATCTAATGCTTTTATAGCAATCAGTTTTTCATATGTATACCTTACAGCTTTTTCATTAGTTAAATCTGGAAATAATTCTTTAGTGCTATCAAGTTCTTCTTGAAATTCAAATGAATTTGTAAACTCAGTATTCAATGGTTTTATATATCTAATATATTCTCTCTCAGCAACAAATTTTAAATATTCATCAAAGTTTGCACCGTAATGATTCATGAAAGTAGAAGGATCTAATTCATAAAGTTCTCTGTCTTTATAACTGTTCTCTACTTCAGAGTTTCTAACCCAAGCACTATCTTTAAATTCTTTTTTAATCTGCTTCATATCCATGTACAAAGTACCGTTCTTTACAAAGGCTCCTCTTTTTAATTCTTTAGCCATTGATACAGGAATAGTTGTTTCCATATCTAAAGACATAAATCCATCCTGTTTTTTATATTTTCTAATAGCATTTTGCAGAATAAAACTTACAAGGTCATTTCTAAAGATATTACTAAACATCTCAATATTCTGTCCAGGGAATGTAGTTTGAAGATCATTATTTATTTGACCTTTTCTAGCAATTAAATATTCACTAATTTCCTTGTGATATCTTAATTTAAATAAGGGTCTACTTACAGCTAGTGCAAGGGGACCATTAAAGAATGACTTTAAAATAGAATCCTCCATCATAGCTTCAACAATCTCTAATGGAACTCTTGGGTCAAAGAATAAATTCTCAATATTAGCCTCTGTCTGTTCTACATCAGAAAGAGTAGACTTAGTAGCAGTATCTGGATTAGATGCCATTTTAAGTGCAGTATAACCAGCAATCTGTTGTTCTAGTTCTAGATAATGTAAGAACATAGCTTTTGCCATATTACTTTTTCTATCATCCGTTTGAATAAGATTCAACATGTTTTCTTCAGTAAAATGCTTTTGTTTTTTATCTTTAAAATAATCTTCTAAAAGTTCTTGTCCTTTTAAATATCTATCATCATTTTTTGAATTACCTGCAAGTTCATCTTTAGTAAAGTATTTTTTAATTACTTCAGATGCTGCTTTATATTTTGCAAGTCCTGGACCGTCAGGTTTTTTGTTAAGTACATCGGCAAATGTAGATTTTGCAAGACGTTGCTCATCTACATACTCTCTAACCAATGGATTAGATACAAAGTAAATTGCTTCTTTTACAGGTACACCAGCTTTAATAAGATATAATAATGTTGGAGCAACCTCATAGTTACCCTGGATAAAGAAGATCCATGCATCTTTTTCAACGTCCACCCATCCATTGATCATCTGAGAAATAACATCTGATATTTTATTTGTTCCATCAACATCGTAAAGGTCTGACATAGAGATGACCTCTTTACCTCTTCTTTCCATCTTATTATGTCTCAGCCTCATGTTACTTTTTCTTGTTACTTCTTTTATTACATAAGTATCTGGCATATAAGCACCAATGGTATTCATGATAACATTAAATGTATTTTCAATTGCACCAAGACCTAGAGTTTTCTTACCTACAATATTAGATTCATGTTTGTATACGTTATACAATGATTCTAATACTCTTGTAGGACTGATCTCCCCAGTATCATCTGTCATTCTATTTTCTTTTGGATTATATTCCATTACGTCTGCAGATAATTTTTCTGCAATTTCTTTAAGAATGAAAGTACCATTTGGCATGATCAAAGAAGCATAGTTCTCAGGAAGTTCAAGAATATTTTTAATATCTTGAATTAGTTCATTTTCTAATCCTGCTTTCTGAGCTTTAACAGCATTTTCAAATTCATCAGTACCTCTAAGTTTTTTAATGTCATTGTTGTCTTTGTACTGTCTTTCAATAACTTTCCCATCTTCATCAAGTGTATTCATGAAGATTGTAAGTTTATCAATGTCAAAGTCACCACCAGACTTAGCAACTATCTCAGCAGGAGGAACAATAATATTACCGGCTTGTGGTGGTAAGAATTCAAATACCTCAGCAAATTCCATAGAGTTTAGACCCTGAACAGGAATCCTAACACCAACTAATGTTATTGCTTTTCTGTTAGCTTCATTATTAGCATCTAACCATTTGTCATCTTTAATCTTCTCATTTAATCTAGCTAAAGATTCATCCATATTTAAAACACCACTCTCATCATAAACACCAACAGTTTCATCATTATCATATTCTAGATTAAAAAGATTATAATAAGTCCCTTGCATTGCAATCATAACTTTTGCAGCTGCAGTATAACCATTTGACTTTCTATGATAAGTTGGAAGTGTATATGTTGTAGAAGCCCATTTTTTAATCTCATCTTTAGTTGCTTTTTTTAAGTCAGGTTTAGAAAATTGATTAGCAGTTAGTCCAACAGATACTTGTACAAGTGGTTCTCCGGCAACTTTCTGTTTAATAATTCTCTTATTAATCATAGATAATAATAACTTCTCTATTTTAGCAGCCTCTGGATGAAATGATAAGTCATGAACTAAGTCTCCACTATTATCATACACATCAATAAACTCAATAAGATTATCACTTAAAAGATCTTCTCTTTCAAGATTAGTTCTGATAATGTTTATTAGTTTAGCTGTACTTGATTTATCTTTTGCTTTATATTCTCCAGGGGATGTTTCTTCATATCCCATTTCTTCTAGAAGTTCCAACTTTAATAGCTCAGTATACTCTTCTACGTGGTCTATATATTTTTTAACTCTAGTATTTGTTATGTCTTTATATTTTGTAGACTTAATTGAACCTTGAGCATAAAGACCCTCTAAAATTAATTTTCTTAACTGAGTTGAGAAGATTGATTTTTGTTTATAGGTAGAGTTAATTTCTGTTTGGTTTTTTAAGAATTCAGCATAGACAATATTCTTAGTAAATTCTGCCTTTTTGTTTAGACTACCGTCTTCATTAAGCATGTTATCTCCATTTCCAATATGACTTACTTTTGATCCTGACTCAAATAAAACATAATCTACTTGATCTTTCATCATTTTTTCATGTAAATCATAAATTGGTGTACCAGATTTCCATACTCCAGGAATTAACGGAGCAAGTGAAAACTTATGGAATGAATTTACAGGAAGACCCTCTGATTGAATATTACCAAAGTACTGTAATTTATAAGGTGGAAAAAATTCTACTACATTTTCTGCAGTTATATTTTCTCCCATAGAAATTTTTCTATAAAGTAACTCTTGTTGATCACTCCAGTTACCTTCAGCTTTCTTTAAGATTCTGTAGTATTCCATAGTAATAAAACCCTGACCATCAGCAATCTTCATCTGAGGTTTGTTAGATCCAAAGTATTCTGATGCTGCTGTATCTGCAATTTGTTTTGCTTTCTTTCTATCTTTAGTTCTTTCATAGGTTGCTTCTTCAATGGCATCTCTGTATTCATTATACATTACAGAATTAAATGTCATTTCTTTCATGATAGCAGTTACAAGAGTACCATCATAGTTTCTAGTTTCATAACCTTGTCTATCAGCATAATAGTTTTTCAAAGAACTTAAATATATCTGAGCTCTTTTATCTGCACGGAATCCTCTACCTCCAGAACCTAAACCAGCATTTCTTTTATGGAATTCTTCTTTAGCATGATTATATTGTGCTAAGTCACCATATGCAAGTATTACTGTCTCCATCTTATGAATGAAAGAGTTATAAGTATATGCTTTCATTAGTGCACGTTCTATATCTTCATTTGTAAGATCTTCATTTGTAACACGGATTCTTTCCATTAATCCATTATCTACATACTTAGCTTTTTGTAATCTAGCTAAGTTTTTATTAGTCTCAAGATTAAAATATTGAGCTACATCTTTTCTAATTCTGTTTCTTATTTCAGGATTGTTATCCAATTCTTTCATAAGATCAAAATCAGTTAATGGATTTTCTGAAGCTGCATCTAATATAGAATAAAGATCTGCTTGTAGATCCTGAGACAATACATCATCAAATGCTGTAAATGCTTGACCAGCCATTACAGGAGTTTTTTTATTGTCTTTTCTTTTTACTTTTCTATTGTAGCCGGCATAGTTTTTAAACTTATCAATTCCTTGTTGGAATCTAACTATTCTGTTTGCTTCTGCAGCAATATATCCTTCAACAATATCATACCCTTTTATTTCTCCATCAGCATACTCTAAGAAAGATTCAACATCTATATATAATTTAGAAGCTTTTTTACCATTGTATGTTTTAACTTCACCGTCAAGAGTCATACCCATAGATGTATTCTTAGAAGCATGTCTCATAAACTCTTCAACACCACTTAACAACATTGTATGAAACTCTTGCAAAAACTTACTTGTTGCATCCATAGCAGCTGTAGAAGTTCCACCTTCATTTCTTTTACTCACCATTTGAGTACCAGCCACATGTTGTAGTAGTATTTTAGTATCAGTAATTTTTTGACCATATGTATCTGACATAGGATCTAAATCAAAGATAGAGTTAAGTAGTTTTGAAAAAGGACTAAATGTATTATTCTTTTCATTTAGCCATCTCATATGTTGGAATCTACGTGCAGGATCCCCTTCATCAGTAGTTAGTTCTTCCCAAGACTCTGCATGATTAATTGCAGTTACAATTCTTGTAATAGTATTGTCTACCATATGTTCCCAAACTCTATTTCCTTCTGGAGTCTGAACACTAAAGTTAGAATAACTATCAGAGAATGCATTTTGTATCTCTGCAAGAGCACGAATTCTACCACGTACCTCTTCACTTTCTTCTTCAGTATCTCTTAGTGAAGTTGGTAAACCATTAATAAGATATGTAAGAGGGTCTCTTTTAAACTGAAATGCATCAGAAGAGGTACTCTTATTTACTTTTTTAATGACTTCATACATTCTGTCTACACCAAATGTAGTTCCAAATGGTTCTGACGTACTGTTTATAATTGATCTTATAGCTGCACTAGATGGGTCTAGTACTATACCAATTGCTCTTAAAAATTCATCTGCTTTTTTATAATTAAATACACCATTTACTCCAAAGTCTTTTACAATCTTACCAGTGTTTAAAATGTTGTAACCTAGTTTTGAGTGTTTAGATACATATGGATTAACTGTAGAATCTGCAGTAGTAAAGTTATTTTTCCAGTCCTGGATTACTTGATACACATCAAAGTTTGCTTTTGCAACCCGTGCTTCAAATGCTCTTACAAGTACATCTTTAGATTTTATTTCTTCCTTATTTAAGTTTAATTGAATAAACGGCACCCTTGGTTTTTTAAAGTCTTGCCAGAAATTTGTTTCTGCTTCAAACTCTAAAGGATTATACATACCCATAGCACTTTCAATTGTAAAGAAAGGATTGGGTAATAAAGTCTGAAGTTGTTGTAGCTCAGGATAGTTTTCAGAATTTTCAAAAATTCTTACATACATATCTATTTCATCAAATGAACCCTCTAAAATTTTAGCAAGTCTATTCCACGTAATAGTTATATCTTGTAATTTAGGAAGACCAAACAAACCATCTCGATTATAAATGATCTCTCCATTTTCTCTAGTTACATCAAAGATACTTGCCAATAACATCATAGTTTCTTGACTAGCAAGTTCTTTAGATGAAACTGTATTACCTCCTTCATTTAATCTAAACAAATAACTCTTCTCAATATTACTTGGATCTTCGATCTCATCATATTCATCAGCAAGTACTTTGTATCTAGATTTTTCTAAATGATATGCAATAACATTATTCTTTTCTTTACCACTAAGTGAATCAGTAAGATTTCCAAAATTGTCTGTTATCTTAATTAATAATTCAAACTCTTTGCTAAATTGTGGATCAATAATAAGATCAATATTCTTTTCAGCTTCTTCAGCATATTTTATTCTTAGTCTTTCAAATCTGTCATAAATATCTTTGTAAAGATCTTTTTTGTTTTCCGGATCTTTTAAAAGTTTTAATGCTGCAGATGTAGTATTAAAGTCTCTGTTATAGTTTTGGAAAATAACAGCCATCATACTATCTATAGCATCTGCAATTTCTTTAGACTCTTCTAATGTAAAATTATCATTGATGACTTTGCTTCTATTTAGTTTCCCAAACATTACATTATCCATAGAAGGTTTTAGATTAGATAGAATCTCTGGATTTTCAGAGGCTCTGTATAGTTTGTCAAATAATTCTTTGACAGATTCAATATCTTGAAGTTTTGTTGCTACTTCTTTCTTAGTAGTTTTTCCAAAAAGCTTTTGTATAAACTGATAAATCTTATCAAAGATTTTACCTAAGAAACCACGAGTTGCTTTTTTACCTTTAGATTTTGCATACCCTCTAAACTCTTCAGCTAAATCTTCTTCTATATCAAAGAAACTTTTTCCTTTATATTTAGGAAGACTTTGTATTTCTTCATAAAGTTTTACTTTCTCATCTTTAGTAAGTAATAGTTGAGAGAATCCATGCCATGCTTCATGGTATAAATCTACAGATGTCCCACCATCAGCTTCATATAATGTAATACCATAACCTGACCATGTTGCAAATGCATCAGAGTTCACTACTTCAGTAATTCTTTCAAGAGAAATGAACTTACTTAATGGAGAATTATTCCACCATTTTTCTGCTGCAGCTCTATCTGATTTTGAAGTAAATACTTTATCAAGAAACTTATTACGGAGTTTATCTCTGTTAAGTTTATCTCTTTTATAAAAAGCCGAGTTAGAAGAACCATTAATAATATCATCTACTAATGTTATTCTAGTAGAAGGATTACTTTGTATATTAACTTCTTTAACTTCTGGTGCTGTTAATGGTTCTGGTTTTACTGTAGTCTTAGTATCAGCAGTAGCTTCTAATGCAATAGACCTAAACTCAGTTATTTGTTTTTCAGTTAATCCAACTGCTTCAGCTAAATCAGCAACCTTCATTCTAGTTTTATAACCTTCAACTTTTCCACCTGCATCTTCAATTTGTTTCTTCATAGAAATCTCATATGCAGACACTTCTTTTGATGCACCAGTAGTTACAGGTTTAGTTCTTGCTTGTTTTTTAGGAGCTTTTTTAGTTTCTTCCTTATCCTTTTTAGTTTTCTTTTCAGGTTCAGCTTTTGGTTTAGGTCTTCCTACAGGTATATATCCTTCATACTCAATTGTTCCTTCTGGGATAACATAATTAAGATATGCATTAATACCTTTTTCTTGTGCTAATACCTCATCTGTATATGTAATCTTTACATAAGGTTTAATTACATCAAAGTATTTTCTACTTGTACTAATAATCTTACCATCCTCAATTGTATAATCAGTGAATGTAGTGTTTCTATATTTATTATTGTATTGAACATTTGCTGGCCAATATCCATTAGAACCTTCTTCTTTACCTTTACTAACTTTCTTAGGTCTAGCTGCAAGTAAATGATTTAAAATCATTTGTTTACCTTCTTCAGTATAAAGAATAGCATCATCAATTTTTTTACCATTTATTTCTACAACTAATGTCTTTTGATTATTAATTGTCAATACTTTAGCTTGAATTCTATCACGGTTTGTATTAGATTTTTTTGCACGAGCATTATTAATAAAGATTTCAAAGTATGATTTTCTTTCATCTGGAGAAAGTTGTCTACCTTTTAACTCAACTGTGGTAGTTAAGATAGTAGCAATTTTATCTGCTAATTCAGGATCTATATCTGATCGTTGTAAAAATAACTGTTGACTAACTGTAAGACCACCGGCTTTTTGTTTGTTTACAATAATGTATTGTAGACCCTTTTTTTCACCAGTAGTAATTGGAGTATAACTTTTTAAATCAGTTTCAGTTACTCCAGCCTCTTCTAAAGTTACAGTTTTAACTGATGTTGTTGGAATACCAAATGTTCCTCCTGTAATAGGAAGAGTTAATTGTAGATTTTGTTCCGATGATTCTAGTAATGTTCTAAGTTGATATAAATCATTTAGTTCTTTTTCTTGACGGGCAGCAATATCTTTTACAAGTTGTTTAAACTGTGTTTCAGTAACTTCTCCTTTAGCTTCAACTATTTGATCTCTTTGTCTTTCAGCTATTTTAACTGGATCAACTAAATTATATAATCTGTTACTTCTATTAGAAAGCAGTAATTTACCATCTACAAGATTTACTCTACGTAAATATTGATACACTATCCTACCCTCAGATGGGTTATCAGTCAAAGAACCATCTGGTTTAAAGTATAAATTGTTACCTTTCTCATCAGTAAGAATTGCAATTACACCATTAGTATTTGGATATTTTTCTAAATGATCTCTATCATTTTGTACAAGAAGTTCTTTTGGAACACTTCTAGTTAACTGAGCAGTAAGTGCAATTGTTTTACCTTGATATTGTATATCTTCAGTACCAACTCTATCTTTAGATATTTGAGATATAGCTTTTATTACATCACTAAAAAGTATTTTTTCTGGATCAATTTTATTCCTGTCTTCTTCAGATACTTCTTCAGGATTTTCAGAGTAGGCAATTTGAATAGATGTAGTCCATGCACTAGTAACTTTAGCACCATTGTATTCATTATATGACCAAAGTGTTTCGTTATCAATATCAATCTTAGGTACAAAATCTTTTTTAGTTTTATTTGTATCTTTTATTTCAGAATCAATTTCGTCCTTGCTCTTTTTTTTAGTTGCAACAGTTTTACCAACTTCAGCAAGATCAGCAAACTGTTTTCTCATTTTTGCAAGACCAGTAAAGTCAAAATTATTATCAACTAAATAATCATTTACTTCTGTGTCTTGTGTTACTAAATGAAATACATCAGGAACAGCCTGTGCATATAACATAGCCTTTACTTGATCTTCAGAATTAAGTTTTACAACAGCATATGCTGATTGTACTAATTGATTTAAATCAACAGGAGGTAACGATGAGTCTTTTAATCTATCTGCTACTTCTCCATAAAGTGCTTCATAAAGATCTAATACTTGATCTTTATCTAGTTTACATGCCATTTTAACAAAATTTTGAGTTGTTTCCTAATTTATTCCATCTTGATTGACTATCTGATGTTTTTGCTTTTTCTTTAGCTTCAGTAATAGCATCTTGTCCATTTTTAATTAAATCATCAATAGTATCTTTTGACTCTTTAGAATCTTCTATATCTACTGGTGTTAATTCTACTTCTGGTTCTGGTTGTGTTGCTTCCATAGTTGTTTTTTCAAAATTTTCTGCAAAGAATGCGTCTGTAAATTCTTTAACTTCTCCGGTTTTAATATTCTTTAAAGTAACAGTACTTTGAGTTCCTGGAGGATAAGCAACTTCTTCTTCATATATATCAAAAATATCTACTACTTGTACTATTTCTCCAGAAATATCTGTAAAGATAGGATTTTTACAGATAAGATACTCTCCAATTTCTACATTTGAAACAGCATTAATTGTTTTTAATTCTTGCAATCTTTTCTTATATGATTTAGTAAGTTCAGTTGCATCCTCTCCTCTTTCTTGTGCCTCTAAAAATGCTTTTTGATAGATTAATTCTATAGTATTTAATTTAGCTATATTTTCTATAGTACCTATATCGTTTAACATAGCTTCACTAAGAGTACCTACTTCTTCAAATACTACTGGTTCATCAAAAACATCAGTTAAGATTTCTTCTCTTGCTTGTTTGACAAGGTCTTTAAGTTCCTCTCTTGTAGCTTGTCTAGGAACTCCTTCTGTTTTTCCTCTGGTAGTCCTTTCATTCTTAGGTACACTAGTCCCTTCCTGTACTCGTTGTCCTTCTGTAAAGATTTTTCTGACTTCTGCATAATTTTTAATTTTACGTTCTCTTGTTAATTTAATTAATGTTAGATCATTTTTTAATTCTAACAAAGCATTAATTTGATTTTGTATATCATCAACTAGATCACCTCTGTTTATAACAGTATAACCTAGTGCATATAATTTTTCAATAGATGTATCTATCCACTTGTTGATTTTTGGTTTAGCTTTAAACTTGTAATCAAAAGTACCATCAAATAACATATCTAATTCTGCAGGATAGTTTTCTGATAGTATTTCAGTAATAGTATCTGCAATAGCTGTACTCAATGATAAGTTACTAATAGATTTAAGATCTTGAGTTTCTTGAGCTTTTGTATTTTCTTTAGTTAATCTTTGAAAGTTATTAGGTAATCTGTTTAATGCAAATATATAATCATTAGCATTCTCACCATATAGATACATCTTCTTATTAGTTTCTGAAAGAAATGTCTTTTTACCAGTAAGAGTTCTTACTTGATTTTGTAAATCAGCAATACGTGTTATAATTGAATCTTGTTTATAATTCCGACTTACTGTTCCATCTGTTTCTTCTACAGCTTGATTATTACGTAACTTAGTAATCTTATCATTTATATCTTTGATTTCTTTGTTTAGTTTACTAATTGCTTGATCATTAATCATATAACTAAGAGTAGTTATATTTCCTGAAGCATCACGTAATACATCATATCTAACACCATTAATACTAGCTATTGTTTCTTCTTTATTAGAGAAAGATGCATTAATGACTTGACCGTTAACAGTTGACAACTGGCCTACTTTATCAATTGGTATTACAAGTTGAAGACCCACTTTATCAAAAGAAACATCTCCATTAGTAACTTTATTTAGATTTTCTTGTAATGGAAATATTTCTGTAATACCTTTATTAGATTCAATAGCATCAGATATTCTTTTGATATCCCTCTCTAATTCAGCAATAGATTCTTCTGAACCATATTGTTTTTCTATATCAAGATTGGCTTGTAATGTATCTAATGTAAGTTGTAATGTAGTTATATCATCATTTGTTATTACTTCAACACCAAATCCACCATCAGGCATTCTTACTAGTTTACCTGAACGACCATTATAGATTACAGCTTTGTTTAAGTTGTCTTTTAATGTGTTCATTGTAGGATCTGATTCAGGAAGACCTTCTTCAACTTTAGCTTCTACTTCTTCTCTTTTAATTGGAGCTTTGATCTCTGGAGTTATCTTTTGAATACCAAAGTTTTCTATCTCTGGTAAGTATTCTAAGTCAATAGTATCTTTACCATCTTCAAGAATCTCTGCTAAATCTATATCTTCTATATAACCTATCTTCTCTTTACTAAGCAACATATCAAATGGCATTAGTTTAAGATCAGGAGTAATAGCTGTATTATTATAAAACTGATATCCGTATATAGATTGTTGAGCTCTAAAGTATGTTGAACTTTCATATTTAGCATCTGGATTACCAAAGTCTTTCCAACCACTAACTAATTTACCTTTTCTTTCTTTAAGAGATTTAGTTTTAATATCTACAATAGCTACTGAACCATCTTCTCTAACAAGAAGTAAATCTACCTCACCTGTAACACCTTTACCATTTCTTAAAGACTTGTCAAATAATTTTACGTTTTCAGAAAGAATCATGTATGTTCCATCTACAATACCTAGTCTAAACTTAGTAATAATACCACCTGGACTTGTTGGAGTAACAGGAGAAAACAATTTGTCAAATGCTTTTCTAGACATTATATCTGATACCTTAATATCACGACCTTTAATTTGTACAGTAGAATCATGAGTAAACTCACTAAAGTTAGATGCTGTAGCTGCATTAGGAGTTAAGAATATTCTAATTAGTCCATCAACATAATCACCAGCATCTGCTGATTCTTTAAATGCATATTTACTTATAGTTTTTCTTAAGTCATCATATGTACCAACAGTCTTTAATGAATTTTCAACTGCCTCAAGTTTTTCAGGATATCTAAATTCTTTCCAACCTCTAAATGCTTCTCTCTTAAATGCATCCATGAATAGTCTAATACGATCTTCAGGGACAATTTCAGGATCTTTAAAAAACTGATTATACAATCTTTCAACAGGAGAAAGTGAAACATTTCCTTCTTTATCTACTTGAGGTTTAATTGGACTATACTCAAATGAATCTTTGTCCTTTAAACTATTCTCTATTTCTTCTGCTACTTGAGTAGTACGATCAGGAACAGGATCTCCAGGACCTCTGTCTTTAAAAGTCCTACCTATTACATTGCCGTCTTCATCAAGTAAATCAACAAGTTCACTTTGTTTGTTAATCACATACTCTTGAATAATGTCAATAGTTTGTTCTGCAATATTTCTTGGTGCAGCTACAGCTACTCTTGCATTAAGATATCCATTTAATGATTCTATATCATCATTAATATTTTGAATATCTTCAGGAGTTAACTGTATTAATTTTTTACTCTTAGGATCAGTATATTCTCCATTTTCTAAAAACTTTTTAAATCTATTTATTAAAGAAGCTATAGTATATGTAGTAGTTTGAGCATTAATTTTAAGATCAGGAATAAATTTTAATTGAGGTGGTTCAGCAAGTTTTCTTGCTTTTTCTAAAGCAATTTCTTTTGCTTGTTGATTAAACTTTGCAATCAAAGGTGTTTGTTGTTCCAACCAGTTTGTTCTTAATCTTTCATATTCAAGAGGATCTTTGGTTTTAATATCAATTGACTCACCTAATATATCTACTAAATACTGATCAAATAGATTTGTTATTTCTTCTTGATAAGGTAAATCAAAGTCTTCAAAATCAGTTTTAGTAGTATATTCATCTGGAGTATTTTCATCTACTCCTTTTTGTCTAAAAGTTTCTTTTACCTCAGAAATAAGAGCATCAAACTTATCATTGATAGCTTGAATTGCTTCTTGATATGCAAGGTATTCTTTGGTATTCTCTACATCTATTGTAGGTGCTGCAGGTTTTTTAGCAAGCTCTTGTTCAATTTGTGCTAACCTTGATGATACAAACTCTCCATAAATTTGAGATTTTAATGCAGCATCAACATTATCAGCTATGTCTTCACTATTAAATTTCTTAATCAGTTCTCTGATTATTGCATTTTTTTCAGAATCATTTTCATAAATTTGAACTTGTTCATTAAAAAAGTCTTCACCAATTATATTAAGATTAGGAAAAACTTCATCTGCAATTACCTCAGCTGCTGCTTGTACTTGAGTATAGTTATCTGAATTTAATGCTTCTAATGCACTAGTTAAAAGTTTCTTCTCTTTATCAAGTGCTTCTTTTTGTTCATTAGTAAGTTCTTCTCCAGCAACTCTTGCTTCTTCTTGTGCTTCATATTCTTCTGGAGTAAATCCATATCTTTTTTTAAAAGCTTCAACATACTTATCAAATTCTTTTTGTAAAGCTATACCTCTATCATTTTCAAGATCCTCAATTTTTTTATCAAGTAATTGTTTCTGAGTTAAAGGATCACCTGCCGGTTTTTTTTCAGCAAGTTGTGCTGCTCTAAAAAAGATATCTAGTATGTCTTGATAAAGTACAGAACCTTTAGTAATAACTCTTTTATTTTTAACATCAAAAAATTCTTCAGGTAAGTATCTTTTATTTTCAACCCACTTAGCAAACTCCTCTAGATCAATGTATATACCTTGATCAGCTAATGTATTTAATAAAGTATTGTTCTCAATTGCTTCAATTTCTCCATTTACAATTTCCTTTATGGTTTCCTCTCTATTATCATAGAGGTCTTTCATAAACTTAAAGTTTCTCATCAAGTGTTCATAGAACTCTCTTGGATTTGCAAGTGTATTAACATATTGAATTAATCTTGCATTTTCATTTTTAAGAATATGTGTATCTAAAAGTTCATCAAATAGAACATCAATACCACCAACATTTTGTATTTCCTCCTCAAGTTTTAGTTTCTTTTCAGGAGTCTCAGCCATTCCATAAAGTAATTCAGAAAATGCTTCTTTATATTCTATGAACTCATTACTTTTACCTTGATCATAATCATCAACTACTTTATTAATTGCTTTTATAGTAGCCTGATTATCAGTAAGATCTGGATCTTCTTGTTTTATTTCATTAACAATATTGTCAAGGAAACTTTTGTTTACAAACAAATCTACAAGTTCCTCTTGTTTCTCTTGAAATTTTGAATACAATTCAGATAATCCTCTTTTTCTTGCAGCTTCAGTAAGTGCTTCTGTTGTTCCAAAACTTTCTAAACTTTCTACTTCTGTTTTAAGCATTTCAATTTCTTGAGACAGTCTGTTAGAATCAACTAACCCCACAAAGTCAGAGAAAGTAGAATTTTTTATTACAGATAAAGAAGAAAGATTTTGATACAGCTTACCTAATCTATTGACATTGTCATCATATGAGTTATGTAAGAAAACATAATTATATAAAGACTGATTATATGCTTTGTTATAAATTTCAGCTATCTTATACTCATCACTACCTTCTTCATAGTCATCAAGATTTGCCATGAATTTCATTTTGTCTTTTGCAGTGTTCCATCTATCACGGATTTTTTCTGCATTTTCTATTGCTTTGTCAAATCTTTCTAATGCTTTTACACCTTCACCTGGTTTTAAATTCCATGCTTGTTCAATATCTTCTGGAGTTGCTTGTTTGTAACCCTTATAATGATTTAAGAACATATCAAATGTTCCTCTTTGTAATGAACCAAGTACAGCTGATTGGAAAGCAGCAAATTCAGTATCTTTTATTTCTTTTGTAGTATGACTATCTGGATCATCTACTACATTAGCAGCTAGTGCTTGATTAGCATAGTTATTAATTCTTGGATCAAAGAAATAATCACCACTTTTGTACATGGTGTTTAATTCATTTACTACATCATCAGCAACTTGTTCTCTACCTTTTATATATTCTTGATAACTTGCATCTTTTTTAAAGTAATCATTATACCCCATTGTTGCATAACTCTTAATTTTTCCAGGAGCTTGTAATATACTACCCATTAAAAAACCAGAAAGAAATGTTTCAAGACCTTGAGTGTTCCATTGTTTACTGATTGCACTACCTAATAAACCAGCACCGTATCTATAATTTCTTGCATCTTTGTTTTTATAAGATTGAACATAATAATCTTGAACTGCTTCTTGTAATACATCTTGAGAAACTTCTTGACCACCTTCAACAACATTGGCTTTAAAATAGTTTAAACCTACTTTACCATATGTTGCTGGTTTTGCTAATGATTTAATTGCATTTCCAAAACTTATTTTTTGTTTTGCAAATACACCTTCTAAAGCTTTTTTACCAGGATCAAATAATATTTGATACTCTTTTCCAACATTACCAACAACTTTACCAAAAGCAAACTTAGGAACTCCTTTTAGAAAACTTGCATTTGTAATAGATGGGAATGCTATTTTATTACTAAGAAATATAAGGCCTGTGTTAAGAGTAGTATTTAACCATGCACCTTTAGATGCCTGTCTCATCATTGACTCTTGCTCTTCTAATGAAGGAGGTTTACCCCCATTCTTAGGATCAGCCATAAATTCATTATATAATTTATCATATCCTTGATATCTTGTAAAACCACCTTCAAGTTTACCTTCTGAAAGTGCTAGGTTCATAGACATCATATCATGCCAAAGTGCTCCTGCAGTAGCAGAACTTCTTGCAAGGTTTGTTATGTTATCAGTATTTTTTAATTGATGATATGCTTCAAATGTATTATGTAATGGATTTATAAAATTTCCAAAACTTGAGCCGGCAGATTTATATAGTTCTTTTGCTTTTGCTAAGTTGGAATAATTTTTTACACTAGAAAGTAACTTACCAGTTGCTTTTGTAGCATCTATTAATGACTTAGGTAAACTACCTAACTTTC
>Ga0315901_10004397_pt1 | contig 17584 bp, 17 predicted proteins | sample LakEriMetagenome_10_FD_203761 | JGI IMG/M metagenome (GOLD analysis project Ga0315901, IMG submission 203761) | Freshwater fungal communities from buoy surface, Lake Erie, Ohio, United States - Buoy 2 MA116 | ecosystem: Environmental > Aquatic > Freshwater > Lake | place: USA: Lake Erie, Ohio...
TCGGGGCGAGTTCATCGCCATCGACCGCGGACTGGAAATGCTCAAACCAGGCGATCAGTGTCTGGTACTCGTCGATCAGGTCGAGGAAGCGCTTGAACATCTTCAGAGGCGGATTAGCGAGGGCTGAGTTCAGCCTTCAGCCGAGTGCATCTTCCGGGAACTGAATTTGAACACCACGACTTTGCGACAGACGCTCGACATCCTCGCGGGTGTCGAGGTCCAGCGTGAAATTCGGATTGCCAGTCACGAAACGATGCACGGCTTCGGGATGCGCATCAATATAGGCGCGCAGCCCGCCCTTGAGCCCTCCGGCCAGTAGCCGCGCGATCAGCTCGCCCGAGAACGCGACCGGATTACCACGCTGCCCATCCACCGTGGGTAACACAACATCGGTGCCTGCCGGACGATGCCGGAATGCCGAGATCACCTCCGACAATTCTTCGCTGTTGACGCCCGGCTGATCGGCGAGTGCGACCAAGATCAGATCAAAGTCAGCACCCAGCGCCTGCAAGCCGATGCGTACTGAGGACTGCTGGCCAGCCTCAGGCGAAGGGTTGCGAACCACCTGCACTGTGAGCGTCGACGTCATGTCCGCCAGCTCGCGCTCGATAGTCTCGGCGTGGTAGCCAGTCACGATGGCGATGCGCGCCACACCCATCGCCAACATCGCATCTCGCAAACGGCGCAAGAGGGTCTGACCATCCATGCGGATGAGGCACTTCGGCACACGTCCCATGCGCGCGCCCTCCCCGGCTGCCAGTATCAGCGCACCGATGCGCAGGGCGTGGTTCGCGGTGTTGTTCATGCTGCGCTCATCGTAAAGCGTGGTTCAATTCCCGTGTTGTGGCGGATGCGGCAAGGCCTTGCCGCATCCGGGGCAAACGATTGCCGTTCCATCGCCGGAATGCACGGTATTTGCTCGTGGTACGAATATTGCGACACGCGGTGCATCTCCGAGTTGCGTCCTTCAACGGACGAAAAATACCATGGTCACCAGCGTCAGCAACTCCCCTGCAGCAAACGCGGCAAGCGCAACGCCGTCGATTGCGCAAATCCGCTCTGACTTGACGGCCGCGCTGATCGCCGCTGGCGTGACCGATGCCAAAGTGACAGACTCCACGCCGAAAGGTTTTCCAGCGGACGTCAACTGGGCCGATGCCTACAGGATGGTGACCAGACGTGTCGAAGACAATAACCCCTCGACACCGGGCAGGCTGGTCTTGTCACCAGAGATGCTAAAAAGAGCACTGGCCGGCACCAAAACGCTGGCGGAACTCGGCGTTACCAGTCTGGCCCGTTATCCACGCGGCACCACGGTACAGGCGGCGCTCGACCAGCTGTTCCTGAACAGATCGACAGGCGCATTGTCCTCGGCACTGGCCAAGGGCGGTGTCTATGATTTGTCCGCTTTTCCGAGAGGGACGACCGCGTATCAAGCCTTTAAGCTGATCGAAGATCCCGACAATCCCGGCAAAGTCTCGACTGCTCGTTATGCCGAGTACAAGGACGCGTATGCCGCACTGACCAGTCTGGGGATTACCTCGCTGCAGAACTTCCCTCGCGCCAGCACCGCGATCGATGCAAAAAACCTGCTGGAACCCAAGGCCGACCTCATGCTCAAGATGGTGGGTGTGGAAAAATCGGTGCTCAAAGACCCGAATGTCTCATCGCTGAACGCGCTGGCGCTGATGACCAAGCTGCCTGACTCGATCGCTCAGTTTAATGACCTCCCTGCCGGCACGACCTCAGAGGGCTTGGCGGCGCAGGCACTGGCGGCAAAGAAGTTGGTCGCCATGGGCTATGATGATTTGTCCGCATTTGCAGGAATGAGTGCGTTCAAGGCCGGTGGCGCGACACCGATGCCACTTGATGCGGTGAACGCCCTCAAGCAAGTGATGCGTTCACCAAAACCGACCGATCTGCCCAAACCCATGTCTGTCAGTACCGAGCGCTTGTTTCAGAGTACGCTGGTCGAAGAAAAGAAGAGCTATGGCTCGCCCGTCCGGATCAGCAAGAGTGTGCTGGTCAAGCCGGTCAGCGAGCGCGTGACGCCGAACCCCATTCCTCCCACCCGGGTGGTCACCGCGGCAGAGGTGCTGGCAGCGAATGTCGCCTACTGGACAAAAAAACCGGCCTGATCGTTTTCGCGAGTGAAAAAATAAGTTATTTATTTTGCATTTTCGTGGAGATCTGCTCTCTCGAAGCGTGGCATGCATGAAGCAGTTTGCACATTTAAACACTTCCAAAAGTTTAAATACGCAATGCCTTCCCCTATACTCAGCTGGCGTATATGGACTACCCATGGGGATTATCAATGAATAAACATCTAATCGCGGCTGCCTTGGCCTTTGCCGCCTGCGGCGCCCACGCGGAAGCTGAATACAAGCCTTTCGTCATGTTCGACTACGGACAGGAAAGAGACGAAAAACACGACGACGTCGCGCGTGACTACATCAACGCGAACGTGACCGTCGGCGTCAAAGGCCCCAACAAGATGGAATACTCGATCAAGGGTGGCCTGAGCCAGAGTAATCCAACTGACAGCACCAGCAAGACAACCAGCAACAACATCGAATTCAAAGTAAAAAAATCGTATCAACTGACTGACTGGGCACAGCCTTACGTGTCGCTGCGGTTGGGCGAGAAAATCAAATACGATGGCAAGCACTTTACTCACTATGCCGTCGATGGAGGTGTGAAATTCAAGCTGGCTCAAAACCTTGCTTTTGACACCGGCGTTCGTTACCGGAACAACCTGAGTAAATCCGATTTCGAAAAATACGAAGGTAGTTCCGGCGAGGGCTACTCCTACCAAAGCGTCCGCTACCATGGCATGCTGTTATTCGATGTAGACAAATCCAACACGGTCGGCTTGCGTTACACGCGATCCAATGCGGATTACTACAAGGAAGAACGTGAGGGTTGGCGAGTACATTATCAGCACAATTATTAAACCAAGCTTGTCCTGAAGTTTGAATGGACCGCAGAGGGCCTGCAGCGATGCAGGCCCTCTGCTTTTCACCTGTATCAATTCACATTTGCCCTCAACACTGGGCCCGAGCGCATATCAGGGAGCCAACATCTAAGGCTCGACAGCGGCGCTTACGGGCCTTTGCGCAGGAACCTCGCCCGCGAAAAGACCTCGCCTCAAGCTAACCCGACCTGCATTGTACGTAATGCCGAATTGTCACAAAATGGTGTAAAGTTCAATTGACGCGCTTGCCAGAGAGGCGTCGCCAGCTTGCCCTCCCATCCCAATCGCAGCCTTGCCCGCGAACCCGGATGGGCCGTCCCGATCCCTCTATACGGGAGTGACCATGAACGCCTACATTGCATTTTTCCTGATTGCCGGTGCCCTTTTTGGTGCTGCGACTTTCCCGATTCGTCATTTGTTCAGCGAGGGCCCGCACGCGCCCGAGGGCACACTGCAACCCCCATCGCTCGCCAGTCGGGCCTTCTGGGTGATGGTTTGCACATTCCTGTGGCCCATCATGCTCCTCACCGGCGTAAATACGGCCTGGATCCTCACCAAGCGCAAGCGTCAACGCAGACTAAGCGAAAGTTGATCTGGCCGAGTCCACTCGGGATAGGTTTGTTTCACCGGTAAGCTTCGGTACCAGCGCTTTATCACTGGCATTTTTCACCGCGCATCTCTTTCTTGCGCATTGGCATGGTGTCAATCAAAGCAAAAATGTCTTCTAGGGCGACAGCCGTTGTGTGGAGTTTTATTTTGCCATCCTTGCCGATGAGGACAAGCTTGAAATCCTTGCCATCCATTGCAAAACGCTGGCTGAGTGATTGGTAATCTACCGACCCGGAGATGAGATCAATGTGCACCAGATCTCTTTTTCTGAACTCGCATGGGTACTGCGCTATCTGCTTGATAAGGAGTAGTCTTTCAGGCGTGGATTCATTCGTAGAAAACGTGATTATGACTCTGTTAGTCCAGAGATAGTCACGTAGCAAGTCCACCGAGGCTGTCGCTGATGCTGCGAGTAAAACTGCGCCAGCCACAAGCTGCCTCAAAAAAAGAGAAAAAACCTTCATTTTTTTATAGTTTTAATAAAAGGCTGACATCCGTCCGGATGCCACTATGGCAGCCTGTTATCTGATTTATCCATACTGACGGCGTTGACCCTGTCACATGTTGGGTGGATCCTCACGACATTGAAGCCGCCCACGCGAGACTTGTCAGCCATCACCATGAACACTAGCACGACCAAAGCGCCCTTGGCGCGCAACACGTGATGGAAATACCGCCGTATTCCGCTATGACCCAGTATTTTCTAAGTTAGCTCGACGTCAACGCTGACCCCTGTCTTCCGAGCGACTTTGGCGATGTCCCGAACCCGAAAGGTATTCGCAAGGCCGATGGCGGCCCGCCCCTCCGGCGCGTCGGCGGGCGCTGCGGCCCCGTGTATCGTGCTAGAGGCCGAGAAAGATGCTTACCTAAACCCAGTAGCCTTGGTAAGCTACACTAAAAATTATACTGTTCAGCTGCCCGAAAAAAGGCGCTGATTAGACAAATACTCGCTGTTGATTATGAGCCAACTAGACGATCTCCATGCCAAAGTAGCGACGCTGAACGAGGCCGAGCGCGTTGAGTATAACCGGCGCCTGCAAGCAGCAAAGGCGACCAAAGAATTCTCGGCACAACTATCCAATGATTTGGAAGTACTCGGTCGCTCACTGGAAAAACTGACCGTAGTCTCCACTGTCATACGCGTCATTTTTTTTGTGTCGATTGTGATCGTCATGCTCGCGCCTGAGGGTCATCAGTTCTGGCTGGTAGCTATCCTGGGTTTTGGCGTGATCGTCTTGCTGATCGATAACCAAAAAAATCGACAGCTGGCTCAACGCGCAATCTTGCAGCAGCAGCGTAGTGCTGCCGAATATGACTGGGCTGCGATAGGCCTGGAAACCAGCCTGTTACATGCCATCCTGGAGATGGAGGCCGCGATTCATGCGAAGGAATCTAACTTTCAGAATTTGCAGAACATCAGCAGCGCCCAAGCAGAGCGCAAGCGCACGCTCTCTCATTATGACTTTCAAATTCGTAATGAGATTATGCTCAATATTCAGAACGAAAAGAATTGGTGGTCAAAGATTGATGTACTCACCAACCGCTGGTTCAATGCCAATTAGTTTGCCATACGCGTAGTCACACCTGGCAGACTCCGGACTTTGTTATCGCCATGTCACATTCGCTCCGTGTACTGACTTTTGTCACCCTATCACTGTCTGTGCTGAGTATGGACGCGACAGCGGCAGCGCGCTCGGACAATTCGAACGTCATTATCATCAGTCAGCGTAGCGCTGGCACGGACATCATTGAAGTCGAGGCAAGCAAAGACTATCCTGTGGCGCAGGAAATTCGTCGGCACTACCAAACAAAATCCTACTCCTCCGAATACATGCTTTCCCGGGTAAAGTGCGGCAGCCGCCAAATCAATGTGGTCGCCTACCGATGGTATGCAGATACGGGTCTTCGTGGTGCTATGGTGTACTCATCCGATCTGGAGACCGGCTGGTATTCAGCTGACAAAGACCCCGCAGCCCGGGAGTTGATTGCCAAAGTTTGCGCCTGAAAAAACGAAGACTTGCCGCTTTTTTTGAGTCCGCCATCGATAACATCCTCTGATGTCAGGAAGCAGGCCTATCGTTGTACCCGTATCCGATTGATGTCGACCTTTTTTGTCTAAGGAGCTTTGCATGCCCACCTACGTTGTCACCGCTGCTATTGGCCGACTGTCGAAGCAACAAAAATCCGATCTTGCAGCGAGCATTACCAAGATTCATTGCACGGTCACCGGCGCCCCTGCCTATTTTGCACAAGTACTTTTTAATGATGTACCAGAGGGTAATTACTTCATTGCCGGGAAGCCGCTGACAGAAGACATCGTCTTCATCCATGCCCAAATCCGGGCAGGACGTGATCTGGAAGTCAAACAACGCATCATGATGGAGCTGCTGGACGCAGCAGCCGCCATTGCTCACATGGAGAAGAGCAACATCCAGATTTATCTTCTTGATCTGCCCGCGAAGCAAATTATTGAATGGGGAAAAATCCTTCCCAATCCTGATGAAGAAGCCGAGTGGTTTGCATCGATCCCCGATCATGTCAAGAAACGTATGGCCGAGCTGCTCGCTTGATCGATTTTGGCGACCTGCCGCCAAGACGTGGGCTACGCAGACTGCCCAACGCACGCGTTGTCGTCCTGGCTACCCAACAGCGATTGTTGAAGAAATTCGATGAAAACTCGGTTCCTTGCGAGTTGCATCCGCTCGGGGGGTACCAGTGCAGTGATCTGGTTTCCAAAGCGATTATGTTGAACCCACTCGGGCAAAACACGTACCAAACGCCCATCCTCCAGTGAAGCATTGCATAAGTAATCAGGAAGCTGCGCGATACCGAGACCCTGCAGACAAGCCTCGTAGACTGCCTCGGGGTTGTCGACATGATAGCGGCTCTGAACCTTGATCCGTTTTTGAGTGCTCTCTGAAGACATGCTCCACCATTCATCCCGCGAATGGCCTCGGTAGAAAAGACAAGATCGATCAGCCAGTTCATCAGGCTCCTCTGGCTGTCCCCATTGCGCCAGATAGTCGGGCGAGGCGGTCACCATCCAGTCTATTTCAGATACTGGCGTTGCCACCAAGTCTTTGGCTGACGAGGACGCGCTCCACCTCAGCGCAATATCAAAACGCTCGTAGGCAACGTCAACCAGCCGATCGGCGAGCACGAGATCGATTTCAAGATCTGGGTGGCGCTTCAAGAATTCCGGGATTAAATGGCACAGAACCCGCTGACCCCAAGAAACTGCCGAGGTCAACCGAATCCGACCTCTGAGTTCCGATCGCATCGAGAGCATCATCTCACCGCCGGCTGCCAATTCAGCCAATGCGTTTTTGGCGTGCTCCAAATAGGCCTCACCCGCGGCAGTGAGCGCGATGCGCCGAGTACTTCGACTAAACAGCGTCACGCCCAAATGTCTTTCGAGCTGAGCGATACGTTTACTGATAACGCTTTTGACAACATTAAGCTCGATCGCGCTTCTGCCGACGCTGAGCGTATGGGCAACGGACACAAATGCTGAGAGCATATCGGAGCTGATCACAATTGTTCCTAAATCACGAACAAAGCATTTGCATTTAAGCAGATTGATGAATTGTCGTAAACAGATTAGCTTAACCGAGCCAAAACCCGATATTGAGTTCCTGCCTCGTGAGGTCAATTCACCGGCTCGCGAGCCAGTGCATGCCCAACGTTCAGTTTCAGCGCCGTCAACAGCCTGACGCAGTGGGATATTAATAAAAAAATAATTTGGTTTGGTTTTCCGCCAACTATCTGAGGAGATGCAAATGAAGATTTATGCTGACCCGATTACAGTCAACTGCCGCAAAGTTCTCGCTGGGCTTCATCTGATCGGTGCACCTTACGAGCTTCATCACGTGGATTATTTCAAGGCAGAGCAAAAGAGTCCCGAATACATGGCGCTGAATCCGAATGCATCCGTGCCCGCCATGGTTGACGGAGACCTTGTTTTATGGGAGTCCAATGCCATCCTTCAGTACGCCGCAGACAAAACTGGCAATGCGAAGGCTTACCCCACCGAACTGAAGGCTCGGGCTGATGTTAATCGCTGGCTGCTATGGGAATCATCGAGCTGGTTTCCGAGCGCTTATGTGTATCTGGTAGAGAACTGTGTCAAACCGCTGCTCGGTGGCGCGCCTGACCCCGCAATCCTGGAGGCGCAGGATGCGCAGTTTCACAAGTTGGCTGGAATTCTCGACGATCGGTTAAAAAATTCGACATGGGTGTGTGGATCGAACCCGACGATCGCTGATATCGCGTTGGCCGCCCCGATGCATCTCCATGGCTGGCAACAGCTGCCGTTGAAAGATCATCCGAATCTGGTGCGCTGGATGACACAGAATGTCGAGCATCTGCCCTGCTGGCAGGACACGATGGTCTACGAAGGTTTCACTCTCAAACAATAACCTCTGATTTAACGGAGACAGAAACTATGACTCTGGCGAATTCTGTCCAGGCCTTGATGAACTATACGGTGGATAACGGCAAGCCGGCCGAGTACTATTTTTATGAGCCGGATCCGGGGGTTGAATTGAATCCCGCCGGGACCGATCAGCATGAAGTTCGTATTTGGGATGCATGGCCGGACCGTGATCGCCTATCGCTTGATCGTGAAGGATTCGAGCTCCATGAGTTCGATCCTTCATTTACTGCTTTTGATGATGACGCGCAGATCAAGGGGCATTTTTATGATCAAGTCACTGAGTTCGTAAAACAACATACCGGTGCCCATCGGGTGGTGGTGTTTGACCACACTATCCGCCGAAGACAACCTCCTGAGGAGATGGTCTTCTCCCGTCCCTCCACCGAGTTCAAGCAGCAGACGGTCGTCCAGCGGCCGGCTGTTTTACTCGTGCACAGTGACTACACGGTATCGAGTGGTCCGCAGCGTGTGCGCGATATTTTGCCCGACGAATGCGAATCTCTGCTCAAGCGCAGGGTCGCTTTTTTCAACGTCTGGAAACCCTTGTACCGCAAGGTGGAAGAATTACCCTTGGCGATGTTGGATGCGCAGACGCATGTTGAAGCGGATTTGCTGCGCATGGAACTGAAATACCGAGATCGAACGGGCGAAATCTATGTAATGCGCCATTCTCCCGCGCACCGGTGGATGTATTTTCCGCACATGGAAAACCATCATGCCTTGCTGCTGAAAACCTACGATTCCGAGACAGATGGACGCTGTCGGTTCATGGGACATTCAGCCTTCGAGGATCCCACCTCGCCGCCAGATGCGCAAAAGCGAGAAAGCATCGAAGTAAGGACGATGGCATTTTTCTGACCGGTGCGGGCCAATAATGGATAAACCCATGCTTTGCGGCGAATCCACATGGGTGTGCGACGCAGGGCCTCTTGGATGAGTGAATACGTCACCGCGGAGCTGAATTATCTGGCCGAACGCGTGGCCGAGCTTGAGACATGGTCGTACGATCCACCGGATGGTCGCCCGCGTTTCAATGGTCGGTTAAGCGCTTATCAGACCAGGATTACCAACGCGCGCGAATATCCAGAGAAGACGTTGACCGAACATGGGTTTTGTTGCTTGCACCGGCCCAGTAAAGTCCCAAGCTGTCCGGATGAGAGTGCGATCAGGAATACCGGCTATGCCGAGGCCACCGAATGGATCAAGGATACGCTGCAGGCCTCAGAGGCGATCGTATTTGATCACACCTACCGACGGCGTCTGAACGGTCGTCCTCCGCTGGATGGAACGGGTGGATCGTTCAGCGAGATTCGGACACCCGTTGGCCGGGTGCATGCCGACTTTACGCCTCGCTCTGCGCCGAAAAGAGTCGCCCCTTTGATGGCGCGTGATGCTGATGATCCGCTGCCACCCTACCGCATCTACGGGCTGTGGCGTCCATTGAACAAGCGCCCTTTGCAAGATGCGCCTTTGGCGCTGGCGTCATCATCAAGCGTAACGATGCACGAGCTGGTGCCAAACGCCCTCGTCTATCCAGATCGCCGGGGCGAGACTTACGCAATACTTCACAGCGATCGTCATGAATGGTTTTATTTTCCCGACATGCGGCGCGATGAAGTACTGCTGTTCCTTCACTACGATTCCAGTGCATCGCCCCACATCCCCGTGCCGCACACTGCTTTCGAGGATCCTGCTTCACCGCCCGATGCCGAGCCTCGCGAGAGCTTGGAAATGAGGATTTTGGTATTCTGAACCGTCAGGCGTCCGTTGCGCTCCATGACGGCCTGAGTCTGTTGAAAGATAAGAGCGTCAACCACAAAAAACCTCCTCATGAACGAGGCGTACTTCAACTTGAACGGCAACCTCGATGAGACAGCCGTTGTTTACTCCAGCGATCAGCCATGGATCCCCTCACCTCGACGGGGTGTCTTGCGTCGTCCGATATATCGCTTGGGCGGGGAGGTGGCGCGAGCCACTAGCGTGGTGCGATATGAACCCGGCAGTGTATTTGACAAACACAAACATCCTGGCGGCGAGGAAATCTTTGTCCTCGAAGGCGTGTTTCAGGACGAACAGGGCGATTATCCTGCGGGGACCTATCTCCGAAATCCCCCGGGCAGCAGCCATTCTCCCCGCTCTCTGGATGGGTGCGAGATCTTCGTCAAGCTGTGGCAATTCTGTCCAGGTGATTCACAGTCCAAAAGCATCAGAACAGATCAAGCAGACTGGACTGACATGGGCGCTGACGGCACCATGACGCTGCCACTTCACTCCTACGGCGGCGTCAATGTTCAGCTCATCTGCCTGCCTGCGGCCTCACAAAAACTCAGCCTGCCTTTTGAGAACGGGATGGAAATTTTTGTGATCCGCGGACGAATCGAGGACCGCTCTGTTCAATATGGCGCTGGGTGCTGGATCAGGTACCCTCGCTCGGGTCACCTTGATATTCACTCGCCTGACGGTGCCATCGTGTACGTCGAAACAGGACGTCAGGAAAAACCCTTCATCGTATTGCCACGCTGACGACAGCGCATGGCCCGCGTGCGCGAGCAAATTGCACGACAAAAGATCATTATCGTCGGCTGCACTCAAACTGCCTACACGACATTCGCCTGCCTCAACGGCAGCTGACTTTGTTTCAGGCGTCTGAGCACAAAGCTGGATTTGCTGTTGCGTATCCCTGGAATCTTGTACAAGCGCTCGCGAAGGAAGCGCTCGTAATCGCGCGTGCCCTCCACCGCCACTCGGATGTAATAGTCGTAGTCGCCGGACACCAGAAACGCTTCCAGCACTTCGGGTATCTCTTCCAGCGCCTTGCCGAACTCGAACAGTGCCTCATCTGAATGGCTGTCGATGGTGACGTGAAGTATGACCGTCTCGGCCAGTCCGATTTTTTCGGGATTGATGCGTACCGAGTAGCCCTCGATCACCCCGGCGTCTTCCATGCGCTTGATCCGGTTCCAGCATGGGGACGAGGTCAGTCCGACCTGTTTGCCTAACTCCTGCAGGCTCAGACGCGCATCCCGCTGCAGGGCTCTGAGGATGGCGATATCGAATTTATCCAGTTCCATTCTTTTAAATAATTATTTTTCAGAAGGATTTTCTGAATATTACCCATATCCAGCAAATATAAGAAGCATTTTCTGCGGATGAAGGATTACATTATCGGCATGGATTTGCCCTGAGATGGCATACGCCAAGCCGCTACCGCGGCGCCCGTGCTGTGGCCCGAGGTGGTCTTACCCGACCGCCAAGCGCCACAGCGCTCCCCCTAACAAGCCTCTGGAGGAGACACACTATGACCACCGATACCCGCGCGGTTCCTGCCGTAAACCGCCCATCGCCCATTCGCCGACCTGAGGTCTCTCTCGACGACAAATACACCAATCTCGACGGTCGCATCTACCTGTCCGGCATTCAGGCGCTGGTGCGGCTGCCAATGATGCAGCGACTGCGCGATCAGGCCGCTGGTCTGAATACGGCAGGCTTTGTGAGCGGCTACCGTGGATCGCCGCTGGGAACACTCGACGAGGCCCTGTGGAAAGCGCAGAAACATCTCGAAAAACATCACGTCAAATTTGTGCCCGGCGTGAATGAAGACCTGGCCGCGACCGCTGTCTGGGGCACGCAAACGGTTGGGCTGATCGGCCCCGCTCGCTACGATGGTGTGTTTGCGATGTGGTACGCCAAAGGGCCGGGCGTGGATCGCTGCGGCGATGTGTTCAAGCACATGAACCACGCGGGCACCGCACAGCACGGTGGCGTGCTGCTGGTCGCTGGCGACGATCATGGCGCCTATTCATCGACCCTGCCGCACCAGTCAGACCACCTGTTCTCTGCTTGCATGATACCCATGCTCTACCCATGCAATGTGCAGGAATATCTCGATCTCGGTTTACATGCCTGGGCGATGTCGCGCTATTCCGGCTGCGCAGTCGGCTTCAAGGCGCTGGCCGATACGGTCGAATCTACCGCCTCGGTGGATGCTGATCCGTTCCGACTGAAGATCGTTTATCCGGACAATTTCGCGATGCCCGAAGGCGGGCTGAATACCCGCCTCTCGACCGACACGCTAGGCCTGCAGGCACGCAAGCAGGAAGCGCTGATGCAGGACTACAAGATCTATGCAGCGATCGCCTATGCGCGCGCAAACAAGCTGAACCGCGTCATGATCGACAGCCCGAACGCAAAGCTTGGCATCATTGCGTCCGGCAAATCGTATATGGATGTGCTGGAAGCCCTCGACGAGCTGGGCATTGATGAGCAGCGTGCCGCCGAGATCGGTCTTCGGCTCTATAAAGTCGCGATGCCGTGGCCGCTGGAACCCGAAGGTATTCGCGAATTCGCGCAGGGTCTGGATGAAATTTTGGTCGTTGAGGAGAAGCGGCAGATCGTTGAGTACCAGCTGAAAGAACAGCTCTATAACTGGCGCGAAGATGTTCGTCCGCGCGTCATCGGCAAGTTCGATGAAAAAGGCGAATGGGTCGCGCCGCGTGGTGACTGGCTGCTCACCTCGAAAGTCGATTTTTCGGTGGCGCAGATCGCACGCGTGATTGCGGCGCGCATCGCCAGATTTCATACCAGCGATCTGATCAAGGCACGCCTCTCCTTCCTCGAAGCCAAAGAGCAAGTGCTGAGTAAAGCGGTCAACACACCGCCCCGTCCGGCCTATTATTGTTCGGGCTGCCCGCACAACACCTCCACCAAAGTACCGGAGGGCAGCCTCGCGCTGGCCGGTATCGGTTGTCATGTGATGGCTACTGCCATCTACCCGGAGTTCAACAAGCTGACCACCCACATGGGTGGCGAAGGCGCGCCGTGGATCGGACAAGCGGCCTTCTCTCAGTTGCCGCATGTGTTCCAGAACCTCGGTGATGGCACGTATTTCCACTCGGGTTATCTGGCGATACGTGCTGCCTTGGCGGCCAAGGTCAACATGACCTACAAGATTCTCTACAACGATGCGGTCGCGATGACCGGTGGACAACCGGTCGACGGCACGATTTCCGTGCGTCAGATTGCGCAGCAGATGGCTGCCGAGGGCGTGAAGCGCATTGCGCTCGTCACCGAAGATCTGTCGCGCTATACCGATCGCTCGGCGCTGCCGGAGCAGGTCACGCTGCACGACCGCAAAGACATGGATGCGGTGCAGCGCGAGCTGCGCGAGGTCAGCGGCGTCTCCGTGCTGATTTACGATCAGGTCTGTGCCGCCGAGAAGCGGCGTCGGCGCAAAAAGGGGGAATTCCCTGACCCAGCACAACGCCTGTTCATCAATGAGGCGGTCTGCGAAGGCTGCGGCGATTGCGGTGAACAATCGAACTGTACCTCCCTGATGCCACTGGAGACCGAGTTCGGGCGCAAGCGCGTCATCGATCAATCCTCGTGCAACAAAGATTATTCGTGCGTGAAGGGTTTCTGCCCGAGTTTCGTCACCATCACTGGCGGCACACCCAGAAAAACAAAACTCGATCAACACGCCGAACCGCAGTTTGCCGCGCTGCCCGAGCCCGCCGCGGCCCGCTGCGACACGCCTTACAACATCCTCATCAATGGCATCGGCGGCACGGGCGTGATTACCATCGGCGCCTTGCTGGGCATGGCCGGTCACCTGGAAGGCAAAGGTGTGTCGGTACTGGACATGACGGGCATGTCGCAAAAAAATGGCTCCGTGACCTCGCATGTGCGGATTGCTGCGACTCCGGAGGCGATACGCGCGCAACGCATCGCCACCGGCGAGGCCGATCTCGTACTCGGTTGTGACATGCTGACTGCTGGCGCGCATGACGCAATTTCAAAGATGCGCGCGGGTCGTACGCATGCCATCATCAACACCCATCAGCAACCCACGGGTCATCTCGCGCGTCAGCCCGACTGGCAGTACCCCGCCGACGAAGTACAAGCACTGATCGACAGCTCGGTCGAAGGCCATGCAGACTATATCGATGCCACTAGGTTGGCGACCGCGCTGATGGGTGATTCCATCGCCACCAACCTGTTCATGCTGGGCTATGCGTACCAGAGAGGCTTGCTGCCAGTCTCGGAAGCCTCGCTGATGCAAGCCATCGAATTGAACGGCGTCGCCATTGCGGCTAATCAGAAGGCTTTCTTGTGGGGCCGCCGCGCCGCCACTGATCTGAAAGCAGTCGAACGCATCGCACTGCCTGCACAACCGGTCTTGCTGAAAATGCCGGATACGCTCAACGCCGTCATCAGGCGCCGCGTCGAGTACCTGACCGCTTATCAGCATGCCGACTACGCGCGAGAATATCAATTGTTCGTCGATAAAGTCCGGCAGGTTGAAGCGGCGCTAGGTCAAGGTGAACGCCTCACGCGAGCCGTGGCCACCTCGCTGTTCAAGCTGATGGCTTACAAGGATGAATACGAAGTCGCACGGCTGTACACTGACCGCGCTTTCATGCAGAAGCTGAAGCAGCAATTGGACGGCAAGCTGCGGCTTAGTTTTAATTTCGCACCACCGTTATTCTCATCCAAAGATACGCAAGGACATCCACAGAAAAAAACCTACGGCAGCTGGGTGTGGCCCGCACTACACCTGCTGGCCCGGATGAAAGGCCTGCGCGGCACACGCTTGGATATTTTCGGCTGGACAGCGGAGCGGCGCATGGAGCGTAATCTCATTGTCGAGTATCGCGACATGATTGCCTCCTTGTTGACTACCCTCGATACCCGTCGCTTGCCAGTTGCTGCAGAGCTTGCGTCATTACCTGAAAAAATCCGAGGATTTGGCCATGTGAAGGCGCTTGCTGTGGAGCGCTACCGCAGCGAGGTAGAACTCGGTCTGCGCCGATTGGCTGAAGTGGATGCAAGCGGCCAAGAGGAGATGGTCCATGCGGCATGAATGGCATGAATGGCATGCGGGGGCTAAGCGGCGTAAGCAACCTATGCAGGCCGTGCAGTCTTCTTTTCAAGCTTTATCAAAGGAAAGCAGCGCTGCGTATCCTGATAGATTGATACACAATCGAGGCACTGAAAACACTCCTGGTAATCGATCTTGCCTGCCGGGGTAATTGCCTGATACTCGCACCGGTGCCGGCAGGTCTGGCACGGTGCGCCGCACTCGCTCCGGCGAGGTATCCACGACCAGACACGCAGAAATCCGAGCGACGCCAACGCGGCGCCCAGCGGACACAGGTAGCGACAATAGCCCCGGTAGACAAAGACGCTCAGCAGCAGGCAGAAGATCGCCCATGCCAGATACGGCCAGTCGCGGACAAAATACAGACTGATCGCTGTCTTGAAGGGCTCAACCTCCACCAGCCACTCCGCCATCGGGGGTGAGGCATACAAAGAGACCATCAGCGCCGCGAGTATCAGATACTTGATCCACTTCAGTCGTGCATCGAGCGCGGCACGCAAGCGGCGCTGCCGCCGCCCCAGCGCATTCGCCAGCAGACTGATCAGCTCCTGCAAGGCACCGAACGGACAGAGCCAGCCACAAAAAGTACCGCGTCCCCAAACCAGCAGGGTTAGGCCGACAAATACCCAGAGAATGACTGTCATCGGGTCATTCAAAAAAAAGCTCAGATCGCCATCTGAGCTCAGTGATTCAATCGCCGCGGTGATGTTGACGATCGTCAGCTGACCCTGCGCTGTCCAGCCAATGAAGCCCACGGTAAAGAGCAGGAACAGCGTCCGCAGTCGTCGCATGCGCCTAGGGCGCACACTGAAGCGTTTCTGAGCGATCAGTGCAATGCTCAGCGCGACCAGACCCCCGAGCAGCATACCGATATGCCCGCTCCGAGATTGCCAGGCACTGATCCAATCCTGCATGTCGGATGACGACACACGAACATCAGCGTCTCGCACCGCCGCCACCACCGTGGCAGAAGGCGCAGCGGTTGACAACGCTTGCGCTGAACGCATATCGTCCGAGGTTGTGCCCGTGGTGGTGCCGGGCTCATCGACAGCTTTTGCGGAAAGGGTGCGGGCCGTCGGCGATTGGCTACCCGGCACGGTCACCGAATTGGAGTCTTCGGTACCGGATTTTTTTTCTGATACTGCGCGGCTCTCTGATGAGTCTGCTACCGGCTTGACAGCGGCGGAAGGCCTGCTTTCCTCCGCAGTGAACGAAGGCTTGGTGTCCGACTTGACATCCGACTTCGTGTCAGTCTTTGTGTCCGGCTTTGTATCCGGCTTTGTGTCTCTGATGTCTTTCGTGTCCTTATAGGCTGCCGCGTTGGTATTGGTGGGAGTAGCGACTGCCGCAGCAGACTGCAGTATCGCTCGATTAATCGCCTTGACCGAGATCGTTCCCTGTTGAACGCCTTTCAGATGTGCGACCTGCTCATCCCGCAACCCCGGGTCATTGTAAGGTCCGATCTCTACGGTATGACGGGGGGAGAGTCCCTTGTACTGCGACGCGAATCGCTCCAGCTTCAGGTTTCCTGCGGAATCGAGAAACAGGGGCTCACGGTGATCGAGCAATCGGATCTTCAAAAAATTGCCCGAAACATCCATGATGATCAGCAGATTGATCGGCTTGCCGCTGTAGCCGCGCGCTGGCGCAAAATCAACAGATTCGAAAACATAGGCCTTCAGCTCGGGCTTGGCGTCAGCGCCTCCCGTATCCTTGACGAACAGCGGGTAGACAGGCAGATCCGGCAAGACCTCGCCGACCACATAGAAGTAGTCGACCATTCTCTCGATATCGGCTTTTGTCAGGTTACTCGCATCAGCCCGGGAAAGCAGGCAGCAGAACATCAGGCCAAGCACGGCCAGCAAGCGTCGTAGGAATTGGTACATCAGCGAATGAGCACCCGGCAGGAATGTGCTCCGCGATTCCCCAAGATCAGCGGCGCATCACCCTAGTGATTTACTGCGACAAGCCAGCGTGACGAACGCCCGCTTCAGCGATCTGCTCATCCTGCTGCGAGGTGACCCCGCTGACGCCCACCGCACCAACGGTCTGCCCATTCACCACCACAGGCACACCGCCTTGCAATAGCACGCCGTTGGGCAGCGTCACGATGGCGGGCCGGCTCTTGGCGGCTTCCTCCAGTACTTTGGTGGAGCGCCGGAACAGAGCGGCCGTACGCGCCTTGCCAATGGCAACCTCAATGCTGCCGATCAGCGCGCCATCCATGCGCTGAAAGCTCAACAGATGACCCGCGTCGTCGACGACGGCGATATCAACCAACCAGTTGTTTGCTTTAGCCTCGGCGATCGCACCGGCAATGATCTTGTTGGCTGCCTCCAGGCTGAGCGTTTTACGATCCAATACTTGCGCGTGAGCAGTGAGCGTGACAAGAAAAAGCGCAGACAAGACGACAAGTCGTCTGAGGGGCATGGTCATCACGGAGTGTCTCCTGTTGTGCGCGCTGATAGCTCAGCGCTTTGTTATTGAGATTTCCCGTGCCCACTATAACTCAGTTGGCGGTTTTCAAACGATAGTTTGGCATGAATATCACCTTGAATATCATATTGAATATCATATTGAAAACCCCGCAGCAAACCATCTGCAAGAACGCGAGCTCGTCTGGCTCGCGGCTTCAACTCAGATACTGATATGACCGCCCAACTCGACCGCGTGGTCTTCCGGAATTTTG
>Ga0315901_10004399_pt1 | contig 17578 bp, 14 predicted proteins | sample LakEriMetagenome_10_FD_203761 | JGI IMG/M metagenome (GOLD analysis project Ga0315901, IMG submission 203761) | Freshwater fungal communities from buoy surface, Lake Erie, Ohio, United States - Buoy 2 MA116 | ecosystem: Environmental > Aquatic > Freshwater > Lake | place: USA: Lake Erie, Ohio...
TCGACCATGCCGTTGGCGTCGTTGTAGATCGCCTCGCCGGGCCGCGTCAGCAGGCGGGCGGCGGTGTTGTCCTCCGAGAGGATGAGGCTCGAGTCGGCCTCGTTGCACTGCAGGGCGATGCGGACGGCCATCTGCCCCATCGTGGCCCGCGGCAGGCTGTAGGAGCCGCCGAGCGTCTGCGAGCCGAGGAGCACGTGCATGCCGAAGGCCCGGCCCTGACGGACGAGGCGGTCGAGGATCAGCGAGGCATCCTGGGCGATCTTGTCGTCCTCGACGAAGATCTCCTGGAACTCGTCGATGAGCAGCAAAATTCGCGGCATCGGGTCGGGGTGCCCCGTCTGACGGAACCCGGCCACGTTCTGCACGGAGAGCTCGCGGAACAGGTCGCCGCGCCGCTTCAGCTCGCGGTCGAGCTGCTCCATCACGGAGAGGCCGAACTCGCGCTCGCTCTCGATGGCGATCACGCGGGCGTGCGGCAGCTTGTAGTGGTCGTAGAGCTTGAACTCGACGCCCTTCTTGAAGTCGATGAGATAGAACTGGATCTCGTTGGGGCTGTACTGCAGCGCGAGGCTCGTGATCATCGCGTGCATGAGGGTCGACTTGCCGGAGCCCGTCTTGCCGGCGATCAGGCAGTGCTGGCTCGTGCCCTTGCCGAGCTTGAGGTACTGCAGCTTCTTGGCGCCGGCGGGGCCGAGCGGCGCGAGCACCTCGTTGGCCGTGCTCCCCTTCCACCAGTCCTCCTCCGCCGGGGCGACGCGGTCGAACGGCACCTCGATCCGCTTGGCGGCCTTGGCCGCCTTGCCGACCCGCTGGATGATCTGCGTGAACACGTCGTCGGGGGGCGCCTGCTCCACGGTCAGGGGCCACTTGGAGAACTCGGGGTCGCTCCAGGTGAACGTGCCGTCCTTGAGCACGAGCGTGGTCGCGTGCTGCTCGAGCTCGGCGAGGCTGAAGCCCGACGGCATCTGGGCCTTGGTATCGACCGAGATGATCGTGTACACGCCGCAACGGGCGCCGGAAGCGGCGATGCTCGCCAGGCGGCGGGCGCTGGTCTCGTTGAAGTTGGCGGGAAAGTTGGCCACGACCACGAACCGGTAGGGCTCCGGCACCTCCGCCTCGGCGTTGTAGGCCCCGATCGACTCGTACTCGTTGCGCAGGTACTTCTGGATCACCACCTCCATCTGCTCGGTGATGTCGGCCAGCTTCTGCTCGATGAGCGGCGGCTCCGTCCAGATCCGGCTGGTGACGAGCAATTCATCGTGGTCGGCGAGGTGCATGAAGCCAGCGAACTGCTTGCCGAGGCCGAGCGGATCGATGATCGTGAACCGGCTCTGTCCCGGCGGGATGCCGGTGGCGATCCGCAGCGTGAGCGCCTGGAGCATGGCCGAGGCCGTCTCCTTCTGGTCGGCCGTCGTCTTGATCAGCAGCGAGGAGTGGACGGGGTAGGGGAGGATGGCCGGCTGCGTCCACGACACCGGACCGAAGGCGTTCAGCGCCGGCTCACCCGACACGCCTCCCGGCACCCGCTCCAGCGACTGCGCCAGCGACCCGAACCGCAGCCCGGGCGGCGGTTCGGCCGGCAGCGGCACGTCGTCGCGGGCCAGTTCGTCCCAGGGCCTGAAGGCGGCGGCGTCGATGCGATTGGCCTCGTCGTAGACGGCGGCGGTCCGCTCGCGGACGTCCTGCCAGCGGGCGGTCATCTCGCGGTGCCGCTCGTCGCGGCGGCGATCCGCGGCCGCCAGCCGCTCGTCGCGCTCGCGTTCGAGCGTGGCGATGTCCTCGCGGCCGCTGGTTTCCAGCGCGGCCAGCCGCGGCGGATACTTCTTCTCCGCGGCGTCCTTGGCCGTCGCCACCTTCTGGGCGAGCGCCTCGCAAGAGCCGCGGTACTTCGCCTCCAGGTCGGCGAGCGTCTTGTCGCGTTTGGCCGCGAACGCCGCCAGCCGCTCTTCCGACTTCACGCGGCGCTGTTCCTGCTCCTGCGCGAAGCGGGCCTCGAGCTTCGTCGTCTGCTCGTCGCGGCGGGCCTTGAGGAACTCGGCGCAGGCCGGCTCCAGCCGCCGGGCCCGGGCCACCGCGCCCGCCAGCGTTGCCTGCAGGCCGGCGAGTTGCTCGCGGGCGACCTGCCGCCGGCCGCGCACGAGCGACAGTCCGCCCGCGATCCCGCCGCCGGCGAGGACCGCCGCCGCGCCGGCCGCCGCGGCCGCCTTGAGGCCCATGTCCATGCCGCCGGGCAGGCCGAAGAAGGCGGCGGCCCCTGCCGCCAGGCCGAGCACGATCGGCAGCCCGATCGCCGCCCCCTGTAGGCCGCCGGCGAATGCCTGCTTCGCGGCCGGCAGGTCGACGATGCCCTTGGCCTGCTCGACGATCGCAGCCCGCAGCGACTCGAGCTCGGCGAGCAGCTCCTTGCCCTCCGGGAGCGGTGCGTCGTCCGCGCCGCCGGCCGGTGTGAGTCCGCACTTCTCCAGCGCCTGGCCCGCCTTCGCCTCCGCCTCGGCGATCTGGCTACCGGTGCGGGCGAGCTCCTTCTCGTCCTTGGCGAACAGGCGGGCCGGCTGCTTGCGGTCTTCCTTGTGCTTCTCCTTGATCGACATCTCGTCGAACTGATCGTCTTCCTTGGCCTGCCGCTCCTCCTTCTCACAGAGCTTGGCCACCTGGGCGGCCATCGTCTTGCGCTGCTCGTCGAGCTTGGTGCGCTCGGCGGCGAGGTAGGCGTCGGCCTTTTGCAGCAGGCCGGCGTATTCCCGCTTCGTGGCCTCGATCTCGGCGGCGTACTTCCGCTTCGTGGCGGAGAGGGCGGCCTCAGCTTCGGCACGCGTCTGCGTCACCGCCGCCTCGTGCTCCGCCGCGATCTCGTTCTCGAGGCGGGCCCGCAGGGCCGCTTCGGTGCGCAGCAGTTCCATCTGGGCGCGCAGGAGATCGCGGTCGTAGGCGTTCACGGGGGCGTCGGTGCTCACGGATGCTGATCCACGGGGAGGTGCGGGGCGGGAAGCGGTGTCAGCCGCCGTCGTGCTCGCTGACGTCGCGGGCGGCCCGGTCGAGAACCTCGGCCAGCCGCCCGAGGGCGTCGAGGGTTTCCTTGACGGCCGGCAGCAGCGGCTCGACGTTGTCTTTCTGGAAGGCCTTGGCCCGGCTGTCGTGCCAGGTGTCCTTGGCGCTCTCCCACTTGATGTTGAGCTGCTTGAGGGCGTTGGCGAGCTTCGAGGCCCCGCTGGAGAGGTCGCCGACCTTCATGGCGCCGCCTCCGTGGGGGCGGGCGCGGCCGGCGCCGGCCGCGCCGCTTCGTCGAGCTGGCGGGTGACGTTCTGGGTACCGGTGCCGCCGGCGCCGCCGTCCGCCGCCCGCGGGCTCGACGCGTTCTGATAGGCGTCGAGGGCCTTGAGCATCTTCTCGAGCTGGGCCATTGCCCGCGGACAGTCGACGTCGATCACCTCGCGAAACCGCACCAGCCGCACGCACGTCTCGCGAAACTGCTGCTGCACGACCGGCGTCCAGCGGCGGACGGCCTCGGCCTTCCGCTCGGCCGTTTCCAACAGCTTTCGCGCCTTGTCGAGGGCCTTCTTTTCTTCGACGCACGAGGGCGTGTTGTCGCCCACCTTTTTGAAGGTGCGGCAATGCTCCAGGTCCTTGATCGCCTTGTTGACGATGTCGGACCGCCGGCGGATCTCCGCCTTCCAGAAGGCGGCCCGATCGACCGTGATCCACTCCACGGCCCGCTGCCCCTGGATCTCGATTTCGGAGACGGCCTGGTTGGTCTCGTGCGCGAACGCTGCGAACGCCGCCTTGACGAAGGCGAGCGTGTCGATCGACTTGACGTCGGCCTGGTCGGACATGCGGGGGACTCCTGGCGAGGCGATCAGCGTTGCTGGAGGTATTCCTCGACCCGCTCCGCCTTGCGGATCAGGTAGGGAACGTATTCGCTGGTCGACTCCGCGAACCGCTTGAAGGTGCCGAGCTGCTGCTCGAACTCCTCGGCGAACTTCTGCTGCTCCTGGTCACGCCACGTGGAGCTCAGGGCGGCGAGCTGCCGTTGCACCATCTGCATCTGAGCCACCACTTCGTCGCTAAACTTCCGCAGGCTCCCCGCGAACCTGCGGAGCTCGGCCGGATCGACGATCGCCTGTCCCATGGTGGTCTCCCCTGTGCGTGCATGCCTTCGAATGCCCCCATCCTACCGCCAACCGCGCTCCCTTGGACAGCGGCCCACCGGCGTTCCGCGACTGGGAAGTGGCGGTTCCGGAGCGTAGACTGCGGCGTCATTTTCAATCCCGAGCCGCTCCGGAGCATGCCCTTGTCACAGCCCGCCGCCCCCGCCGCGCCGCACCGCCACGGCGGGCCGCCACCGCACGCCGCCGCCCAGTCCGTCGAGACCGCGATCGAGCCCTGCACCGGCTGGCACGTGACCCACTCGTTCTACGCCCTCGATCGCGGCCGGCTGGCGGCGATGTCGGCCGCGGAGATCGCCGCCGGGGTCGACGCCTTCGCCGCCGCGCTTGATCCAGCGGGCCCGCACGCGCCGCGGCGGCTCCAGACCTGGGTCGTGCCCGGGCACAAGGCCGACTTCGGCGTCGTGGCCATGGATGCTTCGCCGCTGGCGGTCGACGACGTTCATCAGCGGCTGCTGGCCGGCCCGCTCGGCCCGGCGCTCGTGCCCACCTACTCGTTCGTCAGCCTCACCGAGGTGAGCGAGTATGTGCCGACCGTCGAGCAGTACGCCGCCCGGCTCGTGGCCGAGGGGGAGGTGGCCGACAGCCCGTCCTACAACGCCAAGGTGCAGGGCTACGCGGCGCGGGAACCGGCAATGCGGCAGGCGCGGCTGGAGCCCGAACTGCCCCCGTGGCCCAACGCCTGCTTCTACCCGATGAACAAGAAGCGGAAGGTGGGCGAGAACTGGTTCACGCTGCCGTTCGCAGAACGCAGCCGGCTGATGGCCGAGCACGGCGCCTCGGGCATGAAGTTCGGCGGCCGCGTCACCCAGCTGATCACGGTGGCCGTGGGGCTCGACGACTGGGAGTGGGGTGTGACGCTGTGGGCCCGGCGGCCCGACTGGCTCAAGGAGATCGTCTACACGATGCGGTTCGACGAGGCGAGCGCCCGCTACGCCGAGTTCGGCCCGTTCTACACCGGATACGTGGCGCCGCCGCGGCAGGTCCTGGCTCACGGCCACGTCGGCTGACGCCGGCCGTCACTCCGGAACGGCGGACAGGATCAGATCGACCTCGGTATCGCGGGGCGGCACGCGGCCCTCGAAGGCCTCGAACAGCAGTTCCTCGTTCGACTGCGAGCTCTGCAGCGGCAGGTCGAGCAGCGCCGTGGGGAAGTTCGACACGCAGATCACGTCGCCGCCGTCGGCCTGGTAGTACTCGACGCCGTCGTTGGGATCGCTCCAAAACGCACTTCCGGCGAACACCCAGTCGGCTTCGAGCGGCTTGCCCGTCTGGGCGTTGCGAATCCAGTCCTGGGCCCGCGTCTGGTGCTCCTTGCCCGCGGCGTCCTTCCAGCGCAGCCGAACGCTCACGCGCGGACCTTTGGGGGGCACATACTCGGGATCGAACGACACCGGGCTTCCCGGGTCGAGCCCGATCGCCAACAGCGCTGCGTGGATCAGCCGCGCTGTCGACCGGGTGGCCACGATCGCTTCGTGCTCCTTCGTCTTCTCGACGCACGCGAACACCTCGATCGGGCCCCGGTCGAGCACGATCCTCGCGCCCACGACCACTTCCTTGCGGGCCTTGTCGATCCAGACCTCCTCGGTGCGCGACAGTCGCTTGAGCTCGGGGTGACGGTCGGGCCGGGCGGCGGGGCGGGGCGGGGCGGGGGCTTCCGCGTCGGCCGGCGCGGCCGGCGGCTCGGCCGCCACGAGGACCGGGCGCGGCGACCACGCGGCGGGCGCTGCCGCCAGCAGCACGGCCGCTGTCAAGCAGCAACGGGGGCATGCGAGGAACATGGAGGGCTCCTGGGATATCGGGCCGTGGAGAACCGCAACCGCCTCCGGTACGATACCGGCCCGCGGGTCGACAGGGAAACTCCGGAGGCTGGGCCGTAGATGGTCGCGACGCATCACAAGAAAAAGCAGGCCACGGCAAAGAGCCGCGGCGGTCCCGCGACTGACGTGGGCAAGGCGGCGACCGCGCTGCCACCTTCCGGCCGGAACCGGAGGGCGGGGCAGCGGGGCGTGCCGGCGAAGGTCGGCGGCCGCGCGGCGGGCAAGCGGATCCGCGAACTGGCCGACGTCAGCGGCTCGATCGAGGTGCGGCGGCGGCTGCGGCGACTGGCCGGCCAGGTGGGGCGTGGTTCCGGCAACGCGCAGCGGATGACGTTCCTCGAGACGGAGATCGGCGAGTGCCTCGATCACGGGGTCGAGTGCGCCGGGTCGCGGGACCGCTGGCTGCTCTGCGAGGCGGCGGCGTGGGCCCTGGGATGGATGGCCCGGACGAAGCGGGCGGGCGGCTCCGCCGGGGGGCTGCTCGAGCGGCTCGTGCAGCAGGCGCGAGCGGCGGAGGCATTGCTCGCGGGCCGCGACACGCAGCCTGCGCGATTCGTGCTCGTCCTGGCGCGGCTGTTTAAGGACATCGAGGCCTGCCGCTGCCTGGAGGAGTCGGCGACGGCGGCCGTCACCGAGGAAATCGGGCGGCTGGTGACGGCGGCCGGCGCTGTCGGCCTGTCCGGATCAGCGGCCGTCGTCGAGCGGGTCGTGCGCTGGAGCGGCGTTCGCGCGGCAGGGCTGGCGACGGGTGGCCCGCCGTGGAACGAGGCCACGGAGACTGCATGGGCCGCCGCGGCCGCCGCCGCCCTGCGGCTGCTCGGCGCGGGCGGGAGAATCCTCGCCGGCCCCGGCCGTTTGCCAGCGTGCTTCTCGGCGCCGCTGGTCGATGCGCTGGCGTCGCGTGGCGCAGGATCGCGGGCGGCCGGCCGCACGGCCCGTGCGCTGGTGCGGGGTCGCTCCGCCGGCCGCTGTCTGCCACGCGACTTCCACGATCCGGCCGCAGCCGTGGCCGTGCTCCGCTCCGGCTGGGAACGCGGCGGCGTGCGCGTGCTGCTGGAGTACCGCGAGGCGACGCCGCGGCTGGAGATCGCGGTGGACGACCGCCTGTTGGTGGATGGGCCGTGGCGGTGGTCGGCCGTCGCCGAGGGGCGGCCGCTCGACGCGGAGGGGGCGTGGACCGTTTCCTGCTGGGAATCCGATCGCAAGGCCACGTTCCTGGAGCTCGTGGCGCCGCTCACCGGAGGCATGCAGATCGAGCGGCAGGTGGTGGTCCTCCCGGGCGAAAAGCTCGTGCTGCTGGCGGATGCCGTCACGCCGCGTCCCGGCGGCTCCGTGGCCGTGCAGGACCTGCGCTATCACGGCACCGTCCCGGTCGCAGGCGGCCTCGACTGCCATCGCGAGGAGGAGACCCGCGAGGTGATCGCTGCCGATACCGAGACTCGATTCATGGCGCTGCCGCTGGCCCTGCCCGAGTGGCGGGTGGCGGGCCGCGGGGCTTTCGACGTCACGGCCGACGGGCTCGTGCTGGACCAGCAGGGAGCGATCCGGCTGTACGCGCCCCTGTGGATCGACTGCGACGCGAAGCGGATCGCGAAGCCGCGAACCTGGCGGCAGCTGACCGTCGCCGACATGCGGACGATCCTGCCGCCCCATCAGGCCGTGGGATTCCGGGTGCAGGCGGGCCTCGAACAGTGGCTGCTGTATCGGGCGCTCGACGTGCCGCGGAACCGAACGCTTCTCGGCTGCAACGTGTCGTGCGAGTTCCTGCTCGGCCGCGTGAAGCGGTCGGGCGAGGTGGCCCGCACGCTCGAGATCCAGTGACCGGCCGGCCGCTGCCGGACGGCGGCGCGGCGGTCGTTGCCGCCAATCTGGCGCGGGTCCGCGACCAGGTCGCGGAGGCCTGCCGCCGCGCGGGCCGCAATCCGGCCGCCGTGACGCTCATCGGGGTCACGAAGTACGTCGATGCCGCGGCCGCCCGGCTCGTGCACGCCGCCGGCTGCCACGACCTCGCCGAGAGCCGGCCGCAGGCGCTGTGGGGCAAGGCGGAGGCCCTCGCCGACCTCGAGCCGCCGCCGCGTTGGCACCTCATCGGGCACCTGCAGCGCAACAAGATCCGCCGCACGTTGGCCGCAAACCCGCTCATTCACTCGCTCGACAGCCGGCGGCTGCTGGAGGCGCTGGCTGCCGAGTCCGCCGCGGCCGGGGGCGTGTGCGAGGCGCTCGTGGAGGTGAACCTCGCGGGCGATCCCGACCGCACCGGTGCCACGGAGGCCGAGGCGGAGGCGATCGTGGCTGCAGCGGCGCCGCGGCCCGAGATTCGCATCCGGGGCCTGATGGGCATGGCGAGTGTGCCCGACGGCGATCCGGGGGCCGCCCGCCGCGAGTTCGCCCGGCTGCGCGAACTGCGCGACCGGTTTGCGGCGACGCTGCCCGGCGGCGACTCTCTCCGCGAGCTCTCGATGGGAATGAGTGGCGACTTCGTGGCGGCGATCCTCGAAGGCGCGACCATGATCCGCATCGGCTCGGCGCTGTTCGCCGGCTTCGACTCATGAAGCCCATGGGGGCATGCCTTTCCGGGCGCCATGCGATGGGGGGTTGAACCGGGAAATCACGTGCCGTCATGCGGCATGGACGGCGGAGTGGTTTTCGTGCCCGGAGTCCCCGGGTTACCACCCGGGGCTTCTTGGGCCACGCGCGTCATCCACACAAGAAGCCCCGGCGGAAGCCGGGGGACACGACGGTCGGAGGCCGCCGCTCCGCGGCGGCCACGGTCGCCCGGAGGTGCGACCGCCCGGCCGTCAGGCGAACCCTTGGCGTTCGCCGCGACGGCCCAAGCCTGCGGGGGCCATGGATGGCCCCGCAGGCGTACAGTCAGTCGTCGAAGCGGACCTCGAGGATCTCGAACTTCATCGTGCCGGCCGGCACGTCGATCGCCACCTTCTCGCCCACCTTCTTTCCCAGCAGGCCTTGGGCGAGCGGGCTGGCCACGTTGATCCGCCCGGCGTCGTAATCCTCCTCGCCGGCGCCGACGAGCACGAAGATCTCCTCGTCGCCGAACTTGAGATCCTTGACCACGACCGTGGCCCCGAAAACCACCTCGTCGCCGGCCTCCTTCGCCCGCTCCACGATCACGGCGCGGGCCAGCTTGTCGCGCAGGAGGTTGATCTTGGCCTGCATCATGCCCTGGCTCTCGCGGGCGCCGTGGTACTCGGCGTTCTCGCTCAAATCCCCCTCGCTGCGGGCCGCGGCGACGCGGGCGGCGAGTTTCGGCATCTCGACATTTTCGAAGTGATCGACCTCGGCCTTGAGTTTCTCGTAGCCGGCGCGGGTCATGGGAATGCGATCGGACATCTCGGTCTCTCCAGTTTCTGGAAGTTGACGTCCGGGGCGGGACGGCGGCCCCGGAGCGGCAGTCGGCGGTCAGGCCGGGGTGGACGACTCGGGCACGTAGAGCAGGCGGCCGCAGCTGCGGCACATCACCACCCGGCCGAGCATCAGATCGGAGAGCATGTTGCCCGTGATCTGCTGGAAGCAGCCGCCGCAGCTCTGCCCCTCGACCGGCGCCATGCCGTCGGCGCCCTTGTGCTTCACGACCCGCTCGTACTTCTCGCGGACGTCCGCGGCGAGCTCCTTCTCGACGGCCTCCAGTTCGGCCCGCACGCGCCCCACCTCGCCGTTCAGCCGGCCCGTCTCGGCCGCCACCGTCGCCTGCGCCGCGGCGAGGAGCTTCTTGGCCGCCTCGACCTCCGCGTCGGCCGTCGGGACGGTGGGCTTGAGGGCGTCGATCCGTTCCAAGGCCTCGAGGATCTCGTCCTCCAGCACCTTGAGCGCCATTTTGTCAGCCGCGATCTGCTCGGTGAGTGTCTGGTATTCGCGGTTCGTCTTGCAGGCGTTGAGCTTGCCCTCGAGGTCGCGGTTCTTCGCCTCGGCCGACTTGAGCTGCAGCTGCTTCTGATCGGCCGCCATGCGGGCCTTCTTCACGTCGTCTTGGGCGGCGGCTTTCTTCGCCTCCGCGGCCTCGAGCTGCCTGGTGCGGCTCGCGACCTGGCGGGGGCCGGCGGCCAGCTGGTCCTGGAGGTCGGCTAACTGCCGGTGGATCCGGTGCAGCGTGCGGAGCGTGGCGGTGGTGACGGCGACGGTCATGCCGAAGAGTGTACCAATGCCGGCGGCCGGCCGCCACGAAGGGCAGCCGGCCGCCGGTGGAACTCGGTTGACCGGCCGCCTCGGCCGGTCAGTTGGCGCTCGCGGCGCCTTCCATGAAGTTCTCGAGCTGCCGCGACCGCACCGGGTGCTGCAGCTTCTTCACGGCCTTGGCCTCGATCTGCCGCACCCGTTCGCGGGTGACGCGGAAGATCCGTCCCACCTCCTCGAGCGTGTAGGTGTAGCCGTCGGTGAGGCCGTAGCGAAGCCGGATGATCTCCCGCTCGCGGTAAGTGAGGGTCTTGAGCAGCGACTCGATCCGGTCTCGCAGCAGGCCGTGCGTCGTGGACTGCGTGGGGCTGGCCACGCCCACGTCCTCGACGAACTCGCTGAAGCTCGCGTCCTCGCTCTCGCCCACGGGACGGTCGAGGCTCATCGGCTGCCGCCCCATCTCCAGGACGCGGCGGGCCTCCTCCACCGGCACGTCGGCCGCGTGCGCGATCTCCTCCGGCGAGGGTTCCCGCCCGAGCTCGTGCAGCAGCTTCTTGGCCGTGGTCCGCAGCTTCGACAGCACGTCGATCATGTGGACCGGGATGCGGATCGTGCGGGCCTGATCGGCGATGGCCCGCGTGATCGCCTGGCGGATCCACCAGGTGGCGTAGGTCGAGAACTTGAAGCCGCGGCGATACTCGTACTTGTCCACGGCCCGCATCAGCCCCGTGTTGCCCTCCTGGATCAGGTCGAGGAAGGAGAGCCCGCGGTTGCGGTACTTCTTCGCGATCGACACCACGAGGCGGAGATTCGCCGCGGACAGGTTCCGCTTGGCCACCTCGTACTCGTCGCGGAGCTTCTCCAGCGCCCCGACGCGGGTGCGGAGCGACCGCGGGCTTTCCAGGGTCGTGAGCATCAGGTCGCGGAGTTCCTTCCGCATGTCGGCCCGGTCGTCCCGCGACTGTCTGCCCTCCTTCATGGCCCGCAGGTCATGCTGGAGCTGATCCATGCGGGTCGACATCCCGCGGAGGAGCTTCACCAGCGGCTGCACCCGGCGGGTGCGGAGGCTCAGCTCCTCCACGAGCACCAGCGACTTGGCGCGGTTGCGGCGGAACCGCTGCCGGGCGGCGCGGGCCTCCTCGGCTCCGGTCCGCCGGCTGATGAGGAGCCGGAAGTCCGCCTGCGCGGCCCCCATCAGGTGGTCGAGGGTGGCCAGGTTGTGCGGCATCCGCGCCTGGATCTGCTCCTTCGTGAGCCGCTCGGTGAGCGACACTTTGATCGTGCGGTCGAAGGGCAGGGCCCCCTCGTGGACCCGCCGCAGGGTGTCGACCGTCGTCCGCAGCGAGTAGGCGCACCCGAGCACGGCACGGCGGAACCGCTTCCGCGTGACCTCGATCCGCTTGGCCAGCGAAATCTCCTCGCGGCGCGAGAGCAGGGGGATCTCCGCCATCTGCGCCAGGTACATGCGGATCGGGTCGTTGCCGGCGTTCGACGGGGCCGTGGTGATCGCCTCGTCGCGCCGCGGCTTGGCCGTGGCGGCGGCCGCCGCCACGGCGGGCGCGGCGGCGGGCTGCGGCGGGGAGTCGACGAGCTCGATGCCCTGCTCCTCGAGGGCCACGAGGAGCGCGTCGATCTTCTCCGGATCGACCGCCTCGTCGGGCAGGTAGGCGTTGACTTCGTCGAACGTGAGATACCCGAGCCGCTTGCCGACGGCGATCAGCCGGGCGAGTTCCCCGTCACCGTGGGCCTGGGGGATGGCGGCGTGCGGCTCGGCGGCCGGCTGCGGAAGCCGGTTCACGGGACCGCGCGAATGGTTGCTCACGTTTTTCATCTGCTGGGTTCTCCTTCACCATCGTACCGTCACTCGCCCCGCCCCCCGGACCGCCGGTGGAAGCCGGCGGCCGCTGGCAGCGACGAGACGGGCATCCTCACCCATCCTTGGGATCGGCCATGCCCTGAGCCGCCCGCCGCTCCGCGACGAGCCGCTCGAGAAGTTCCGCCTCCGACTGGGAATCCAGCCGGGAGGTTTTCAGTGTCCTCGCGCTCGCGTGCGCCTGCCGCTCGGCGGAGCGGCGTCGCAGGGCGTCTTCGAGGTGGTTGATGCGTTCGTGGGGATCGATCGGGCCGCGCTCGGCGCTCGTCTCGTCGACGGAGACCAGCAGGCTCTGGAGCGCCGGGTCCTCGATCTCGAGCAGCAGGTCCGACAGGGCGACCTGGCGCCCCTCTCCGTGGAGCCGCTCCGCCGCCTGGAGCACCGCGCGGGCCTCGCGGCTCTCCAGGCCCGCGGCCCCCACCTCGCGCACGATCAGGCCGGCGCTGTCGGGAACACCCACGAGCACCTCGATCACCTCGCGGTCCCAGGCGGGCAGACGCGGGAGCAGGCGGGGCGTTGCGCGGTCCGCCTCGTCCGCCGCGGGCGCGTGGCTCCGCAGTTCGAGCATCCGACCCCGGAGCACGTCGCGCGACAGGCCGAAGCGGCGCGACAGCCGGCCGAGGACCTGGTCCTCGCGCAGGCGGCGCTGCGAGGGGGACAGCGGCGAACGGGGCGAGACGGCCGCCAACGCCTTCAGCACGCTTTCGATCGACGCCAGGGCGGCATCATCGCCGGCATCGGGGGCGAGCGCCGCGAGGGCCTCGTCCATCCGGTATTCGAGCGGATCGCCGGCGCCATCCACGAGCGCCTCGAACGCCGCGCGGCCCTGCTCCAGCACGAACTCGCAGGGATCGACTCCCGCCGGCATGCGGGCGATCCGCACGTCGATCGGCTCGGCGAGCAGCACGTCGAGAATCTCGTTGGCCCGACGGCGGCCGGCGTCGTCGCCGTCGAGCACCAGCACGATCCGGTCGGCATACCGCCGCAGCAGCTTCGCGTGTCGCTCGCCCAGGGCCGTGCCGAGGACGGCGACGACGTCATCGATGCCCGCCTGTCGGGCTGCGAGGCAATCGGTGTAGCCCTCGACGACGATCGCCCGTCGCGACTGCGTCATCGCCTCGCGGGCCGTGTCGAGGCCGTAGAGCATCGAGCTTTTGGAAAACAGGGGCGTTTCGGGCGAATTGATGTACTTCGCCGGGTCGGCATCGGGGCCGGGGAGCACGCGGCCGCCGAAGGCGATACAGCGGCCCTGCGGATCGCGGATCGGGAACATTACGCGGCCGCGGAAGCGGTCGTAGTGGCCCGAGCGGCCCTGCCGCTCCACGGCCAGGCCCGTGCGCATCAGGTCGGCGGCCGAAATGCCGGAGACCGCCGCCTGACGCAGGAGCCAGTCCCACGACTGCGGGGCAAAGCCGAGCCGAAACCGCTCGATGGTGGCGGGGGTCAGGCCGCGGCCCGCGAGGTAGGCCCGCGCCGGGCCGGCCTCGGGGTGCGAACGCAGGCAGTCGTGGAACCGATCGGCCGCCCACGAAAGCGTCTTCCAGAGGGCGGCCTTGTCGTCGGCCGCCAGGCCACCGCGGCCCTTGGGGATCGTGATCCCGGCCCGGTCGGCGAGCTGCTCGAGCGCCTCGCGAAACTCGACCTTCTCCATTCGCATCAAAAAGTTGAAGACGTCACCGCCGACGTCGCAGACCCAGCACCGGTAGGTCTGCCGCTCTTGGTTGACCTGGAAGCTGGGGCGGGAATCGTCGTGCCACGGACAGAGTCCCACCATGGCCTTGCCCTGGCGTCGCAGGGCGATGTAAGAGCCCACCACGTCGGCGATGTCCACGGCGTCGCGGACCCGTTCCTTCAGGTCGTCACGCGGGGCCGGAGTGGAGGGCTGAAGGGGCACGCTGGAGCCTCGAGAAACGCCGCTGCTCGAAGGGACCGCCGAAATGTATGGCTGCCCAGAAAACGGGTCAACGCCAACTTGCGGCCCCGTAATTCGCCCAGTTTGCCGCGACGAATCAGGACAAGAGCCGGTCGACGCTGTCCAGCAGCCGGTCCATGGCAAACGGCTTGCGGATGTAGTCGTCGACGCCCAGCATCTCGGCGTAGGCCTTGTGGCGGCTGCCCTCGTTCGCGGTGATCATGATCACGCGGACCGGGTTCGGGCTCGACCGCCGCAGCTTCTCCAGCACGAGGAATCCGCTGCGCTTGGGCATCATCATGTCGAGCACGACGAGATCCGGTCCGTCGCTCTCGGCCATCGCCAGGCCCTGGTTGCCGTCACGGGCCACGAGAATCTGGTAGCCCCGCGACTCGAGCACCGCCCGCATCGATTCGATGATCTCGGGATCGTCGTCCACGAGCAGAATCCGCTTGCCGTCCGTCGGCCGTCCACCCGCCTCAGGGTTGGCGGACGCGTCTGGCGTCGCACGGGAAACGGCCTTGCGGGGCTTCTTCGGGGCTGGCATGGACGACCTCGGTGCAGATCAAGAATGACAGAATCGTATCACGAATCAGCGCTGGCTTCCACGCTGCGACCGCGGCCGCCGAGGCACAGGGCGGCGCCGCACAGGCCGATCGCGGCACCGCAGGCGACGTCGCTGGGATAGTGGGCCGACGATGCGACCCGCTGGGCTGCCGCCAGCGTCGCGATCACCGCGAAGAGGACCGCCGCCCGAGGATAACGCCAGGCAAGGGCCGCCGCGAAGCCGGCGGCCACGGCCGCGTGTCCCGACGGAAAACTCGCCACGTCGGCGTGGCTCGTGGACGAGGGCAGCAGTGCCGCCGTGCTGAAGGTGTCGATCGCGGATTGGACCGCGGCGAGATCAGCCGCCCGCGGCCGCACCCGTGCCACCGACGCCTTGATGAGGTCGACCATGATGCCGCCGGCAAAGGTGGCGGCGACGATCCGGAGAAAGTCGCGGGCCCCGGCGTCGATCCCTCCTCGGCCGATCCGCGGCAGCCGCAGCCGCGGATCGAGCACGAGCACGACCACCAGCAGCGCCGCCGCACCGGTTCCGTGGGCGAAAGCCTCGGAGAAGTTCAGCAGCCGCATCGCCTCCCGCGGCAGCCGCGGGTCGCGGCACCAGCGGGCGACGGGCAGGTCGATCGTCAGGGCCAGCCCTCCAAGGCAGAAGAGCGCGGCCGCGAGGATCGCCAGCCGCATGCGAAAGCGGGCTGGTTCCCCACCCCGCCGGACCGCCGATGCCGTCGTGTCGTGAAGTGCCATGCTCCAAGTTTGGCAGATCATCCGCGGATGGTCGAGATCGCCATGTCCGACGCACGCGGCCCTGTTACAGCCACAGGCCGCGGTCGAGGAGGCGATAGTTGATCGCCTCGCTGATGTGCGCGCAGCCGATCCCGTCGGAGGCGTCGAGGTCGGCGATCGTGCGGGCGACCCGGAGCACCTTGTCGTGGGCGCGGGCCGAGAGCCCCATGTCGGCGACGGCGGCCCGCAGGAGTTCGGATGCCGCCGGCTCCAGCCGGCAAAACTCGCGGATTTGCCGCGAGTTCATCCGCGCGTTGGCGCGGGTTGGCATGCCGGCGAACCGCTCGGCCTGGCGAATCCGCGCCGCCAAGACGGCCTCGCGCATCTGGCCGCTCGACGTGCCGGCCCGGCTCGCCGCGAGCTCGCGAAACGGCACGGCCGGCACCTCGAGGTGGATGTCGATCCGATCGAGCAGCGGCCCGGAGATCTTGCCCATGTACTTCTCAACTTGGGGCACGGTGCATTGGCACTCGCGGCGCGGATCGCCGCGGTACCCGCACGGGCAGGGATTGAGGGCGGCCACGAGCATGAAGTCGGCAGGAAACTTCGTCGTCGTCTTGGCGCGGCTGATGGTCACGGAGCCGTCCTCGAGTGGCTGCCGCAGCACCTCCAGCGTGCGCCGGTTGAACTCGGGCAGTTCGTCCAAGAAAAGCACGCCGTTGTGCGAGAGGGAGATCTCGCCCGGCATCGGCACTGAGCGGCCGCCGATCAGCCCCGCCTCCGAGATCGTGTGGTGCGGGGCGCGGAAGGGCCTGGTCGCCAGCAGCGGCTGCCCCGGCTGCATCAGGCCAAGCGCACTGTAGATCCGCGTCGTCTCGATCGACTCGGCGGCCGAGAGCTGCGGCAGGATCGTGGGAATCCGCTTGGCGAGCATCGTCTTGCCGCCCCCCGGCGGGCCGACCATCAGGCAGTTGTGGCCGCCCGCCGCCGCCACGCAGAGGGCCCGCTTGGCCGCCTCCTGTCCGCGGACGTCGGCGAAGTCGATGTCGTAGGCCGCGAAGCGGTCGAACCACTCCGTCACCCGCGGCGGTGCAGGCGGGATGTGAAGGTCGCCGGCGAAGAACTGCACCGCTTCGGTCAGCGACGTCACTGGAATCACCTCGATATCCTCGACGACGGCCGCCTCGGTGGCGCTCGCCGCCGGCACCACCACGCCCTTGAGCGGTCGGTCGGACGGGGCGGCCTGCCGCGCCTGGCGGGCGGCCGCCATGGCGATCGACAGCGCGCCGCGGGCCGGCCGCGTGAAGCCCTCCAGCGAGAGTTCGCCCACGACGGCGTAGTCGCGGAGCCGGTCCGACGAGAACTGGCCGCTGCCGGCGAGGATCCCGAGGGTAATTGGCAGGTCGAACGTGGCCGCCTGCTTGGGCAGCTCGGCCGGGGCGAGGTTGACGACGATCCGATCGTTGGGCCGGTTAAACCCGGAATTGACCATGGCGCGGGCGACGCGGTGGGTGCTCTCGCGGATCGCCGCATCGGGCATGCCGACGAGCACCGTGGCCGGGAGGGCCCCCGCCGACACGTCGACCTCGACGTCCACCGGCACGGCGTCGATGCCGAAGAGGGAAAAGGTGTGGAGGCGGGCGAGCATGACGCGGTCCTTTCGTGATGTGGGAAGCGGCTGCGAATAGGTGAAGCAACGACCGTCAGCGATAGGTGTATACGGATGTTCACTTTTCTGTCAAGGGCCTACTCCCCGGGGCGTGCGCGGACCGAAGCGAACGAGGTGGCGATGCCGACGTTCGGTGCTCGAAGTTCCACCAACCATGACGGGGCTCCGTCATGAGCTTCGCAGGCTCCAGGCGGGGACGCCGGCGGTTGGTTGCCGAACGAACCGCTGCAGCGGACGCGTGATAAAATCCGGTGGTGTGAAGAATCCCTTGGTCGCGAACCGCTGATCGCCGACGTGCGGCAAACCCCGGCTTCCTCCGGACCCAGGCAGCTCTTGGTGAAGTCGTTGCTCGCCCGGAAGCACACTCTCTATCCCGACCGACAACCATGCTGCTCGCCATGAAGCTCAGCCGCGCGTTGCTCTTTGTCGTTGCCCTGCTGCTGCCCGGAGCATTTCCAGGCCTTCCTCCCTCGCTGGCTGAAGACTTTTCTGAAGAAGTCACCTCAATCCAATCGCTCTCGGCTGAGCGAGCCAAGAGTCTTGTTGAGGAGTTCAGGGCGAAGGGCTCGCTTCTCCGCGGTGCGAATGGGCTGTCTCTGCGTGGTCTCACGTCGCTCTCGGCTGCCACTGCCGCGGAACTGGCAACGTTCACGGGGCAGTTCCTTGAACTGAATAGACTTTCTTCACGAGATGCCAAGACGGCCAAATCGCTGGCCGGCTGCA